>Ga0182736_1000871_pt1 | contig 36842 bp, 37 predicted proteins | sample eDN5th30CKraftBY_FD_128882 | JGI IMG/M metagenome (GOLD analysis project Ga0182736, IMG submission 128882) | Enriched backyard soil microbial communities from Emeryville, California, USA - eDNA 5th pass 30_C Kraft BY (version 2) (version 2) | ecosystem: Environmental > Terrestrial > Soil >... | reverse complement strand
CGGGCGGGCCACGTTCAGCACGGCGCCGCCACCGGTGAGCACCGCGCATCCCAGCAGCGCCGCCACCGGCGGCGGGACGTCGTCGGGCACCGGCACGGCGCTGGTCTGGCTGACCACCGTGTGAGTGGCGAAGCCGGAGACACCGAGGTGGTGGAAGACCGGCTGCCCGGCCCGGCGCAGCCGCATCCCCCCGCCGAGCAGGGTGCCGGCGCCGTTGGCCGCGCTGCCCGGCTCGCAGGGGGTCAGGCCCCCGGTGGCGCACGCCGCGCACCGCCCGCACCGGGGCAGGAAGGTCAGCACCACCCGCTGACCGGGCACCACAGTGTCGACGCCCGCACCGATCGCCTCGACGATGCCGGCCGCTTCGTGGCCGAGCAGCATCGGCACCGGCCGCACCCGGTTGCCGTCCACCACCGACAGATCGGAGTGGCAGACCCCGGCGGCCTCCACCCGGACCAGCAGTTCCCCCGGTCCCGGCGCCGCCAGCTCCAGCTCGCTCACCGTGATCGGCCGGGACCCGGCATACGGTCGTGGCGCCCCGATTCGCTCCAGCACCGCGCCGCGGATGGCAACCATGCTGGAATACAACCATGGATGCCGCGGTCCCGCCCGCCCCGGAAGGATTGACCAGCCGGGACTTTCCGGTGCACTGGCCGGTGCTGACCCGCTGGGCCGACAACGACATGTTCGGCCACCTCAACAACGCGGTGTACTACCAGCTGTTCGACACCGCGATCAACGGGTGGATCGCCGCCAACGTCGCTGAGGCCGACCCGGTGGTGATACCGGAGCTGGGGGTGGTGGCCGAGTCGGGCTGCCGATTCCTGGGTGAACTCGCCTTCCCGGACCGGCTCGCGGTCGGCCTGGCGGTCACCCGGCTGGGGCGCAGCAGCGTCACCTACCGGCTCGCGGTGTTCCGGGCCCCGGAGGCTGACGCCGTGGACGACAGCGCCGGGGCGCCGCTGGCCGCGCTCGGACACTGGGTGCACGTCTATGTCGATCGCGGCACCCGGCGGCCGGTGCCGATCCCCGACGGCATCCGGGAGCTGCTGGCCACCGCCCAGGTTTAGCCCGGAGGGCGTTTCGGGGGTGGCTTATGCTCTGCGGGTGCCGCTCGTGAGCAAGACCGTGGAAGTCGCCGCCGACACCGCCACCATCATGGGGATCGTCGCCGATTTCGAGGCGTACCCGCAGTGGAACCAAGAGGTCAAAGGAATCTGGGTGCTGGCCCGCTACGCCGACGGCCGGCCCAGCCAGCTGCGGCTGGACGCCTCCTACTCCGGCTTCGACGGCACCTTCATCCAGGCCGTGTACTACCCCAGCGCCACCCAGATCCAGACCGTCCTTCAGCAGGGCGATCTGTTCACCAAGCAGGAGCAGTTGTTCTCGGTGGTCGCGATGGGCCCCACCTCGCTGCTCACCGTCGACATGGACATCGAGACCGAGATGGCGGTGCCCAAGCCGATGGTCAAGAAGGCCGTCAACAACGCCCTGGAGTATCTGGCCGACAATCTCAAACGGCGCGCCGAAGAATTGGCGGCGGGTTAGCCTCAGCGTCGGGCGCAGCGGTCGACGCGGCGCCGTCGTCACGAAGCGGAGACCCGAATTGACCGACCCGACAACCGATCCCGCCGCACAGCCCTACCGCGCCCGACGCCAGAACTGGGTCAACCAACTGGACCGGCACGCCCTGATGCAACCGGATGCCACCGCGCTGCGGTTCCTGGGCCAGACCACGACCTGGGCGCAGCTGCGGGCGAGGGTCGGCGCGCTGGCCGACGCCCTGAGCCGCCGCGGGGTCGGCTTCGGCGACCGGGTCATGATCCTGATGCTGAACCGGACGGAGTTCGTCGAGGCGGTGCTGGCCGCAAACATGCTGGGCGCGATCGCAGTCCCGGTCAACTTCCGGCTCACCCCGCCGGAGCTCGCCTTCCTGGTCACCGACTGCGAGGCGCGGGTGCTGATCACCGAGACGGCGCTGGTGCCGGTGGCCGCCGGCGTGCGCGCGCTGACGTCCCTGCTGGACACCGTGGTGGTGGCCGGCGAGGGCGGTGAGGCCGCGGGCATGACCGCCTACGAGGACCTGATCGCGGAGTCCGGCGAACCGCATCAGCCGGTGGACATCCCCAACGATTCGCCGGCCCTGATCATGTACACCTCGGGAACCACCGGCCGGCCCAAGGGTGCGGTGCTCACCCACACCAACCTCACCGGCCAGGCCATGACCGCGCTCTACACCGCCGGCACCGGTACGGGCGACGTCGCGTTCATCGGGGTGCCGTTCTTCCACATCGCCGGCGTCGGCAACCTGCTGCCGGGGATGTGGCTGGGTATCCCGACGGTGATCAATGCGCTGGGCGCATTCAACGCCGGCCAACTGCTCGACGTGCTGGCCGCCGAGAAGGTCACCGGCATCTTCCTGGTGCCGGCGCAGTGGCAGGCGGTCTGCGCCGAGCAACAAGCCAACCCGCGCGACATCCGATTGCGGACCATGTCCTGGGGCGCGGCGCCGGCCTCCGATGCGCTGCTGCGGCAGATGGCGGAGACCTTTCCGGGCACCAAGATCCTGGCGGCGTTCGGGCAGACCGAGATGTCGCCGGTCACCTGCATGCTGCTCGGCGAGGACGCCGTCCGCAAACTCGGCTCGGTCGGCACGGTCATCCCGACCGTCGCCGCGCGGGTGGTCGACGAGAACATGAACGACGTCGCCGTCGGCGAGGTCGGTGAGATCGTCTATCGGGCGCCCACTTTGATGAGCGGCTACTGGAACAACCCGCAGGCCACCGCCGAGGCCTTCGCCGGCGGGTGGTTCCACTCCGGGGACCTGGTCCGGATGGACGACGAAGGCTACGTCTGGGTGGTCGACCGCAAGAAGGACATGATCATCTCCGGCGGCGAGAACGTGTACTGCGCCGAGGTGGAGAACGTCCTGGCCGGTCATCCCGACATCGCCGAGGTCGCCGTGATCGGCCGCCCGCACGAGCGGTGGGGGGAGGTTCCGATCGCGGTCGCCGCGGTCACCCGGGCCGATCTGGCACTGGCCGATCTCGAGGACTATCTGAGCGAGCGGCTGGCACGTTATAAGCACCCCAAGGGCTTGGAGATCGTCGATGCGCTGCCGCGGAATCCGGCCGGCAAGGTGCTCAAGACCGAGCTCCGGGTCCGCTACGGCAGCGCCCCCGGCTCGGCCTCCGTCGCAGCCGCCACCGATACCGCCTAGACCATGACATCGAGGTGGCGGCACATTACTCTCCGGTAGGAAACCTGCGTACGATGCACCGAATCGACGCCACTCTCACGGAGCCATCAGGTATGGTCCGATGGTCGCCAACGGCACGTTGGGCCGCTAGGGTGACGCGGGTCTCGTACAAGACATGGACGGACGGGAGACACACTGTGCGACGCGATCCCTGGCTGCGTCGTGACGCGGGGTCCCTGGGGAGGGGGGTGTTGTGACAGCTCCTACGCGTCCCCGCCTGGCTGATTTCGCCCGTGATCGGCTGCTACCGCCCCTGGTGATGGTCGGCGGATTTTTCCGGATGTGTGCGCTGACCGCGCGGGCCCTGTTCCTGCCGCCGTTCCAGTGGCGCGAGACGCTCCAGCAGGGCTGGTTCATCACCAGCGTCGCCCTGGTGCCGACCATCGCGGTCGCGATCCCGCTGACCGTGCTCCTGGTCTTCACGCTGAATATCCTGTTGGCCCAGTTCGGCGCTGCCGACGTATCGGGTGCCGGCGCCGGCATCGCGGCCGTCACCCAGCTGGGTCCGCTGGTCACCGTGCTGGTGGTGGCCGGCGCGGGTTCGACCGCGATCTGCGCGGACCTGGGCGCGCGCACCATCCGCGAGGAGATCGACGCGATGGAGGTGCTCGGCATCGACCCGATCCATCGCCTGGTGGTGCCGCGGGTGATCGCGGCCACCGTGGTCGCACTGTTGCTCAACGCGCTGGTGATCGTCATCGGCCTGTTCGGCGGATTTCTGTTCGGGGTGTACCTGCAGAACGTGTCCGGTGGCGCCTACCTGTCCACGCTGACGTTGCTGACCGGCCTGCCCGAGGTGGTCATCTCGACGGTCAAAGCCAGCGTCTTCGGACTTATCGCAGGCTTGGTTGGTTGTTATCGGGGTCTTACTGTTCGCGGCGGGTCGAAAGGGCTCGGTACGGCCGTGAACGAGACGGTCGTGTTGTGCGTGCTCGCGCTGTTCGCCGTGAACGTGGTGCTGACCACGATCGGCGTGAAGTTCGGAACGGGGACCTGACATGTCGACATCGGCAGTGCTGCGGGCCCGGTTTCCCGGGCTGATCGCGAACTATCACCGCTACGTCGGGGCGGCCGGGCGTTCGCTCGACAAGAGCGGCCAGATGGGCTGGTTCTTCCTGACGGCGATGCGGCAGATCCCGTGGGCGCTGCGCCGATACCGCAGGGAGTCGCTGCGCCTCATCGCCGAATTGGGCATGGGCACCGGCGCGATGGCGGTGATCGGCGGCACCGTGGCCATCATGGGCTTCGTCATGCTGGCCGGCGGCTCACTGATCGCCATCCAGGGCTTCACCTCGCTGGGCAACATCGGCGTGGAGACCTACACCGGTTTCGCCGCGGCGCTGGTCAACGTCCGGGTGGTCGGCCCGGTCAACGCCGGCATCGCCCTGGCCGCGACGGTCGGTGCGGGAGCCACCGCCGAACTCGGCGCGATGCGGATCAGCGAGGAGATCGACGCGCTCGAGGTGATGGGGATCAACTCCATCTCCTACCTGGTGTCGACCCGCGTGGTGGCCGGCTTCACCGTGATCATCCCGCTGTACGCGCTAGCGCTGATCATGGCGTTCGCCTCACCGCAGATCGTCACGACGCTGTTCTTCGGACAGTCGTCGGGCACCTACGACCACTACTTCCGAACCTTCCTGCGCCCCGACGACGTGTTCTGGTCGTTCATGGAGACCATCTTGATCGCGGTGGTGGTGATGGTGACGCACTGCTATTACGGGTTCAACGCCAGTGGTGGCCCGGTCGGTGTGGGCGCCGCGGTGGGCCAGTCGATGCGACTCTCGCTGATCTCTGTGCCGACAGTCGTCTTGTTCGCCGCGTTGGCGCTCTACGGCGTCGACCCCAACTTCAACTTGACGATGTGATGGCGATGGCAACTGGGAGACAGAACAAATCGCAGACCCCGCCCTATCGCATCGCGGGCGTGGTGACCGTCGCCGTCCTGCTGCTCATCACCGGCTTGGTGTACGGCCAGTTCCGCGGGGCGTTCACCAAGACGACGTCGCTGACCATGGTGGCGCCCCGGGCCGGCCTGGTGATGGATCCGGGTGGACCCGTGACCTACAACGGGGTGCAGATCGGGCGGGTGTCCGCTATCACCCCGACGGAGTACGAGAACAAGCCGGCCGCCAAGTTCACCCTCGACGTGAACCCGGACTACATCAAGCTGATCCCGTCCAACGTCGAGGCCAACATCATGGCGACGACGTTGTTCGGCAACAAGTACGTGGCGCTGACCGCGCCGGAAAACCCGACCCCGCAACGCATCACCACCAAGCAGATCATCGCGACGTCGGTGACGACGGAACTCAACACCTTGTTCGAGACGGTGACCAAGCTTTCCGAGAGCGTGGACCCGGTCAAGCTGAACCTCACGTTGCACGCCGCCGCGGAGGCGCTGACCGGCCTCGGGAACAAGTTCGGCGAATCCCTGGTCAACGGCAATGCGATCCTCGACGACGTCAACGCCCGGATGCCCTCGTTCCGGCGCGACCTCAAGGGCTTCGCGACCCTCGGCGACGTCTACGCCGACGGCGCGCCGGATCTGGTCGGCTTCCTGGAGACCTCGCCCACCACGGTGAAGACGATCACCACGCAGCAGAAGCAACTGGACGCCGCACTGCTGGGCGCGGCCGGCGTGGGCAACCTCGGTGCCGACATCACCGACCGCTTCGGGCCCTACCTGCGGGCCCAGTTCTCCGACCTGGTTCCGGTGTCGGCACTGCTGGACGAGTACAGCCCGGAACTGTTCTGTGCCATCCGCAATCTCGCCGAGGGGGCGCCAAAGGTGTACGAATTCCTCGGTGGTGGAGACGGTTACGCGCTCGACACCGTCAGTGAGCTGGTCAGCCCGGCCAACCCCTACATCTACCCGGACAACCTGCCGCGCTACAACGCCCGCGGCGGGCCAGGCGGGGCACCGGGCTGCTGGCAGGAGATCACCCACGATTTCTGGCCGGCGCCGTACCTGGTCGCCGACACCGGCGTCAGCCAAGCACCGTACAACCATTTCGAGGTCGGATCGCCCTGGGCCATCGATTACGTCTGGGGCCGCCAAGTCGGGGATAACACGATCAACCCATGAACATCACCAGGACTGCAGTCAAACTCGGCATCGTCGGTACGGTGCTGCTGCTCTTCACGGTCGGCTTGGTCGTGGTGTTCGGCCAGGTCCGGTTCGACCGGACGGCCAGCTACTCCGCCGAATTCACCAATGCCAGCGGCCTGCGCCAGGGCCAGTTCGTCCGCGCCTCCGGGGTGGAGATCGGCAAGGTCAAAAGGGTCCGCCTGGTCGACGGCGGACGGCGGGTCGTGGTGGATTTCAACGTCGACCGCTCACTGCCGCTGTACCAGTCGACCACCGCGCAGATCCGGTACTCCGACCTCATCGGTAACCGCTATCTGGAGCTCAAGCGGGGTGAGGGTGAGGGTGCGGATCAGCGACTGCCCGCCGGTGGGTTCATCCCGGCCTCGCGCACCCAGCCCGCCCTTGACCTCGACGCGCTGATCGGTGGTTTCAAGCCGGTGTTCCGGGCGCTGGATCCGGACAAGATCAACACGATCGCCTCGTCCATCGTCACCGTCTTCCAGGGACAGGGCGGCACCATCAACGACATCCTGCAGCAGACCGCGCAGTTGACCGCGCACATCGCCGACCGCGACGCCGCGATCGGCGAGGTGGTCAAGAACCTCAACACGGTGCTCGACACCGCGGTCCGACACCGCAAGACGTTCGACGAGACCGTGGACAACTTCGACAAGCTGGTCAAGGGGCTCAACGACCACCGCAGCGGCCTGGCCTTCGGCACCGCCGAATTCGGTAACGCCGCCGGCAATCTGGCCGACCTGCTGGCCGACAACCGGCCTCAGCTGCACAGCATCTTCCCGGTGGCGGGCCCCGAGCCTCCGGACCGCATGGCCGATGTCGAGGGTCTGTTGGAGCGGATCCCGAAGGCGATGAAGCTCATCGGCCGGACCGGCGTCTACGGTGACTTCTTCAACTTCTACATCTGCGACGCGACCATCAAGCTTCCGGGCCTGCAGCCCGGCGGACCGGTGCGCAACGTCCGGCTCTGGCAGCAGCCGACCGGGAGGTGCACGCCCCAGTGAGGACCCTGGAACCGCCCAACCGGGCACGGATCGGCGTGATCGGCATCATCACGGTCGCGCTGGTGACACTGGTGGGGCAGAGCTTCACCTCGGTGCCGATGCTGTTCGCCGAGCCCAGCTACTTCGGCGAGCTCTCCGACACCGGCGGGCTCAGCCCGGGAGACAAGGTCCGTATCGCGGGCGTGGACGTCGGCAAAGTGCAGAGCCTGTCCATCCAGGGCGATCACGTCCTGGTGCGGTTCTCCGTGGGCGCCCACCCGATCGGCACGGACAGCCAGATCGGGGTGAAGACCGATACCATCCTGGGCCGCAAGGTCTTGGCGATCGATCCCAAGGGGGAGAAGAGGGTAGCGCCGCAGGGGGTGCTGCCGCTGGGACAGAGCACCACGCCCTACCAGCTCTACGACGCGGTCTTCGACGTCACCAAGGCCGCCGGCGGCTGGGACATCGACACCGTCAAGCGGTCGCTGAAGGTGCTCTCCGAAACCGTCGAGGAGACCGCCCCCGACCTGAGCGCCGCGCTCGACGGCGTCGCCAAGTTCTCCGACACCATCGGCAAGCGCGACGACGAGATCACCCATCTGTTGGCCCAGGCCAACCAGATCGCCGCCGTGATGGGCGACCGCAGCGGCCAGATCGACGCGGTGCTGCGCAACACCCAAACCCTGGTGGCGGCGTTCAACCAGCGCAGTCAGGCCATCTCGGCGCTGCTGGGCAACATCGCCTACTTCGGTGAACAAGTGCAGGGCCTGGTCAAGGACAACCCGGGCCTGGATCTGCACCACGTATTCGAAGAGGCCCAGAACATCACCTCGATGCTGGCCAGGCGCCAAGACGAGCTGCGCGACATCCTGACGACCTTGGGCCGCTACCTGACGATCGTCAACGACGCGATCGCCTCGGGACCGTACTTCAAGGTCTCGGCGCTCAACGTGATTCCGTTCTGGATTCTGCAACCGTGGGTCGACGCGGCGTTCAAGAAGCGCGGCATCTCCCCGGAGGAGTTCTGGCGCAACGCCGGCCTGCCGGAGTTCCGCTACCCCGACCCCAACGGGACCCGGTTCGCCAACGGTGCACCGCCGCCCGCGCCGCAGGTGATCGAGGGCACGCCCGAGCACCCCGGACCGGCGGTCGCGCCGGGTTCGCCGTGCTCGTACGCGCCGGCGGCCGGACTGTTCCCGACTCCGGGCAACCCGCTGCCCTGCGCGAACCTGGACCCGAACGCGGGACCGTTCGGCCCGAGCGGACCGTACCCGGGCCCGACCGACGTGCTGGTCTCGCCGCCGAACCCGGACGGCTTGCCGTCGACGCCGGGGATTCCGATCGCCGGTCGGCCAGGCGAGACACCGCCGGTGGTGCCGGGCACTCCGGTACCGATGCCCGACGCCAACCCCGGGGCCCGCTCCGAACCGATGGGCCCGATGCCCGGTCCCGCTCCGGCCAACCCGGGTGCGGCGCCTCCGCCGGCACCCCGGCAGCCCGGCCCGCCGGCACCGCCCGGTCCGGGCAACCAATTGCCGGCGCCATTCATCACACCCGGTGAAGGCGGAAACAGTCAGCCGGGCGGCGGCGGCGGCTCGCTGGAAGGGAGGTAGCCGGACGTGAGTACCGCTTTCGACATCCGCAACGTGCGACTGCCCCAGATGTCGCGTGCGACGGTCATCGTGGGTTCCGCGTTGCTGGTGGTGGCGTTGCTGGCCGGCTTCGGCGGCCTGCAACTGTTCCGCAAGCTCACCAGCAATACCGTGGTCGCCTACTTCCCGGAGACCGATGCGCTCTACCCCGGTGACGCGGTCCAGATCATGGGCGTGCGGGTGGGTGCGATCGACAAGATCGAGCCGGCCGGCGACAAGATGAAGGTCACCCTGCACTACAAGAACAAGTACAAGGTGCCGGCTGACGCCAAGGCGATCATCCTGAACCCGACCCTGGTGGCCTCGCGCAACATTCAGCTGGAGCCGCCCTACCGGGGCGGCCCGGTGCTGGCCGACAACGCGGTGATCCCCGAGGAACGCACCGAGGTTCCGGTCGAGTGGGACACGCTGCGCAACGACGTCACCAACATCATCACCAAGCTGGGCCCGACCAAGGAGCAGCCGAAGGGACCGATCGGCGAAGCGATCGAGACCTTCGCCGACAGCCTGGCCGGCAAGGGCGAGCAGCTCAACACGACGTTCAGCAGCCTCTCGGATGCGCTGACCGCGCTGAACAAGGGCCGCGGGGATTTCTACGCCGTGACCCGGAGCCTGGCCCTGTTCGTCCGGGCGCTGGACCACAACGATCAGCAGTTCGTCGCGCTGAACCGGGATCTGGCCAGGTTCACCGGCAACCTGACCAGCACCGATCAGGCCCTCGCGCATGCCGCCGACCAGTTCTACGCCACCATGACGATCATCCGGGCGTTCTTGAACCAGAACCAGGAGCCGCTGGTCAAGACCATCGACAACCTCGCCCAGGTGACCACGGCCATCACGCAGCCGGACCCGCTGGAGGGCTTCGAGACCGCGTTGCACGTGCTGCCGAACGTGTTGGCCGGGGCGGGCGAGATCTACCACCCCGCCCAGGGAGCGGTCACCGGTTTCCCGGTGCTGCCGAACTTCGCCAACCCGATGCAGTTCATCTGCAGCGCGATCCAGGCCGGTAGCCGGCTGGGCTACCAGGACTCGGCCGAACTGTGTGCGGAGTATCTCGCCCCGGTTGCCGACGCGATCAAGTTCAACTACCTGCCGTTCGGTATCAACATCTGGACGAGCGCATACACCACGCCCAAGCAGATCGCCTACTCCGAGCCTCGGCTGCAGCCGCCGCCGGGATATAAGGACACCACCGTCCCGGGGATCTGGGTTCCGGACACACCGCTGTCGCACAAGAACTCCCAGCCGGGATGGATCACCGCACCCGGGATGCAGGGTGTGCAACCCGGCCACGACACCGAGCGGCTGTTGACGCCGGAGTCCCTGGCGCAGTTGATGGGCGGTCCGGATCCGGCGCCGATCCAGTCCCAGTACCAGACCCCGCCCGGGCCGCCGAACGCCTACGACGAGGCTCCCGGTCCGCTGCCGTTCGTCGGCCAGCCGCCCGGGGTGGCTCCGATCCCGCCGCCCCCGCCGGGACCCAACGTGATCCCGGGCCCGGTGGCACCGCTTCCCCCGCGAGGTGAGGGCTGATGAGACGGACAACAGCGATGAAGACGGTCAGCCGGCGGGGTTGGCAGGCCCTGGTGCTGCTGATGGTGGCGCTGACGCTGACCTCGTGCCGGGACTGGCGCGGTATCGCCAACGTTCCGCTTCCGGGCGGGCCCGGCAGCGGCGCCGGTTCCTACACCGTCTACGTGCAGGTTCCGGACACCCTCGCGCTCAGCGGCAACAGCCGGGTTCTGGTCGCGGACGTGTTCGTCGGCGCGGTCGACCAGATCGAGTTGAAGAACTGGGTCGCGACCCTGAAGCTCAAGCTCAACAAGGACGTCCATCTGCCGCGCAACGCCACGGCGAAGATCGGGCAGACCAGCCTGTTGGGGTCTCAGCACATCGAACTCTCGTCGCCGCCGAACCCGGAAGGGGAGCTCAAGGACGGCGACACGATCGGGCTGAACAATTCGTCGTCGTTCCCGACGATCGAGCGGACGCTCGCCGGAATCTCCTTGCTGCTGCACCGGGGCGGCTTGTCCGACCTGGAGACCATCACCACCGAATTCAACGCGGTGGTGGGTGGCCGTGCCGAGCAGATCCGGGCCTTCCTGAACAAGCTGGACACGTTCATCGTCTCGCTCAACGAGCAGCGGGACGACATCACCCATGCCATCGACTCCAGCAACCGCCTGCTGAGTTACTTCGCCGCGCACAACGACGCCATCGATCGGGTGCTGACCGACTTCCCGCCGCTGTTCGAGTACTTCAACGCCCAGCAGCAGATCTTCATCGACGCCATCGACGGACTCGGCCAGATGGGCCGGGCGACCAACGAACAGATCGCCCCGATCCGGTCCGACCTGCACAAGGTGCTGACGTCGATGCAGTGCCCGGCGCGTGAGCTCCGGAAGGCGTCGCCGTACATTCCCGACCTGTTGCAGGTCATGATCACCGCGCCGTACCACGTCGACGGTGCCTTCAAGGCGGTGCGAGGCGACTTCATCAACTCCTCGCTGGTCGTGGACCTGACCTACGCGTCGATCGACAACGCGATCCTGACCGGCACCGGGTTCTCGGGGATGCTGCGGGCGCTCGAACAGTCCTTCGGCCACGATCCGGAGAAGATGATCCCGGACGTCCGGTACACCCCGAACCCCGCCACCGCTCCCGGCGGTCCGTATGTGGAAAGGGCTGACCGGAATTGCTGACACCTCAGATCAAACGGCAGCTGATGATCTTCACTGTCCTGACCGTCGCCGCGCTGGCGGTGCTGGGCGTGTACTACCTGCGGCTGCCGAGCCTGGCCGGCCTCGGCCAGTACACCCTCAAGGCGAACCTGCCCGAGGCGGGCGGCCTGTACAAGACCGCCAACGTCACCTACCGCGGCACCATCATCGGCAGGGTCACCGCCGTCGAGCCGACCGAGACGGGCGCGCAGGCGACGATGCAGATCTCCGACAAGTACAAGATCCCGGTCGATGCGACGGCAAACGTGCATTCGGTGTCGGCGATCGGTGAGCAGTACCTGGATCTGGTCTCGACGGGAAACCCCGGCCAGTACCTGAAGAAGGGCCAGACGATCACCGAGGGCACGGTGCCGTCGGCGATCGGTCCGGCCCTCGACGCCGCCAACCGTGGCCTGGCCGCGCTGCCGACCGGCAAGATCAGCGCGGTCCTCGACGAGACGGCGACGGCCGTCGGCGGGCTGGGGCCGGCACTGCAACGGCTGGTCGACTCGACCCAGGCGATCGCCGGCGACCTCAAGGCCAACCTCGGCGACATCGACGACATCATCGACAGGTCGGCCCCGATCATCGAAAGCCAGGTCCAGTCGGGCGACGCGATCATGCAGTGGGCGCGCAACCTCAACCTGCTCAGCGGCCAGGCCGCGAGCCGGGACGAGACGGCCAAGCACATCCTCAACGAGCTGCCGCCGCTGATCGACCAGGTGCACACGGTGTTCAGCGACTCCAAGGACAGCCTGCCGCAGATGATGGCGAACGCGGCGATCCTGACCGAGATGGCCAAGCGCTACAACCGCAACACCGAACAGGTGTTGGTGTTCCTGCCGCAGGCCGGTTCCATCGTCCAGACGGTCAGCTCGACGTTCCCGGGGCGCGCATCAATAGACGTGGCACTCGGGGCCTTCCCGGGCCCGGTTTTCCCGATCCCGATTCCGGGCCTGAGCCTGGGCTACCCGCCGCCGTGTCTGACCGGCTACCTGCCGGCATCGGAGTGGCGGGCGTTCGCCGACACCAGTCCCGCCGACCTCCCCGACGTCTCCTGCCGGATTCCGCAGGACACGCCGTCGAACAACGTGCGCGGCGTCCGCAACATCCCGTGTGTCGACGTGCCGGGCAAGCGGGCCCCGACGCCGAAGGAATGCCGCAGCGACAAGCCCTACATCCCGCTGGGCACCAACCCCTGGTACGGCGACCCGAACCAGATCCGCAACTGCCCGGCACTGGGGGCGCGCTGTGACCAGCCCGTCGAACCCGGCCACGTGATCCCGGCGCCGTCGATCAACACCGGCCTCAACCCGCTACCGGCGGATATGGTGCCCCCGACGCCGCCGCCGCTGAACGACCCGCTGACCCGGCCGGGTACCGGTAGCGTGCAGTGCAACGGGCAACAACCGAACCCCTGCATCTACACACCGGGTGGGGGTCCCGCTGCAATCTACAATCCACAGAGTGGCCAGGCGGTGGGGCCGGACGGCGTCGAATACTCCGTCGAGAACTCGACCAACATAGGAGACGACGCATGGAAGGGGATGCTGGCACCGTTCCGGTGAGTCCGGACGGGGAGCAGCAGACCGCAGAAACCGCCGAGACCGCAGACACGACGGACGAGGACACCGCAGCAGACACCGCGACGACGGAGCCGGCATCGACCGATGTGGCAGACGCCGGGTCGGGGCAGTCCCGCCTCGGGCGTCGCCACCTGGTCGCCCTGTGTGTCGTGCTGGTCGTGCTGGCCGCGGGTCTAGCGACCGCGGGATACCTGGGGCTGCGGGATCACGCCGCGAGCCAGGCCATGGCGCGTGACAACGCGGAGGCGATCGCGGCGGCCAAGCACTGCGTGTTGGCTACCCAGGCGCCCGACAGTGCCGATATCGCCTTGGCGCAGCAGACGATCCTCGACTGCGCCGCGGGAGAATTCCGAACCCAGGCCACTTATTTCGCGGAGATCTTCGTCCAGGCGTATCGAGCGGCCAAGGTGCACATCGAGCTCACCGAGATGGGTGCCGCGGTCGAGCGGAACAATCCCGACGGCTCGGTCGACGTGCTGGTGGCCTTCCGGGTCAAGGTCGACAACGTCGAGACCCAGGGCAAGGAGGTCGGCTACCGGCTGCGGGCCCAGATGGTCCGCGAGGACGGCCAGTACCGGATCGGCAGACTCGACCAGGTGGCCAGGTGACCGACGCAGTAACCGAGGTGCCGCCGGCCCGGCCGGCCGGGTGGCGGGCCCGCGCGGCCGCGCTGGGAGTCGACCTGCTGCCCGGCGTGATCGTGGTGTCGGCGATGGCACTGGCAGCGCTGGCCTTCCCGCCCGGCGGGGTGTGGTGGTGGATCGCGGTGTCGGTGGCCGGCCTGGCGATCCTGGCGACCGCGGCCAACCGGACGCTGGCGCCGGCGATCACCGGGTGGACCCTGGGGCGCGCGTTGCGCGGAATCGAGGTGGTGCGCGGCGGCGAGAAGACCGAGGCTGTCGGCGCTGTGCGGCTGCTGCTGCGCGACGTGGCGCATCTGCTCGACACCGCACCGGTGTTCGCCGGCTGGCTCTGGCCGCTGCGCGACAAGCGGGGGCGCACCTTCGCGGACATCCTGGCGCGCACCGAGGTACGCCCGGCCGGCACGCGACAGCCCCCGGCGGGCATCCGGGTCAGGACCGCCGCGGTGTTCGGAGCGGCGGCCGCCCTGAGCGTCGTCGCCGCCGCGGCCGGCTACTTCGTGGTGTTCCGGCCCGAGCACGCGTCGGACGTAGCGCGAACCGAGGTTTCCCGGCAGGGCCCGAAGATCGTCGCGGACATGCTGTCCTACGATCCGGAGTCGCTGCAGGACGATTTCGCCCGGGCCCAGTCCCTGGCGACCCCGAAATACCGTGAGCAACTGGTGCCGCAGCAGGATGCGATCCGCGGCGGTAAGCCGACGCCGAACTACTACCGGGTTGCCGATGCCGCCGTGCTGGATGCGACGTCGCATCGGGCGACGATGCTGCTGTTCCTGCAGGGGCAACGCGGGGAGTCCGGCAAGGAGCGCCTGATCAGCGCCACCGTGCGGGTCACGTTCGCGAAGACGGCGGGGGACTGGCTCGTCGACGACCTCACCGTGGTCAGCCGACCGCTGCCCGCCGAGGAGGGGAAATGAGCCCGCGGCGCCGGATCGGTCCCGAAGACCGGCCGCTGTTCGTCGAGCGAGGCGTGCCGAATCGGGCGCTGGCCACCGCACTGGGGGCCGCCGTGACGCTGGCGGCCGCGGCGATCACGGTGTGCGCGCTGGTGCTGACCTCGCATGCGTCACACCATCGGGCGGCGATGAGAGACGTCGAGGTGCTCGGCGAGGTGCAGTCCTTCATGGCCATGTTCACCTCGCCGGATCCGTTCCACGCCAACGACTATCTGGCCGAGGTGCTGGCGCACGCGACCGGAGACTTCGAAAAGGAGTGCCAGGACAAGGCCAACCGGATCCTGCTCGCTGTCGCCCGTAGCGAACGGACCACCGGGACGGTGACCGGGGCCGGGGTCGAGCGGTGGAACGACGACGGCAGCGCGAACGTGTTGGTGGCCGTCGAGAACACCGGCAAGTCACCGGACGGTAAGCAGGATGTCAGTGCCGCATCGCGCTGGCTGCTGACGGCACAGAAGGAAGGGGACCAGTGGAAGATCAGCAATCTGAACCAGGTGCTGTGACCGAGACGTCCTCCGAGACCGAGGACGGTCCGATCGACCTGGACCACGACGAGAGCAGCGAACCCGACGAGGACGAAACCGGCACCGGTGACACTGACGACGCCGCCGAAACCGGCGGCGACGACGCAAAGCCGCGTGCCCGCAGGCGAATCGGCCTGCGAGTGGCGGGTGCGCTGGCCGTCGCGCTGTTCATCGGCTCCGCCGGTTTCGCCGCCGCCGCCTCCCAGCCGTACCTCGCCGACCGCGCGGAGGTGGCCACCAAACTCGACATCGCCCGGACCGCGGCCCGAGCGATCCACACGCTGTGGAACTACACGCCGGAGAACATGGACACGCTCCCGGATCGGGCGGCGGTCTACCTCAGCGGCGACCTGGAAGCCCAATACCGCAAGTTCATCGCCGCGATCGCCGAGAGCAACAAGCAGGCCAAGGTCACCGACAGCACCGAGATCGTCGGCGCCGCAGTGGAATCCCTGGACGGCGACGAGGCCACCGTGCTGATCTACACCAACACCTCGGCGACCAGCGAGCTGAGCAAGACCATCCCCCAGATCAAATACCTGACCTACCGGCTGTACATGAAACGCGACCAGAATCGCTGGGTGGTCACCAGGATGCCGACGATCACCTCGCTGGATCTCACGCCGCGGTTCCAGAACTGAGCCATGGCTGTCACCTCGCCGCTGTCGCAACGGCGCACGGTGGTGGCTCTACTACTGCTGACCTTCGCCACCGGCCTGATCGACGCGATCAGCGTGCTGGTGCTCGGGCGGGTGTTCGTCGCGAACATGACCGGCAATGCGATCTTTCTGGGCTTCGTGTTCGTCGCCCACACCGGCATCGATCTGACCGCGGCGGCGGTGGCGGTCGGCGGGTTTCTGCTCGGTGCGATCATCGGCGGTCGCCTGGTGCGGGCACTGGGACAGCGACCTCGGACCTGGGTCACCACCGCCCTGGGCATCGAGGTGGCTCTGCTACTGATACTGGCCGCGCTGGCGGGGTTCGGGGTGCTGCGGTACCACGACGCCAGCAAGCTGATCCTGATCGTCGGGCTGGCGGTGGCCTTCGGCGTGCAGAACTCCACCGCACGCCAGTTCGGCATCCAGGAGCTCTACACCACGGTGCTCACCTCGACCATCGCCGGGATCGGGTTGGACAGCAGGCTGGCCGGCGGCACCGGGGCCCGGGAAAGGCTGCGCTACGGAGTCGTTGTGACGATGATCGGCGGGGCCATGGTCTCAGCGACGCTGACCCGTGTCGTCGTGGCGCCGGTGATCGCACTGACCGCTGCCGTGGTCGCGGTGAGCCTGCTGCTGTTCCGCTACGGCTAGCCGCGTTCCACGCGCCGTTCTTCGCGCGAGATTGCAACCATGCAGGAAAATCCGCGAAATCGCCTGCACCAGTGCAATCTCGAGAGGGAAGCGCCGCTCAGACCCCGCTCAGACCCCGCACTATTGTTGCGGCGGTCCCGGCGTCGCCTCTCCTGCGTCGTCGGGGCTCGCTGAACCACCGTATTCGGGGCGCAGGATCGAACTGAGTGCCACCAGCGGGATGTGCGCCTGAACGTTGCCGCCGTCCATGTACCACTGCATCTGGTTGTACTGGATCGGAGCATCGTGACTCACCGGGTAGTCGGGCATGTACAGGATCAACTCGTCGGGAGTCAACGCCCACGACCGGTAGCCCCCGGAGAAGACCTTGTCCGGGGTGAAGCGTTCCGGCACGAACGGGTAGTCACCGGGCCGATGCTCCCAGAACGCCCGGTCCAGTGCCTCGACGATGTAGGGCTCGCCCAGCTGCGGGATCGTCGCGAGTGGATCCACGCCGGGCTTGGTGATGTCGGCCAACTGCAGTTGCCGCCCGCGGGCCATGTCGAAGGTGAAGGTGCGGTAGGCGTTGTTGATGTACGGCCCGTCGGAGTGGTAGTCCTCGTGAAAGACCACACTCAGCGCGTCGCCGTGCTGGAAGATCTCGAAGTTCTCATTGCCCCAGCTGTCGGCGACCATCGAGGCGCCCTTACTGCGCCAGTTGGTGAACAACGCCGACAGGTAGTCGCGGATCGGCGGTCCGGCCACCGGGTGATCGACCAGGTCCCCGGGCACCGCCATCCGGATATAGCGGGTGGCCAGCCGCTCGGAGTGCACGTCGGCGCTGCAGTAATGCCCGTCCCAGGCGCCGCCCAGCCCGCTGCAGAACGACGGCGCCGAGGCGCCGGCCGCCGGTGCGGCCGACACCATCAGTGCAGCGGCCGCTGCACCCGTCAGTAGCCGGGTCGCCCACATAGCTTCCCCCTAAGGCAGTTCGACTTTGCTCGCCAGCCATCGGCCGTCGACCTTCTGCATGGTCATCTGCATCCGGCTGCGGTCCACCCGCGGATCGGGGCGGGTGGTGTTGGTGACCGTCTGATTGACCATCAACAGCACCACCACCTGGTCCGTGGACCGCGACTGGACGGCCGAGTCCACCACGACGCCCTTCGCCGAAGCCTTGTTGTCGATCAGCAGCTGACGCAGTTGGACGCTGGCCTTGGTGTAGGTGTCCTTGAAATCGCCGGTCGCGCCGTTGAGCACCGCCGCGAAATCATCGTCGACCTTGTTGGAGTCGATGCTGGTCAATACCTGGGCGTAATCCACCGCGGCCCGTTGCGCGGCGGCGCCGGCGGCCGAAATCCGGTGCTGCTGCCACAGTTGCCAGCCCAGCCCACCGGCCACGCCGAACACCACCAGGTAGGCGGCGGCGACACCCCCGAGTACCAGCCGCCGTGACCGCGGGGCCGCCGGCGCAGGCACGGGCACCGCCTCGGGGGTCTCGGCTTTCGCGTCGTCCTCGGGAGCCTGTTCGGCAGCGGTCGATTCCGGCTCGTGCGCGGTCGATTTCACGTCTTCGGCGCTATCGGGTTCATCGGCGGTGGTCACCGCGGTGTCTCCTTGAACATCAGCGGGGCGGGTCGATCAACAGTGGCGGGCCGCCATAGGGGGTGGGAATCGTGTAGCGGCCCTTGGGCGTCGGGTCGGTGGTCGCCGCCAAATCCGCGCCGGGCGGCGGGCCCGCGGTGTCGTCGCCCGGTGGCCGCGGCGCGTTGTGGGCACCCCGCACCATTACCGACTGATCGGTGTCGCGACAGTAACCGTACAGGTAGGGCTCGGGGTAGTCCGCTGCCGACGGGGACCGCCGCGGGGTCCCGTAGTCGCAGGTGTAGCGCGGGTAGATCTCGACGGTCGCCCACATCCCGTTCTCGTGGATCGCCGAGTCGAGTGCCGCCACCGTCGAACCGCGGTAGTTCGGGAACAGCGCATTGAGCGCGGGAACCCGGACGTAGAGCAACTGTGCGGCCGTCACCAGGTTGCCCAGCAGCCCGACCATGGTGTCGGAGTTGTCGTCGAAGAGCCCGTCGACCGAGGACAGCATCCCGGGTGCCTGGTCGACCAGCCGGTGATAGCCGCCGATCATCGGGGTGATGCCTTTGAACACCCTGTCGAGGTTGTCCGTCGTCGCGACCAGACCGTTGTTGACGTCGCTGAGCATGGTGAAGACCACCCGGCTCGTCTTCAACAGGCGCACCGTCTCCGGCAGCACCGAATCCAGGGTGGACAGCAAGAAGGTGCCGCCGTCGACGATGTCGGTGAGCTTGCGCGGCCCCTCGGCGGACAGGCTGAGTTCCCTCTTGACCAGCTCGAGCTTGTCCGGGTCGGTCTGGGCCAGCATGCCGTCGGCGTCGGCCAGCAGCTGCGAGATCGGAATCGGCGTGGTGGCCTGATCGCGGGCGACCACGCTGCCGCCGGTCAAAAACGGGCCGGTGTTCGACAGGGGCTCGAAGTCGATGTACTGCTCGCCGGCGGCCGACAGGCCGGAAACGCGCACCTTGCTGGCCGCGGGAATCTTCACCGTCGACTTGATGTTGGCGACCGCGTCGACGCCGGTGCTGGTGATCCGCAGCGACTCGATCCGGCCCACGGGTACCCCGCGCACCGACACGTCCTGGTCGGTGAGCAGTCCGCCGGAATCGGGCAGCGCGATGGTGATCTGGTAGGTCGACCGTGTCGGGTTGACCCGCAGTGCACCCACCAGCAGGTAGGCGGTCGCCACCACCAGGGTCATCGCCAGGGCGACCCCCGACAGCAGATTCTTGCGCCGATAACCGGCGCGGACCAGGGCCACCAGCCGGCGGCTGAGTGCCTCGATCATGGCGTCGCCCCCTGCCCCGGCGGGCCAGGCTCGGTGGCCGCCGATTCTTCTTCGGCCGGGGTCGGAGGTATCGGCGGACCGACCGCCGTCCACGGTGCCTGCCCCATGTCGGAATCCGGACCGCGTCCCACCACGCGTTCTTGTAGCCGCCACAGCGCGTACTTGATCGAGCCGGCCATCTTGGCCCAGTCGTAGCGCTTCGGGCCGTGGAACGCCGGGTCGCCCTTGAACCCGGCGTCGGGCATCGAGCCCCATACCAGGCGGTCGATGCTGGCGTGCACCGCGACACCGGACCCGGCCGTCAGCTTGATGAACGGGGCCATCAGCCGGTTCAGCGCGTACAGGCTGGTGTCGGGGTCGGTGGCCACGTCATTCCACGCGCCGGCGAGCACGTTGGCGTCCTTGATGAAACTGTGCCCGGAGTCGTCGGTGCCGGCGATCGACGGGAACCGGGCCAGCTGTCGGCTGGTCGCGCCCAGTTCCTCGACCACGTCGGCGAGCTGGCTGGTGTTGTCCACCAGGGTGTCGGTCGCCGGACCGGCCGCGGTGAGCACGTCGGTGAGCGCGGCGCTGCGGGCATCGAGGCGGTCGGCGAGTTGGCTGGTCTCGCGCAGCGCCGTCTCGATCTCGCCGGACCGGGCGTTGAGCTTGACCAGTAGTTCGTTGGACTGGTTGATCAGCTTTCCGAACGCCTGGCCTTGATCACCGGTCGCCTTCCCGGCGCCGTTGACGATGTTGGTGAAGTTCTGCACCGCGCCGCCGTTCACCAGCAGCGCCGCCGAGCTCAAGACCGACTCCACGGTGGCCGCCGAAGCGGTGGACTCCAGCCCGATGGCATCGCCGCCCTTGAGCAGCGGTGTCGAGGGGTCCAGGTGAGCCGGCGGCTTGATCGCCACGAACACGTCACCGAGCGGTGTCGCCGACCGCAATTCAGCGGTGCTGCCCACTGGGATCCGGACGCCGTCCATGATGCGCAGGGTGGTGACCGCGGTGTAGTTGCGCGCCACCATCGACTCCATCTGGCCGATGTCGGCACCGGCGAGCTTCACCTTGGCGTGGCCTGGCAGGTTCAACGCGTTGGCGAACACCGCGGTGATCAGATAGCCCCCGCTGCCGATGCCGGGAGCCGGCAGCGGGAGGCTGTCCAGGCCGCTGACGCCGCAGCCGGCCGTCGACGACGCGATGGCCGCGCTGCACAGCAGCGCGATGGCCGCCTTTGCTGTCCGGTTCTTGCGCGCCACCATACCTACTGCCCCATCATCGAAAGGCCGTCGAGAACATAGGTCAGACCGAAGTCGGGACCGTAATCGGCCAACGTTCCCGTGCCGCAACCCAACTGCCGAAGGTGCATCATGTTGCACAGCTCCTTGGTGCTTGGCTGTCGACGAGGATCTTGTCGACCAGGGCGTGCAGGCGGACCGCCCCGTTGTTGGTGTCGACGGCGTTGTAGAGGTTCTCCAAGGTCAGCGGCAGCAGGTTGATGAGCTCCGCCAGGTCACGCTGCTTCTCCACCAGGGTGGTCACGGCGGTGTCGCCGTTCAGGATGCTCTTCTTGAGGTTGTCCCGGTTGGCCTGCAGCAACGACGTCGCCTGGGTGACGATCTCGTTGATCTTGCGGCCGTTTCGCCCGGTCCCGAAATCCTCGTTGGCCAGCATCTGACTCAACTGGCGTGTGGTGGAACCGAATTGACGCAGCTTGGCGTCGTTGCGTGCCGCCGCGTCCATCAGCGAGCTGAGGTTGGTGACGATGCTGGTCAACTGGTCGCCGGTCGCCTCGCCACGATCGGAGCTGAGTCGCAGTGCCCGGGACAACTCGCTCAGTGCCGACTTGATCTTCTCGCCGTTGCCGTCGGCGATGTCGGCGCCGGCATTGATCACGTCGGCCACCGGCCCATTGCCCTTGCCGTCGCCGCCGAGCGACTTGGAGACCTTGTCGAGCATGTCCAGCACCCGATCGAACGCCACCGGTGTCCGGGTGCGGTTCAGCCCGATGGTGGTGCGGTCGGCCAGCACCGGACCACCCGCGTACGCCGGGGTCAGCTCGATCTGCCGCGCGGTGAGAATCGAGGTATTGATGGTTACGGCGTGCACGTCGGCGGGGATCTTCACACCGCGGTCGACGGTGAATTCGGCCTCGACGTACTCGCCCTTGGGGGTGACCTTGCGGACCTTGCCCACCGGCATCCCGAGTACCGCCACCACATTGCCTTCGTAAAGACCAGCGGCGCTGTCGAATTGGGCCGTCACAGTGATGTGCCCGCCGAACGACTTGACGTAGTAGGCGGCCGCGGCGACCACGATCAGCGCCCCGGCGATCAGCGCGCAGATCAGCACCGTGACGCGCCGCCGGCCGGTGCGGGTGACCGGCGACGCTGCGCGGCGCCGCGCCGCGGCGGTGTCTGCCGGCTCCTCGATCGGATCGTCGGCGGCGACGGTCGGGGGCGCGCTCATTTGCAATCCTTGAAGTACTCGATCATGCCGAACTGCTTGGCGCGCCCGCTGATGGCGCACATCCACGAGTCGATCGCCATCCCGTTTCCGGCGAAGAACTCGATACCGGGGCCGTAGCCGGTGGCGTTGGTGATACCCCGTAGCGGCGGCGGCGCGGACTGGATCAGGCTGCGCAACAGGTCGTCGTGCTCGCCGAGCATGTCCGACAACGTGCGGATGTTGACCAACATGTCATCGAGCATCGACCGGTCGTTGACCACGACATTGTTCAGATTGGCCGTCAGGTTGGTCAGCGCAGCCAGCATGGCGTGAAAGGTGTTCTGCCGCGCCACCAGTTCCCCGATGAAGTCCTGGCCCTGATCGATCAGGGTTCCCAGGTGCGTCTGCTGGTTGCGCAGGGTGTTGGCCACCCGCTGGGTGTTGGCGAGCAGGGTGCCGAGCTGATCGCGCCGGTCGGCGGTGATCTTCGACAGCGCGTGCAGATTGGCCATGGCCTGCGGAATCACCGGCGGAAGTCCGCTCATCTGCTGGCCGAGCACGGCCAGGGATTGCCCGAACTGGTCGGAGTCGACCTCGTCGAACGTGGTGGTGGCGTCCTCCAGCAGCGACTCCAGGGAGTAGGGCACCTCGGTGTGGGCGAGATCGATTCGCTTGCCGGGCACCGAGCCGGGACCGTTCGGCTCCAGTTTCAGATACCGCGACCCGAGGATCGTCATCACCTGGATCTTCGCCCGGGTGTCCTTGCCCAGGGGGAGGTCGTTGCGCACCGCCAGGCCGGCTTCGACGTGGTCACCGGCGAGCCGCATGCTCGTCACCCGGCCCACCTCGATGCCCGCGACCACGACCGGGTTGCCGGGGGCCAGCGCGGCGGCCTGGGCGAACTCGGCGGTGTAGCGGGTATAGCCGACGCCGAGCACCTTGACGAACAGCGCCGCGGCCACCACGACACCCACCACGGCCAGCGCCCCGAACCCCAGCCAGGTGGTGTTGTAGGACTCCAGCGGCCGTCCGCGCCAGCGGCGGAAGAACGTGCCGGCCCGTGTCGTCATCGTGTTACCCATCGACGGTGTTCCTGCATTGGGGTGTGTGCCAGGCCAGGTTCTCCCGGGTTATCGGGCGAGCATTGCCGGGGGTCGCGGCGTTGACGATGATCGTGGTGATGTCGTTGAAGCCCGGGAAGAATCCCGCGACGTTCAGGTCGCAGAGGTAGGCGTTGCCGTAGGCGCCGTCCCCGAATGCCCGGCCCAGGCCCTTGAGCAGCAGCGGTAGGTTGGCGCCGGTGAACGCCAGCTGCGGTTCGATCCCGGCCATGTGCTTGGTGAAGCCGGGCTCCCGGTTGATCATCTCCTCCAGGGACGGGAAGACCTCGTCGGCGATGCGCGACAGCTGCCGCGTCACCTGGGCCAGGGAGCTGACCGAGGACTGCAACGCCGGGCGACGCGAGTCCAGGTCGGTCAGCGCTCGCCGGGCCTGGGTCAGCGCATGGTCGAGCTGATCGTTCTGGCCGGCGACGGTGCCGGCCAGCCTGTTGAGGCTGGTGATCAGGTCACCGAGCACCTCGTCGCGCCCGGCCAGCGTCGCGGTCAGCGTCGACGACTGGTCCACCAGGTCGGTGATCGACGCCTGGTCGCCCTGCAGCGACTGCAGCACACCGCGGGTCAGATCGTCGGCCTGCTTGGGGTCGAGCAGCGACATCAGTGGTTTGAACCCGTTGAGCAGCGCGCCGACGTCGAAGGACGGTTCGGTGTGCTCGACGCCGATCACGCTTCCGCGCGGCAGCTGCTCGGTGCTGCCGTGGGAACCCAGCGACAAGCCGAGGTAGCGCTGGCCGATGATGTTCTGATACGTCACCGACGCGACCGTGTTGCCGTACAGCTTCTGGTCGCTTTGGACGATGAACGAGACCTTTGCTTTCGGGGGGCCGGCCGCTTTCCCGTCCAGCTCGACCTTCTCGACCCGGCCCACCCGGACGCCGGCCATCCGGACGTCGTCGCCCTCGCGCAGTCCGTAGACGTCGGTGAACACCGCCGCATACGGCGTGGTCGCGCCGGCCACATCGCGGCGCAGTGTGGCGTAGACCAGCCAGGTCAGCACCATCGCCACGACCATGAAGACGGACAGGCCGATCAGGGGTCTGCGGAAGCTCACTTGTGGGCTCCCCCTTCGGCCGGGGCCCACGACACCGAGGTTCCGCGCGCGACGGGGCCGAGCAACAGCTGGGTGGCCACCGACGCCGGCTGCCCGCGGCCGGTGCCCAGCCCGGTGATCAGCCCGAGCTGTTCGCGTTCGGCCTGACTGCCGACGGGACCTACGTTGCCGCCGTAGGCGGCGGGTGCCACCGGTGCCGGCGGCTGCCACTCCGGGGCGTGCGGTTGGGCCGGGATGGGAGGGCTCGGCGGTGGTGGCGGCGCGGGGTCGAGCGGGTCGGCGGTGCCCGGGACCCGCGGGAACGGACCGGTCCACCACGGCAGCGGCGGGTTGGTGTCCTCCAGGCTGCGATTGGGATTGACCAGGGGCGGCCCGACGGCATGCAGGTTGCCGTCGGGACCGATCTCGGTGCCCGGCGGTGGTTCCAGGCCGGCCGGGAACCGGTAGTTCTGCGGCAACAGCGTCTCGGGCAGGTCGGGCCGGACCGAGATCATCGGCGCGGTGAAGCAGCTCGGTCCCTTCAGTTCGCCGTACTGCGGGCAGTCCGCCCGGGTGTAGGTGTGCAGCGGGGTGAAGGACAGGTTGGCGCGCATCATCCCGGTGATCAGCCGGTGATCGTAGAGCTGGTCGAAGAATTTGTCGGAGAGCCGGTTGACCCGGGTGAAGATCGGGACGTACTTGTCGGCGTTGTTTGCCAGCACGCCGATGACGGGCGTGAGGTCGTGGGTGATCTGGATCAGCTGGTCGACATGGTTGTCGAACGCCTCGCGCGCCACGCCCACGGTGTGCTGGCCACCGGCGACCAGCGAGGCCAGCTCGGCGCGTTTTTCGGCGAACGCGCGCATCGGCTCGACCGCCTGGTGCAGTGCGTCGACCAGGTCGGGGGCGCTTGCCTGCAGGCCGTGGGTGGCGTCGAGCAGCGCCGAGACCGTGGTCGGCCCGGGTTCGGTGGCGACGATGCTGTTGAGCTGATCCAGCAGCCGGGACATGTTCGCGCCGGCGTGCAGCAGCTTGACCCGCCGGTTGTCGGTGGCCGCACCGACGGCGGCCAGGATGCCCAGGCTGTGGTCCTCGCGGCCCCGGCCGGTGGCGGCCAGGATGTCGCGCAGTTTGGAGACCGTGGTCTGGAAGATCACCGTCGACAGTTCGCCGTTCTCGGCGATGTGCGAGCCGTCGCGGATGGCGGGACCGCCGGCTCCGTCGCCGGAGTCGACCAGCTGAATGGACGACACCGCGAAGACGTTCGAGGGCACCACCCGGGCGGTCACCGACGTCGGAATGTCCTTGGCGTGGTTGGGTTTGAGGTTGATGTGCACGTAGTTGGGCTTGCCGTAGGCAGCCGGGATCACGTCGGTGACGTTGCCGACCAGCAGGCCGTGGTACTTGACGTCGGATTGGGCGGGCAGCCCGTCGCCGACGTTCATCAGGTCGGCCACCACCCGCACGTAGCTGTTGAGCACGCCGGTGGATTTGGCCAGCAGGCCGGCGGTGGCCAGCGCGATCACCACCAGAACCGCGACCCCGGCGACCAGCAGTTGGCCTTCGGAGGGACCGCGCCCGTCGGTGTCGAGCGAATTGCCCATCAGCCACCGAACCTTGCGCCGGAGTCGATGCTCCACAACGCCATGGTCAGCAGCATGTTGACCATGATCACGATCGTGATGGACGCCCGCATGGCGCGGCCGGCGGCCACCCCGACGCCTTCGGGTCCGCCGGAGGCGTAGAAGCCGTAGTAGCACTGCACGGTGGAGGCCAGCCACACGAACACCACGCACTTGAGCACCGAATAGACGATGTCCTTGCCGCTCAACATCATCGTGAAGTAGTGCAGGTACGGACCGATCGAGCCGCCGCTGATGATGCCGGTGACCAGCTGACAGGTCAGGTAGGTGATGGCCAGGCACGCCACGTACAGCGGGATCACCGCGAGGGTCGCGGCCAGCAACCGGGTGGTGACCAGGAACGGGATCGGCCGGATCGCGATCGAATCCAGCGCGTCGATCTCCTCGGCGATCCGCATCGCGCCGAGCTGCGCGGTGAACCGGCAGCCGGCCTGCATGGCGAACGCCATCGACGCCATGATCGGCGCCAGCTCCCGGGTGTTGACCAGCGAGGAGATGATGCCGGTGGCCGGGCCGAGGCCGAGCAGGTTCAAGAAGTTGTAGCCTTCGATCGCCACCAGCGCGCCGGCGGTGAAGCCGAGCACCACGGCCACCCCGGCGGTGCCCCCGCCGACCACGATGGAGCCGTTGCCCCACGCGATATCGGAGAGCAGCCGCACGAACTCCTTGCGGTAGTGCCGCAGCACGGTCGGGACGCCGGCGGCGGCGCGGCCGAAGAAGACCAGCATGTGGCCCAGCCGGATGGTGGGGCCGGATGCCATCCGGTAGGCCCGCAGCAGCGGGCGCGCGATCGCCGGAACATACGGGGAGACCGTCATCTCACAACCCGGTCCGTGGATACAGCACGTTGTAGAGCTCGCTGATGGCGACGTTGACGATCATCAGCACCAGGATCGCCTCGACCACCGAAGCGTTCACCGAGTTGGCGACGCCGGCCGGTCCGCCCCGGGTGGACAGGCCCTTCTGGCAGGCCACCACCGCGACGATCGCGCCGTAGACCACGGCTTTGATCAGCGCCACGATCATGTCGCCGGTGGTGGCGAACGAGGAGAACGTCGCCACGAAACTGCCGGGGGCGCCCTTCTGGAAGTAGACGTTGAACAGATAGCTGGCCAGGAACCCGACGAAGCAGGTGATCCCGGTCAGGGCCACGCCGATCATGATGGCCGCGCCGAAGCGCGGGACCACCAGGCGTCGGATCACCGAGACGCCCATCACCTCCATGGCGTCGGTCTCCTCCCGCATGGTGCGGGAGCCCAGGTCGGCGGTGATGGCCGAGCCGACCGCGGCGGCCATCAGCATCGCCGCCACCAGGGAGGCGGCCTGCCGGATGACGGCCAGCCCGGCGGCCGCGCCGGCCAGCGAGGTCGCCCCGACCTGGTTGGCCAGCAGCGCGAACTGGATGGACAGGGTCACCCCGATCGGCAATGCCACCAGGATCGTGGGCAGCACCGCGGTGTTGGCCATGAACGCGCTCTGCCGGACGAACTCGCCCCACTGGAACCGGCCGGTGAACAGGTCGATGAAGAAGTACTGCACGGTGCGTACGGCCAGCACGCACTGCTCACCGACCGTGGTCAGCGATGCCAGCGGATGCCGGTTGACGTAGCCGAGGGTCCAGTCCTCGATGGCGGCCACCCCGTCGAGGGGCGCCTCATCGGCGAAATCACGGTGATCCTGGGTGGTCATCGGCCGCCTATCGCGGACTTGTGGCCACTGGATGGGGCTGTTTCCCGGTTGGGCCGATGATCCATGGCGGACATGGTAGCCACCGTTCTTACTCCCAGGTAGGGTTCCGCGATTCCGGCACCAACGGGTGAAGGAACCGGTGGTATGTGCGCCGCGACGGTCCGAGGAAATCTCATCGGGTGTCAGCGCGGCCTTTCATCCGGCCATGATGTCGGAGACCGTGCTCCGGTAGGGGCGCTTCGGCCAACATGACTGAGGTTATGGCGGGTTACTCACGGGTAGCACGGATTTCGCGGATTCCGCGACCGGCGGGCGGGTCCGGTGACGATACTCGACGATGGACGAAACCGAACACGGGGAGACTGACGATGCGCAGCTGGTGGGCGTGGGCCGCCGCCGGGTTGGCCGCGTGCGCGGCGGCGACCGGGGTGGTGTCGGCGCCGGGACCCGCCGCCGCCGACCCCGACCAGCCGCCGGCCCTCCCGGTGTTTTCGCCGGCGCCCACCGACTGGACGCCGCACATGGACTTCTGGCCCTACAACACCTTCACCTACCAGGTCACCCCCGAGATGATCGGCGGCATGTCGGACTCGTGCCAGTGGTTCAACGCGCAATTCGACCCGTTGATGGGGCAGATCAACGACGTCAACCGCGCCCTGGCGCAGCGAGCCGATGTCTACGCCGGCGTGCAGTCGCAGGCCGATGCGGTGGTGGCCAACATCGACCGGGCGACGGGTTTTTTGGCGCCGAGGCTCAAGCCGCTGACGATCCGCAACACCCCCAACAACTACGGGCCGTATTCAGCGATCTACGGCGGCGAGCAGCTGACCGGGGTGCTGTTCCAGCTCTCCCGCATCGCCGACAGCATGCGGAAGAAGCAGCCGGCGGGCTTCACCCGTCCCCACATCGATTCCGCCGCCGGGTGGGGCGACGCGTTGCGTAACTCCGGGGCTTGCACCTGAGCGCCGGCCGCCGCCGGGTGCGGTAGGTTCGGGGTGCGTTGCGGCCGAACGGCTCGGTCCAGGGAGGGTAGTGCAGGTGCCGGACGGTGAAGACGGAGCGGCCGACCTCGAAACGTCAACGGAACCGGTAGTCGAGACCGCTGACGGGCCCGACACGGTGACCGAGGAGTCACCGCCGGCCGAGGCCGCCGATAAGACCGATAAGAGCGTTGCCGACCAGGTCCCTGCGGCGCGGAGAGACTCGAGGTGGCGGTGGGTCGCCGCTGCGGTATTGGCGCTGGGCCTGATCGGCGCGGCCTACGAGGGCTGGCTGCTGTTCGCCCACCATCAGCGCGAGGTGGCCGCCGCACAGGCACTCGACGCCGCCGAGAAATACACCCTGGTGCTGACCGGGGTGGATCCGGGGGCGATCGACCAGAACTTCGCCGAGGTCCTCGACGGGGCCACCGGCGAATTCAAGAATATGTATGCCGCCTCCAGCGAGCAGCTGCGTCAACTGCTGATCGAGAACAAGGCGGCCGCACATGGCACCGTCGTCGAGTCGGCCGTCAAGTCCGCCACCAAGAACAAGGTCGAGGTGCTGCTGTTCGTCGATCAGTCGGTGAGTAACAAGGCCTCTCCGCAGGCGAAGATCGACCGCAGCCGCATCGTGATGACCATGGAGAAGGTGAACGGCCGCTGGCTGGCCGCCAAGGTCGACATGCCCTGAGGCGCGTTCCGGCCCGCGCGGTCTCACCCACCGCCCAGGCGCTTGGCCATGGCCCACACAAGCACCTCCGACGGGTCGGTCGCGGTGAGCCGTCGACCGCCGCCGCCGGTGAGGCGGACCGCGTCACCGGCGGTCAGCTCTCCGATGCCCTCCACGTCCACCCGGCCGAGCGCGATGAACAGGTGCAGGTAGGCGGCATCGGGAAGTGCGACGCAGCCTCCGGGCCGGGGCCGGGCCGCGTAGAGCGTGGCATCGGCGTTGCCGATGGTGATCGCGGCCTGCGGGTCACTGCCGGAGGCGACGGTGACCAGATCCCCGCCCCCCAGTGCGTCGCCGATGTCCTGCTGTTGATAACCCGGGGTGCGTCCCGGGGTATCGGGCATTATCCACATCTGGACGAAATGCACGGGCTCACTGGTTGATTCGTTCGTCTCCGAATGCCGGATACCGGTTCCGGCCGACATCCGCTGGGCCAGCCCCGGGCGGATCACCCCGGAATTGCCGATCGAATCGCGGTGGGTCAACTCGCCGGAGAGCACCCAGGTGACGATCTCGGCGTCGCGGTGCGGATGGGTGCCGAACCCCGAGGCGGGCGCCACGACGTCGTCGTTGTTGACCAGCAGCAGCCCGTGGTGGGTGTTGTCCGGATCGTAGTAGTCGTTGAACGAGAACGAATGCCGCGAATTCAGCCAGGAGGTACGGGTGGCCGCGCGGTCGTCCGCCCGTCGCACATCGAGCAGGCCGGTCATGACCGCCAAGGTTAGCGCGCAACGTGGTCGTTGCCGGTAGTCTCACCCCAACCGCCGAGACATACGGAGGTAGCAGGCGATGTCCGTCGAAACCGGCGTGCGCTACGACGCCGGGTCTGTCGCGTGAGTCGTCCGACGCTGCAGTACTTGCAGATCGGCGCGCTTATCTCCCACGCGGGCGGTGATCCGTGGGCGGTCGACGACAGTCTGCAGGCCGGCAGCCCCACCCAGATCGACTTCCTGGCTCAGGCATTCCATTCGGCCGCCGGATCGGCCACCTCGGCCGAGGAAGCCTTCGTCACCGCCCAGCAGCACTTCGAGCAGTACAACAGGGAGAACGGCGAGCAACCGATCAACAACAGCGCCGAGGTGCAGCGGGTCAAGGACGGCCTGCACGCCACCAATCAACAACTCGGCCAGATCGCGGCAGACCTGGAGACCATCGCCGCCGCCTTGGCGCAGGCCCGCGCCGCCTCGCTGGCCAACATCACCGCGCTCAACGCCAACCTGATCGTCCTCGACGCCCGTATCGGGGTGTACCTGGAGCAGGAGAGTCAGGGCTACGACCACGACGCGGACATCGCCGCGTGCCGCCAGCTGGCCGAGAACGACACCGAGACCGCGCTGCACAATGCCACGGTCATCCGCAACGGCTACTCCAAGACCCTGCAACAGGCCTTGACGAACCTGCGGGTGCGCGACGGCTACGACCCCGACGCTGCGTTGGGCGAATTCGACGCCGACGCGCCGGCACCGCCGCCGGGACCCGTGCCCGACGATCCCAAAGAGTTCAACGACTACTGGAACAGCCTGACGCCCGGTCAGAAGGACTGGCTCTACAACGCCGACCACAACATCGGCAACCATCCGGGCATGCCCTGCGATCCGCCGGATCATCTGGGCTACGACCACTACAACAAGCTGCACCTGGCGGACGAACTCTCGCGGGCGCAGGGTGCGGCCGCGCAGGCCGATGCGCTGCGCAACCAGCATCCGGACTGGGCTGCCGGCAACAACATTCCGCATCCCAATGAGCCGGGAGCGATCTTCGACGACCGCGTCGCCTACGAGAACTGGCAACGCCAGTACGACGCGGCCCGTGAGGCGTCCAAGTATCTGCCCGACCTGCAAGCTGTCGATAAGGCGTTGCTGGCCGGTCCGAATCGCAAACTGATGCTGTTGGACACTCAGAGCGGCACGCAGGCCCGGGCGGCCATCGCGGTCGGTGATCCGGACAAGGCCACCCATGTCTCGGTCACCGCACCCGGGCTGAACACCACGGTGCACGGCGCCATCGGGGGAATGACCGAAGAAGCAACCAACGTCAGGCGGGAAGCGCTGCGGCAATTGCGGTTCGAGCCGGGACACGAAAGCGATACCGTCTCGACGATCGCCTGGATCGGGTACGACCCCCCGCAGGTGCCCGGCTTCGACGACAAGACCGCGTCGCTGGCCGGCATCTGGGGAGTCACCCACGACGACCTCGCCAGGGCCGGCGCGCACGATCTGGCTCGCTTCTACGACGGGATCCAGGCCTCGCACCTGGGCGGCCCCGCCGATCTGACCGCGATCGGGCACTCGTACGGGTCGCTGACCACCGGACTGGCCCTACAGGAGCCCGGCGATCACGGGGTGTCGCGGGCGCTGTTCTACGGGTCTCCCGGCATCGAGGCGTCCACACCCGGGGACCTGCAACTGCATCCTGGTCAGGTGTTCGCCATGGAAGCCCCCGACGACCCCATTCAATGGGTCTACGACGCCAGGGCTGTCGGCCAGGGCATTCCGATCCTGGGCACCTACCTCAACAACGAGCTCGGCGACTTCGGGCCCAACCCGGCCACCAACCCCGAATTCACCCGCTTGGCCACCGGCGCCGCGAGCGTGCCCGACGGGCATGGCGGCACCATCACCCTGCAAGAGGCCCACGGGCACAGTGACTACCCGCGCTTCCCCGACGGCGGAGGCCTGCGGACCACGAATTACAACATCGCCGCGGTCCTGGCGGGCCTCGGCGATAAGGCGGTTCACGGAAATTGATGTTTCACCGAGTGTCTCCACCCCAGCCGCGACGATGCCTGTTCGCTGTCTTGGCCATCGCCGCACTCACCGCAGGATGTCACATGACGCAACCATATGAACCCACCCCGCCCAGCGTTGCCGCCGAGGCCTTGGCGGTGCTCAAGTCGTTGCCGTCGTTAGAGGACACGCAAACTCAAGTAGCCGCCACGATGGATGAGATAACCGACGCCGCAAAACAACTCATCCCATCCATCGTCTGGGAGACGCTGGACGAGGGAGATGGCGGAAACTGTGAGCGGCCATACGAACAAACCGACGGTAAGCGTTTCTTCCTGCCGGACGCGGTTGCCCGGGATGTCGCGGTGTCAGAGCAGGTCTGGGCGAAGCTCGAACAGACCGCCAAGGCGGCGGCTGCCAAGCTGGACGCCACCGAGGTGCAGGTGATGCAGAACCAGCCGGGCAATCACGACGTCGGTTTCTACGGCCCCACGGGGCTTTTCATCAAGATCGGCTACCGGGGAAACCTGGTGGTCTCCGGGTACACCGGCTGCCGGTTGCCGCGCGAGGCGAAGTAGCCGGTCACCAGTCCGATTCGTCGTAGGTGATGACGCCGCGGATGTTCTTGCCGTCGACCATGTCGGCGTAGCCGTCGTTGATGTCCTCGAGTTTGTAGGTCGTGGTGATCATCTCGTCGATCTTGAGCAAACCGGACTTGTAGAGGCCCACCAGCCGCGGTGTCTCGATGTGCGAGCTGCCGCCGCCGAAGATGTTGCCCTTCAACGTCTTCTGCAACATGGTGAACAGGAACAGGTTCAGCTTGACGTCCGCGTCGACCATCGAACCCATGCCGGTGACCACGCAGGTACCGGTCTTGGCGGTCAAGGTCAGGGCCTCTTCGATGTACTCGCCCAACATGTCACCGACGGCGATGATCACCTTGTCGGCCATCAGGCCCCACGTCTCCTCCATGACCGGCATCAGTGCCTCGGACATCGACGGGTAGACATGGGTCGCCCCGAACTTGACGGCCGCATCGCGCTTGAACGGCACCGGGTCGATCGCGATGACGCGCCGGGCGCCGGAGAGCACCGCGCCCTGCAGGGCGCTCATGCCGATCCCGCCGACGCCGATGATGATGACGGTCTCACCGGGCTTGACCTCGGCGACGTTGGTGGCCGACCCGAATCCGGTGGGCACCGCGCAGCCCATGATCGCCGCGGTCTCGAACGGCACGTCGGGATCGATCTTGACCACCGAATCGGCGTGCACGGTCATGTACGGGGAGAAGGTGCCGAGCAGGTTCATCGGGGAGACCGGCTGGGATCCGGCGTGGATCCGGTTGGTGCCGTCGGCGATGGCCTTGCCGCCCAGCAGCACGGCTCCGCGGTCGCACAGCGAGCGGAAACCCTTCATGCACGGCGGGCAGGAACCGCAGGCCGGGATGAAGGCCATCACCACATGGTCGCCCTCTTCCAGGCCGGTCACGCCCTTGCCGACCTTGGTGATGACGCCGGCGCCCTCGTGCCCGCCGAGCGCCGGCAGGCCGATCGGGGTGGCCCCGGTGGTCAGGTGGTAGTCGGAGTGGCACATGCCCGCGGCGTGCATCCGGACCTGGACCTCGCCTTCGACCGGGTCGCCCAGCTCGATCTCGTCGACCCGCCACGGCGAGTTCAGCTCCCACAACAATGCGCCCTTGGTCTTCATGACCGGCCATCATAGAACACGTTCCAGAAGCCGCCTCGACGGGCGCTCTCAGCTGGGAAAAAGCGGTCCTAACCGGTCTTGTGTGGAATTCCCACGGACAGGCCCCCGTCGATCACCAGATCGGAACCGGTCATATACGAGGACTCGTCGGAGGCCAGGAACACCACCGCGGTGGAGACCTCCGCGGACTTGGCGCCCCGGCCCAGCGGAATCTGCAGGGAGTCGTCGGGGATCGCGATCGTCATCCGGGTGCGGATCAGTCCGGGCAGCACGCTGTTGATCCGGATGTTGTGTGGCGCCAGTTCCACCGCGGCGGCCTTGGCCAGCCCGCGCACCCCCCATTTCGACGCGACGTAGCCGTACAGGCCGGCGGTGCCCCGCATCCCTTCGACCGAGGAGATGTTGATGATGGAGCCGCCGCCGGCGGCCTTCATCGGGGCGACCGCGGCGTGCATGCCCAGCATGGTGCCGGTCAGGTTGACGTCGAGAACCTGCTGCCACGCGGCGGCGTCGAAGTTCTCGATCGTGTTGTACTTGGCGATCCCGGCGTTGTTCACCAAGACGTCGAGGCTGCCGAAGCCCTCGACCGCGGTCGCGACGGCCGCTTGCCAGTGCTCGGCCCGGGTGACATCGAGGTGGGCGAACCGCGCGGTGTCGGCCCCCAGCTCGTCGGCGAGCTTGGCGCCCTCCTCCTCGAGGATGTCGCCGATCACGATCTTCGCGCCCTCGGCGGCCAGTGCCCGGGCGTGCGCCGCGCCCATGCCGCGCGCGCCGCCGCTGATCAGGGCGACCTTGCCCTCGACTCGTCCCATGGCGCCTCAGGTTACCGGGGCCCGGTGTTTGCCCGTTACGCTGCCCTGATGGCCGTCACCCGCACCGAGCGAACGTTCGACGGTGTCCGCGGAGTGCGGATCGTCTACGACACCTGGACGCCGGACACGACGCCCCGCGCCGTGGTGGTGCTCTCGCACGGCTTCGGTGAGCACGCCCGCCGCTACGACCACGTGGCGGCGCGGTTCGGCGAAGCGGGGCTGGTCACCTATGCGCTGGATCACCGTGGCCACGGCCGGTCCGGGGGCAAGCGGGTGCTGGTCCGCGACATCGCGGAATACACCGGCGACTTCCACACCTGCGCGGATATGGCTGCCCGCGAGCACCCCGGGCTGCCGCGAGTGGTGCTCGGGCACAGCATGGGCGGGGCGATCGTGTTCAGCTACGGAGTGGACCGCCCCGACGACTACCAGTTGATGGTGCTGTCCGGGCCTGCGGTGGACATGGCCGCCACGGTGTCGCCGTTGCTGGCGTTCGCCGCCAAAGTGCTCGGCGTCATCGCGCCCGGGCTGCCGGTCGAGAAGCTCGACAGCAGCCTGGTGTCCCGCGATCCGGCGGTGGTGGCTGCCTACGACAACGACCCGCTGGTGCATCACGGCCGGGTGCCGGCCGGGGTGGCGCGGGCGCTGATCAAGGTCGGCGAGACCATGCCGTCGCGGGCGGCGGCACTCACCGCACCGCTGCTGGTGGTGCACGGCGCCGAGGACGGTCTGATCCCCGCCGAGGGCAGCAGGCGGCTGGCCGAGAGCGTCGGGTCCGAAGACCTGCGGCGGATCGTGTACCCGGGTCTGTACCACGAGGTGTTCAACGAGCCCGAGCGTGCGCAGGTGCTCGACGACGTGGTGGGCTGGATCGACGCGCACCTGTGACTCGCCGTCGGCGCGGTGTCGCTCGCGTCGGTTAGCGTGGCCGACATGAGCACCGACGACAAGATGTTGGCGCGCATCGCCGCACTGCTGCGCCAGGCCGAAGGCACCGACAATGTGCATGAGGCCGACGCGTTCATGTCCGCGGCGCAGCGGCTGGCCACCGCCACCTCGATCGATCTGGCGGTGGCGCGGGCGCATTCCGCCACCCGGACCGCGGCCACCGCGCCCGTGCAGCGCACCATCACCATCGGGTCGCCCGGGGCCCGCGGGCTGCGCACCTACGTACAGCTGTTCGTCGGGATCGCCGCGGCCAACGACGTGCGGTGCGACGTCGCGTCGAACTCCACGTTCGTCTATGCCTACGGTTTCGCCGAGGACATCGACGCCACGCACGCCCTGTATGCGAGCCTGGTCGTCCAGATGGTGCGGGCGTCGGACGCCTACCTGGCTACCGGGGCGCATCGGCCCACGCCGACCATCACCGCCCGGCTCAATTTTCACCTCGCGTTCGGTGCCCGGGTCGGCCTGCGGCTGGCCGAGGCTCGGGACGAGGCCCGCAAGGAGGCCGAGACGGACCGCCGCCGTTCTCCGGGCACCGCGCTGGCGTTGCGTAACAAGGAGATCGAGCTGCGCGACTATTACCGCAGCGCGTCGCAGGCCCGCGGAACCTGGCGCGCCACCCGGGCCTCGGCGGGGTACTCCTCGGCAGCCCGGCGGGCCGGGGACCGGGCCGGCCGGCGAGCACGGCTGGGCGGGGATGCCGAGCTGTCGGTGGCGCGGTCCGCGCTGGAGCGGTGAGCGAGCGTTCCGAGCGCGACACCCAGCGCGCCAAGGTCTACGCCGCGGAGGCCTTCGTGCGCACCTTGTTCGATCGCGCCGGCGAGCGCGGATCGGGCGACATCGACTTCTTCGGCACCAGGTTGACCCTGCCCCCGGAGGCCCGCTTCGGCTCGGTGGCGGCGGTACAGCGCTACGTCGACGACGTGCTGGCGCTGCCGTCGGTGCGCAGCCGGTGGCCGGGTGCGGCGGGATTGAGTGTGCGCGCCCGCCGCGGCGCTACCGCGGCGCATTACGAAAACCAAGGTGCGGCAGGCGTTATCGCTGTACCGGACCGGCGCGAGGGGGACTGGGCGCTGCGGGAACTGGTGGTATTGCACGAGATGGCCCACCATCTGTGCGACACCCGGCCGCCGCACGGCCCGGAATTCGTTGCCACGCTGTGCGAGCTGGCCGAGATCGTGATGGGCCCCGAACTGGGCCACGTGCTGCGGGTGGTGTTCGCCCAGGAAGGCGTCCGGTGACGCACGGCCGGGGGTGCGTCACCGGCGCCTGTCCTCAGCTGCTGACGGGGACCAGATCCTCACCGCAGGTGCATTTGTAGGCCGCGCCGGCATCCGGGCAGTGGCACGCGGATTCGATACGGACTCGGCATCCGCAGTCACCGTGACCACAGGTCAGCACCGTTCCTGCCTCGTAGTTCGCCATGGGTCGT
>Ga0182736_1000870_pt1 | contig 36882 bp, 30 predicted proteins | sample eDN5th30CKraftBY_FD_128882 | JGI IMG/M metagenome (GOLD analysis project Ga0182736, IMG submission 128882) | Enriched backyard soil microbial communities from Emeryville, California, USA - eDNA 5th pass 30_C Kraft BY (version 2) (version 2) | ecosystem: Environmental > Terrestrial > Soil >... | reverse complement strand
CGTCAGACGATTTCCGCGAAGGCGTCGAAGCGTTCCACGGCAAGCGCAAGCCGGTGTTTCGCGGGTCCTGATCCCGCGCTTTTCACAATAAAAGGAGACAGGCGATGGAGCGCTTCGATGTCGTGATCGTGGGCGGCGGCTCGGCGGGATGCGTGCTGGCGCATCGGCTGTCGGCGGTGCCGTCGCTGCGCGTCGCGCTGATCGAGGCGGGCGCGGATACGCCGCCCGGCGCCGTGCCCGAGGCCATTCTCGACAGCTATCCGATGCCGGTCTTCTGCGGCGATACCTACATCTGGCCCGACCTGAAAGCGAAGGCCACGAAGGATGCCGCGCCGCGCGTGTACGAGCAGGGCCGCGTGATGGGCGGCGGCTCGAGCATCAACGTGCAGTCGGCCAATCGCGGCCTGCCGCGCGATTACGACGAATGGGCCGCGAACGGCGCCGATGGCTGGGCGTGGCGCGACGTGCTGCCGTACTTTCGCAAGCTCGAACGCGACGTGAACTTTCCCGGCGGCGAGATGCACGGCAGCGACGGCCCGGTGCCGATCCGCCGCATCATGCCCGACGACTGGCCGGCGTTCTGCCACGCGTTCGCAAAGGGTCTGCGCGAGAACGGGGTTGCGCAGTTGCAGGACCAGAATGGCGAGTTCGGCGACGGGTTCTTTCCCGGCGCGTTCTCCAATATCGACGATCGGCGCGTGTCCACGGCCATCGCCTATCTCGACGAGGCCACGCGCAGGCGTCCGAATCTCGCGGTCTACGCGAAGCTGCGCGTGGAACGCATCGTGATGGACGGCGCGACGGCGCGCGGTGTCGTCGCGATTGCGGAGAACGGCGAGCGCGTTCAGTTCGATGCGGACGAAGTCGTGCTGAGCGCGGGCGCGCTGCAGTCGCCGGCGATGCTGATGCGCGCGGGCATCGGCGATGCGCGCGAGCTCGCGGCGCTCGGCATCGCGTGCGAAGTGGACTTGCCGGGCGTCGGACGCAATCTGCAGGATCATCCGTCGCTGACGTTCTGTCATTTTCTCGAGCCGCGCTTTCGCATGCCGCTCGCACGACGCCGCGCCAGCATGATGGCCGCGCGTCTGAGTTCCGGCGTCGCGGACTGCGATGCCTCGGACCTGTATCTGTCGAGCGCGACGCGTGCGGCGTGGCATGCGCTCGGCAACCGGCTCGGACTCTTCTTTCTGTGGTGCAACCGGCCGTATTCGCGTGGCCGCGTGCAGCTCGCATCGCCCGATGCGGCCGCCGCGCCGCGCGTCGATCTCAATCTGCTCGACGACGAACGCGATGTGCAGCGCCTCGCCGCGGGCGTGCGGATGCTGGCGAGCGTGGTCCACGCATCGGGACTCGGGCGCAGTTCGCGCGACTTCTTTCCGGCGGCGTTTTCTGCGCGCGTGAAGGCGCTGAGCCGGGTCGGCGAGGGCAATGCGCGCCTCACGTCCGTTCTCGGCGTGCTGCTCGATGCGCCCGCGCCGGTGCGCCGTTTCCTCATCGAACGCTTCTTCACGCGCGGACTGAAGATGGACGCGCTGCTCGCCGACGACCGCGCGCTCGCCGCGTTCATCCGCGCGAACGTGTTCGGCGTGTGGCACGCGAGCGGCACATGCCGCATGGGCGGCGCGGAGGATCGCGATGCCGTCACGGATACCGAAGGGCGCGTGCACGGCGCGCGCGGCTTGCGCGTCGTGGATGCATCGCTGATGCCGAGGCTGCCATCGGCCAATACGAACATACCGACCATCATGATCGCCGAGAAGATCGCCGACGCGATGGTCGCGCAGCGAAGCGCGAGCATGGCACCGCCGCTCGCCGCCGCGTACTGACACTGCTCGAGCAATTTCGTTTTTCAATCGTAACAAGAGCACGCATCCATAAAAGCGTGCCTGCGGTAATCCAAAGGAGATACACATGTCCGTAGCAGCGCAAGACGGAGCCGCCGTGCTTCCGGCAAATCAGCGGCAGATCATGGGTGCAGTGATGGCGTCGTGCATCGGCTGGGCCCTCGATCTGTTCGACTTGTTCGTGTTGTTGTATGTGGCGCCGGTTGTCGGGCGTCTGTTCTTCCCGTCCGAACACGCGATGCTCTCGCTCGCGGCGGTCTACGCTTCATTCGCGGTGACGCTGCTGATGCGTCCGCTCGGCTCCGCGCTCTTCGGCTCGTATGCGGATCGTCGCGGCCGCAAGGGCGCCATGATCTTCGCGGTCGTCGGCGTCGGGTTGTCCACTGCGGCTTTCGGCGCGCTGCCGACGGTCGCGCAGGCCGGCATCGTCGCGCCGATCCTCTTCCTGCTGCTGCGTCTCGTGCAGGGCGTGTTCGTCGGCGGCGTGGTGGCGTCGACGCATACGATCGGCACCGAATCGGTCGCGCCGAAATATCGCGGCGCGGTGTCGGGGCTGATCGGCGGCGGCGGCGCGGGACTCGGCGCGCTTCTGGCATCGCTCACCTTTCTCGCGATGTCCGCGCTCTTTCCCGGCGATGCCTTCGACGTGTGGGGCTGGCGCTGCATGTTCTTCACCGGGATCGTGAGTTCGGTGCTCGGTCTCTTCGTCTTCAACAGTCTCGAAGAGTCGCCGCTGTGGAAGAAGCTCGCCGCCGAAAAAGCTGCGAAGGCCGCGGCGAATACCGAGCGCGCAAAGGCCGAAGTCGTGCGCTCGCCGATCCGCACGCTGTTCTCGCGCGAGTACCGCGGCGTGTTGTTCGTGAATCTCCTGCTGACCATCGGCGGCGGCAGCGGCTACTACCTCACGTCGGGCTATCTGCCGACGTTCCTCAAGGTCGTGAGCCACGCGCCGAACGGGGCGGCCGCCGCGATCCTGATGATCTGCAGCGTGGCGGTGGTGATCGCATCGGTTTTGGCGGGGCATCTCAGCACGTTCATCGGGCGCAAGGGCGCGTTCATCTGGATCGGCATCATCCGGCTCGTCGCCTTGCCCGGCCTCTTTCTGCTGTTGCCGACGGCAGAAAGCATCACGATGATCGGCGTCTATGCGGTGTTGTTGTCCGCGCTCGGCAGCGCCGGTTACGCGCCCATACTGATCTTCCTGAACGAGCGCTTTCCGACCGCGATTCGCGCGACCGGAACGGGCCTCTCGTGGAACATCGGCTTCGCGATCGGCGGGATGATGCCGACCTTCGTCTCGCTCGTCGCGAAGGATGCGAGCCAGTTGCCGTCGACGCTCGCGATTTTCGTCGGCGCGATCAGCGTGATCTTTCTCGTCGGCGCGTTCGTGGTGCCGGAGACGCTCGGCAAGCTCGAGAACGGCAACGCGGGCAGTCCTTCGTGACCTTCACGGCGCGCGTCATTCCGGCGCGCGCGTCGTCACGCGTCCGATCTCCTCGGCGATGATCGCGATCAATGCCTCGGCGGCCGGCCCGATCGGCCGCTTCGGATGCGTCACCTGAATGATGTGGCGCACGATGGGCGGCGCCGAGATCGTGCGTATGCGCAAGCGGCCTTCGTCCGCTTGCGCCTGCACCACGACGCGCGGCAGGATCGTCGCGACGCTGCTCTGCTCGACGAACTGCACGATGGTACTCAGCAGATCGATCTCGAACTTCGGCTGGATGACGACATCGGCCGCCATCAGGGCGGCATCGAGCGCGCCGCGCAGACCGTTGCGCCGCGTAGGCAACACGAGCTCGATGTCCGGCTGCCCGGTCAGATCGATCGTGCCGGGAAGCTCGGGGCCGTGCAGCGCGCTCGTCACCAGCACCATTTCTTCGACGAGCAACGGCTTGACGTCCAGCATCAGGCGTCCGCGCGGCTTGTTGATGATGGCCGCATCGAGCCGGCCCGATTCGACGGCGTCGATCAGTTGCGCGCTGAAGCCATCGGCGACGGATACTTCGACTTGCGGGAAAAGCGCATCGAAGCGGGCGAGCGATTCGGGCAATACGCTCTGCGCTTCCGACGAGACCATCCCAAGCGACACGCGGCCCGTCACGATGACATCGCGACGGCTCAGGTGCTCCCTTGCGTGGTCGATGTCGCGCAGGATCGGCGTGTAGAGGCGGTACATCAATCGTGCGGCTTCGGTGGGCGCCATGCCGTGCGGCCCGCGCTCGAAGAGCTTCTGCCGGATCTCGGATTCGAGTTTGGCGACCTGCATGCTGAGCGCCGGCTGCGCAATGTTCAGCCGCTTTGCGGCACGCGTGACGGTGCCTTCCTCGAAAAGCGCGATGAAGTACTGAATCTGCTTCAGTTCCATGAGACGGGGTGTGCGGGACGGTCCGTGAACATAGTACCGCGCGCCGTCTTTCAGGGGGCGGCGTCGCGTCGCCAACCGGAGAATCGAGTCGCCGGTTGCCTGCAACGAGACCGCCCCGGCCGCCGTCAGCTCATCGCGATGACGGCGATCTCCACCAGCAACGCAGGCGACGCGAGCTTCGCTTCCACGGTCGCACGCGTCGGCGCGCAGCCTTCGGGAACCCACGCATCCCACACTTCGTTCATGCCCGCGAAATCACGCGCGATATCCGACAGCCACACTTGCGCCGACACGAGACGGGTCTTGTCGATGCCCGCCTTGTCCAGGAAGCCATCGATCTTTTCGAGCACCTTTGCCGTCTGCAGCTTGATATCGGGCGTCTGATCCGCGGACGTCTGCCCGCCGATGAACACGAGTCCCGCCGCCTTCACGACGCGGCTCATGCGCTGATTGGTGTCGATGCGAACGATATCGCTCATTACTTGTTCTCCTTACGAAAGGGTTGGGGAATACGGATCAGTGCGTGACGAGCGGCAACGCATCGGCGGCTGCCGACGTGGCGCGCGCATGGAAACGGTCGATGGCGAATGCATCGAGCGACAGCGACGGCTCGCCGTCGAGCATGAGTTCGGAGACGAGCTTGCCGCAGCCCGGCCCGAGCTGAAAGCCGCTGCCGCAATAGCCGAACGAGTAGTACAAATTCGACGCCGTGCGGCTTGCCGAAATCACCGGCAGTTCGTCTTCGGTAAATGCTTCGACGCCCGCCCACGCGCGATTCACGCCGAGATGACGCAGATGCGGAAAAAGATCCGTGACCGTCTGCGCGCTTTTCACGAGGCGCATGAAATCGACTTCGCCGTGACGGTTCGCCAGTTCCGCGATGCCGATCAGCTTGCCGCCGATCACGACCGTGCCGTTGTCGAATTGCTTGAAGGACAGCGGACGGCCCGTCGCGCCGAGCGTCGCGCGGCAGAAGGGCGCGACCCGGTGCGTGACCATCAGCATCAGGCCTTCGGGATGCACGGGCACCGGCTCGCCCGCCTGCTTCGACAACTCGCCGGACCACGCGCCCGACGCGATGAGCATCTTCTGCGCGCCGAACGTGCCGCGCGGCGTCTGCGCGAACCATCGCTCGCCGCGCTGTTCGATGCGTCTCACCGGCGTGCCTTCCAGAAAGCGCACGCCCAGACGTTGCGCCGCGAGCCTGAAGGCAGTCGTCGTGCGGTACGGCAACGCGTAGCCATCGCGCTCGACCCAGATGCCGCCGGTCACGTGCCTCGCGAGCGCCGGTTCCAGTTCGAGCACGGTTTCGCGATCGATGATCTTCTCGTGCGTGAAGCCATGCGACGCCAAAAGCGCGACGCGTTCGCGGCAGGTTTCGAGCTCGGCTTCCGTTTCCGCGATCTTCAGTTGCCCCGACGGCACGAAGCCGCCATCCTCGCCCAGCAGATCGGTCATGCCGTGCCATATTTCGCGCGACATCAGCGCGAGCGGAATTTCGGGCAGCGGACGCCCGAGCGTGCGCACGCCGCCCGCGTTGACGCCCGACGAATGACGCGCCACGTAATCCGCTTCGAGCACGATGACTTTCACGCCGCGCTTCGCCAGATGCAACGCGCTGCTGGTGCCGTGCAGACCGCCGCCGACGACGATCACATCGGCTTCGCTGATTTCATTCACCGGCGAGTTCTCCGAGCGTGAGCGGTTTGATCGGCGGGCGAATGCGGTAATAGCCGACCTCGGCAGGCGACACGCGCCGCGCATCCGCGATGACTTCCGTCACCGTCAGCCCGCACATGCGGCCTTGGCACGGTCCCATGCCGCAGCGCCCGAACGACTTCGCCTGGTTCGGCCCGACGCAGCCCAGCTCGACGAACTTGCGCAACTCGCCCGCGGTGACTTCCTCGCATCGGCAGACGATGGTTTCGTTCTTCGGAATGCGGTTCACATCGCGCGGACGATACAGCGAATCGAGGAACGGACGGATGCGCAGAGCGCCCGCGAGATCGCGCCTGAGCGCCATCGCTTCGAGATCGCGCTTGCGGGTATCGATCGCGCCGAGTTGCGCCGCCACCGCGACGCCCGCGAGCGCGCCCTGCAAGGCCGCCGCCTGCGCGCCGCCGATCCCCGCGCCGTCACCCGCGACGAAGATGCCGGGCACGTCGAGCTCGCCCCATGCGTCGGTCTTCGGCGTGAAGCAGAGTTGCGCGTTATCCCAGCGATGCGTCGCGCGCAACGCCTGCGTGAACTGCGTATTCGGCACGACGCCCTGATGCAGCAGAATCACGTCCGCTTCGATGCGGTGCGCCGCGCCCTGCGTCGTGAAGCCGAGCGCGCTCGCATGCTCCACGCCGTCGGCGCCGGTGCGCGATTCGACGCGCAGGTCGTCGGCGGCCTCGAACATCGGCACGCCCGCTTCGCGCAGCGTGCGCATCAACTGCAGTCCTTTGCTGAGATACGGCCACGCGCGCAAGGCCGACAGCATGTGACGCTTCGCGCGCCAGCGGTCTTCGTGGCGCGTCGTGTCGACGAGCGCGCGAATCGGCACGCCCGCGCGGATGTACTGCCAGCCGAGCAGATAGAGAAGCGGTCCGCATCCCGCGAGAATCGGCGGCGCGGCAGGCACTTCGCCCGCGCTCTTGAGCAGGATTTGCGCGGCGCCCGCCGTCAGCACGCCGGGCAGCGTCCAGCCGGGAATCGGGAAAGGCCGCTCCATCGCGCCGCTCGCGAGAATCACGCGCTGGGCGTCGAAGCTGCCGATCCTGCCGTCCTTCAGATAGTTGATGCCGCGCTCGCGCGTGACCTGCCACACGGTCGCGCCCGTCAGATGCCGCGCGCCCGATGCCGCGAACGCCTGGGCGATCGCGCCGCCCGCCGCGTAATCGGGACCGAGAATCTCCTTGCGGCGCGCGTCCGCCCGGCCGATGCCGCGATAGATCTGTCCGCCGGCGGCGTCCTGTTCGTCGATCAACACGGTCTTGAGGCCCGCGCGCGCGGCACGCGTCGCGGCGCTCATGCCCGCGGGACCGGCGCCGATCACGACGACATCGACAGCTTCGGCATGCGACGAAACGAGTTCAGCGGCCATGTGCGTTCTCCAGCGATGCGTCAGCGGTATCGGTGCCGATCGAAGGGGGCAGATCGCGCGCGCCTTCCTGCGACCGGATGCGCATGCCGGCTTTCACTTCGACCATGCAGCTCTGGCGGCTCGGCACGCCGTCGATCTCGACGAGGCATTCGAAGCACGCGCCCATCATGCAGTAAGGCGCGCGAGGTGCGCCCGAAACCGGCGTCGCGCGAAACCGCGACACGCCCGCCGCGAGCAAAGCCGCCGCGACGGAGCGTCCGCCTTGCACGGTCAGCGCCCGGTCGTTGAAGAAGATGTCGATGCTCGCGCCGTCCGCGCCCGGCAGCGGCTTGAAAAGCGTAGGTGTCGATGAAGTCATGTCGTGCGTGCTCAATGTGCGGAGATGAGTTCTTTGGCGTGCTCGAAGCGGCGCGCGGAGAAGGTGGGCAGTTCGTCGGGAACCGGTGCGCCGAGAATCCACGGGGCGACGCGCATGGCGTGCGCGGCGGCGAGCGTCACGCCGCTGTGGCAGGTCACGACGAACGCGCCGGGATGCCGCTCCGACTGGTCATAGACGGGAAAGCCGTCGGGGCTGTAGACGCGCAACGCGGCCCACATGCGGACGAGGCGCACATGCTCCAGCAGCGGGAAGGCGCGCACCGCACGCCGGGCGATATCGGCGAGGACGGGCGTGGTCGTGAAATCGTCGAAGCCCACTTCTTCCATCGAATCGCCGAATTGCAGGCTGCCTTCGTCGGTCTGACGCACGTTGAGCGTCGGATAGTGCAGGAACGGTGCGACGCGCTCGCTTACCAGCACTTGTCCGCGATTGGGCGCGACCGGCGCATTCAGCCCGACGAACGGTGCGAGCGTGCGATTGCCGAGACCCGCCGCCAGCACCACGCGTCCCGCGCGATACGTGCCGCGCTTGCCCTGCACGACGAAGCCGTTCGCTTCGGGCACGATGCGCTCGGCGCGCTCGCCGGAAACGAGGCGCACGCCGCGCGTCTGCATCGACGTATGAAGGCCGCGCAGCAGTTTCAGCGGATTCACATGGCCGTCCATCGGCGTATAGCTCGCGCCGATCACCTTCGGCCCGACTTGCGGAATGCGCTCGCGCACTTCGGCGCCGGTGAGGATCTGATACGGGTAATCGCCGAGTTCGGCTTGCAGCGTCGAAAGGCGCTTTTCGCGGTCGGCGAGTTCGGCGTCGTTGAAGCAGAAGTGGAAGCCGCCGGGCTGGCGCAGCGCCACATCGACGCCCGATTCGGCGTGAAGCGACTCCGCGAGCGCAGGCCAGCGCACCGCCGACGAACGCGACCAGCGCGCATACGGCGACAGGCCGTAGCCCTTGCCCTGAATCCACACGAGGCCGAAGTTGCCGCGCGAGGCACGCAAGCCGCCGTCGTCTTCATCGAGCACGGTCACGCGCGCGCCTTCGCGGGCGAGACCATAGGCGACGGCGGATCCGACGAGGCCGCCGCCGAGAACGAGTACGTCGGGACTAGCAGAAGTCATCGGGCTTCTCCGATCAGAATACGGTCGAGTCCGACCATGCGGTCGAGCAGAATCATCAGGAGCACCGTGCCGACGATCAGCACCGCCGAGACGCTCGCGACCAGCGGATCGATCGTCTGCGCGATCTGGTTGTACATGGCGACCGGCAGCGTCGTGGTGCCGGGCGTGGCGACGAAAATCGTCATCGTCAGTTCGTCGAAGCTCTGGATGAAGGACAGCACCCAGCCGCCCGCGACGCCGGTGCGGATCATCGGCAACACGACGCGGCGAAACGCGGTGAAGCGGCTCGCGCCACAGGACAGCGCCGCGCGTTCGGCATCGCGGTCCAGGCCGACCGCCGACGAGAGCGCGAGCCGCAGCGCATACGGCAGTACGATCACCACATGCGCGCACACGAGCGACCAGAACGATCCCGACAGGTTCAGCATCGACAGGAAGCGCAGGAACGCGATGCCGAGCACGACGGCGGGAATCATCATCGGCGAGAGGAAGAAGCTCGTGAGCGCGGCGCGGCCGGGAAAGCGGTAACGCGCGATCGCCAGCGCGGCCGGCACGGCGAGCAGTACGCCGATGGTCGCCGCCGCGAACGCGAGCTTGATCGACAGCCAGAACGCCGACACGATGTCGCCGTTCTCGATGATCGCGTGGAACCAGCGCAACGATGCGCCGTCGAAGGGCATCGAAATGAAGCCCTTGTCGGTGAACGAGACGAGCATCACCATGACGAGCGGCGCGAGAATGAAAGTCAGGAAAAGCGCGTTGAATACGAGCGCGAGCGGGCCGTTCTGCTTCATGTGCGTGTCCTCGCGGTCAGTCGAAAATGTGCTTGAAGCGGCGCTCGGCGAGACGGCTGCATCCCATCACGATGGCCACGTTCGCGATCAGCAGCAACACGGCGATGCTCGCGCCGAGCGGCCAGTTCAGCGTGCCGAGAAACTCGTCGTAGGCGGCGGTCGCGACCACCTTGAGCCGCCGTCCGCCAATGAGCGCGGGCGTGGCGAACGCCGACGCCGACAGCGCGAAGACGATGATCGATCCCGACAGCACGCCCGGCATGATCTGCGGCAGCACCACGCGGCGAAACACCTTGAGCGGCGATCCGCCGAGCGAGCGGCCCGCCCATTCCACTTGCGGGTCGAGCTTCTGCATGTTGGCCCAGACGGACATCACCATGAACGGCACCAGCACGTGCGTCAGCGCGATGATCATGCCGGTCATCGTGAAGACGAGGCGGATGGGTTCCTCGGTGATATGCAGGGCTTGCAGCACGTTATTGAGCACGCCGTTGTTGCCGAGCAGAATCTGCCAGCCGAGCGTGCGCACGACGACCGAGATCAGCAGCGGCCCGAGCACGATCAGCAGACACAGCGATTGCCACGGCTTCTTCATGCGCGCGAGGATGATCGTCTCCGGCACGCCGAGCACGATCGACAGGAGCGTCACGCCCGTTGCGAGGCCCGCCGTGCGCAGAAAGATCGTGCCGTAGTACGGGTCGCTCACGACTTCCCAATAGTTCGACAGCGTGAACGCGCTGGTGATGCCGGCCGTATCGCTGAAAACGCGGAAGGAGAGGACGAGCGTGAGGATCAAGGGCACCAGCAGCAGGCCGGTGAACAGCAGCAGCGCGGGGCCGGACAAGAGCCACGGCGCAGCGCCGGGGCGAGCGTCGTCAAGCGTGGCCATGCAGCGTCTCCTTGCCGTCTTGCGTGAGCACGCGCAGGTCGTCGTCGGTCCAGTCGAGACCCACTTCGTCGCCTTCTTGCGGCGGCGGCGCGCCGTGGTTCGGCTGCGCGATGCGCAACTTGCCGAGCGCCGTCTCCACTTCGAGCAGCCATTGATTGCCGATGAACACACGCGTCGCGATACGTCCTCTGATGCGCGCATCGCCGTTGGCGAGATGCACTTTCTCCGGGCGAATATAGACATTCACCGCGCCATCGACGTGACGGCCTTCGTGCGGCACATGCAGTTCCGTCCCGGCGACGTTCACGACCGCGCAACGCGGATTGCGCTGCAGCACTTCGCCCGCGAACGCATTCGTGCGGCCGAGAAAGGTCGAAGCGAAGGGCGTCGCCGGACGCTCGTACGCATCGTAGGGCGTGGAGAGTTGCGCGATCTTGCCGCCATGCATCACCGCGATGCGGTCGCTCATGGTCATCGCTTCGACCTGATCGTGCGTGACGAGGATCGTCGTGATGCCGAGACGCTTCTGGATCGCGCGCAATTCGATGTGCATTTCCTCGCGCAGCTTCGCGTCCAGATTGGACATCGGCTCGTCGAGCAGCAACAGTTCCGGCTGCATGGCGATGGCGCGCGCAATCGCCACGCGCTGCCGCTGCCCGCCCGACAGTTCCTTCGGATAGCGATGCCCGAGGCCCTTGAGCCGCACCAGAGCGAGCGCCTCCTCGATGCGCTCTTCGCGCTCGCGGCGCTTCACCTTGCGCATCTCCAGCCCGAAGCCGACGTTGCCCGCCACCGTCATGTGAGGAAACAGCGCGTAGCTTTGAAACACCACGCCGATGCCGCGCTTCTCCGGGCGCTCGTTGGTGATGTCGCGGCCATCGAGCAGGATGCGGCCGCTCGTCGGCGTGACGAAGCCCGCGACCATCTGCAGTGTCGTGGTCTTGCCGCAGCCGGACGGACCGAGCAGCGAGAGAAATTCGCCGCGTTCGACGGACAGATCGACATGTTCGATCGCCGTGAAATCGCTGTAGCGTTTGGAGATGCCCTGAAGCGTCAGGAATGCCATGCGCGTGACTCCTTCGACAGATGCGGATGCGCGGCTTTAGCGCTCGACCGAACGGTTCCAGCGTTCCGTCCATTCCGTGCGATGCTGGTTGATCGTCGCCCAGTCGACGGCGGTGAGCTTCGACACCTGCTCGGGACCGTAAGGCACGCGCGCGGCGACTTCCGGCGCGAGCTTCACGGTCTTGTTGACCGGCCCGAGACCGATGTTCTGCGCTTGCAGCAGTTGCACTTCGGGCGTCAGCAAGTATTGAACGAATTCCTGCGACAGCTTGGGCTGCGCGTTTTCCGCGAGCACGCACGCCGCCACTTGCAGCGCGACCGCGCCTTCCTTCGGATAGACGAACTTGAGCGGAAACCCGGTGTTCTGCAACGCGACCGCGCGACCGCTGCCGTAGGGCGCGAGAATCACGTCGCCGGATTGCATCTGGCCATCCATTTCGCCGGGCGTCGGGGCCCACGAGAGCACATTGGGCGCGACTTGCTTGGTCATCGCCGTGAAGCCGGGGTCGATGTTCTTCTCGCCGCCGCCCGAGAGACGCGCGAGCATCACGAGGGTATGCAGGCCGTAAGTGTTGGTGATCGGCGGAACGCCGAGCTTGCCCTTGATGCGCGCATCGGTGAGCACTTTCCACGAGTCCGGCGGCGGCAGGCCGGCCTTCTTGAACGCTTCTTCGTTATAGCCGATGCCCGTCGCCACCATGCCGACGCCGATCGCCGTCGGGCCGAGTTTCGCGAGCGGATACACGTCGTTCATGATGGGCGCGTCGTCGAGCTTCGCGCACAGGTTCATCTGCATGGCCTGATACATCGGGCCGTCGTCCATCACCGCGACATTGATCTGCTGATGGCCCTTTTGCGCCTGCAACTTCGCGAGCGTGTCGCTCGAATTGCCCGCCACATAGACGACCTTCACGTTGTGCGCCTTCTCGAACGCCGGAATGATTTTCTGCCGATACAACTGTTCGTTCGAACCGCCGACATTGGCGACGTACAGCGTCGTGTCGGCCTGCGCGAGCATCGGCGCGGCAACGGCCGCCGAGAACGCGAGAGCGGCGATGACGCGACGTGCGGGAAGAGCGGACGGACGGCGATGCAACGCTTTTTTCATGACGAGGATCTCCATTGCGGGGGCGTGGGCGGGTGGGATTTGGAAGACATCTGGCCCATCGACGGATCGAGTGTCGCGCTGTCAATTCATATCGTCCAATACAAATAAAATACCTACCTATACATGGTTGATATACATTTCATCGTGTCATGGTGACTACTTAAGGGAAAGCGCGCATGAACCTGAAGCACATCGAGGCGTTTCGCGCGGTCATGGTTTCCGGGTCGATGACGGCCGCGGCCAAGGCACTCTTCACATCGCAGCCGAACGTCAGCCGGCTCATTTCGCAACTCGAACGCGACACCGGTTTGCAGCTTTTCCAGCGCAGCGGCGTGCGTCTGATTCCGACCAGCGAAGGCACCGCGTTCTTTCGTGAAGTGGAGCGCGCGTTCGTCGGCTTGCAGGGTCTTGCGAATGCGGCGGCGCAGATCCGCAATCTCGGCAGCGGGCGGTTGCGCATCGCGGCGATGCCATCGGCCGGCATGACGCTCGTGCCCCATGCGATCAAGCGATTTCATGCGCTGTTTCCCGACGTGACGGTCTCGCTGCATGTCAATACGTCGGGGACGGTGAATCACTGGACGGCATCGCGCTTTTGCGATCTCGGGGTCGCGGTGTATGTGAGCGAAGCGTCCGATTGCGAGGTCGAGCAGTTATCGAACGTGGCCGCCGTGTGTGTGATGCCGGCGAATCATCGGCTCGCGGCGAAGCGCAACATTCGGCCGAAGGATCTCGAAGGCGAATCGTTCATCTCGCTCTGTCACGGCGATGGCACGCGCGCCGTGATGGATGAAGTCTTTCAGCGCGCGGGCGTGCAGCGCGTGCTGGCCATCGAGGCGCAATACACGGCCATGTGCTGCGAGATGGTTCGGCACGGCATGGGCGTGACGCTCGCGCATCCGATCGTGGCGCGAGACTTCGTCGGACCGGACATCGTCATCCGGCCGTTTCAGCCGGTCACGCGCTTTCCGACGTATCTGCTGTTTCCGCCGCATCGGCCGCGTGAGCGGCTTGCATCCGCGTTCGTGGAGGTCCTGCGCGAGCTGCACGACGAACTGCTCGATGGGATCGTCTAGCCGTCGAACGGTGCTCATCGGCTCGGCGTATTCACCGCAATCCTTTCACGAAGTACGCGGTCGCCTTTCGCAAGAATCTCAATACGGGGTCTTGCACTGTCCGGCCACGCCGTGACGGCGTTTGGCTCCGCGGCACGCGGCATGCTGGCAATCAGCATTCCAGAAAGGAGATTCCATGAACACCACACCGACTGCGACGGCCCTGGACGTGGGCGCGCCGCATGCGCAGCGCGTCGCCTGTACGCTCTCGATCAACGGCGGGACGCAGACCTTCGACATCGAGCCGTGGACGACGCTGCTCGATCTTCTGCGCGAGCGGTGCCAGCTCACCGGCACGAAAAAGGGCTGCGACCACGGGCAGTGTGGCGCTTGCACCGCGCTCGTCGATGGCCAGCGCATCAATACGTGTCTCGCGCTCGCCGTTTCATACGACGGCGCGGAAATCACGACAATCGAAGGGCTCGCGAGCGGCGACACGCTGCATCCGATGCAGCAGGCGTTCATCGACTGTGACGCGTTCCAGTGCGGCTACTGTACGCCGGGCCAGATCTGCTCGGCGGTCGGCATGCTCGCGGAAGGACATGCACACGACGCCGCGGAAGTGCGCGAGGCGATGAGCGGAAACATCTGTCGATGCGGCGCGTATCCGAACATCGTGCAGGCGATTCTGCAAGTATCGAGCGCGAACGGCGTCGATGAGACCGCCGTCGAGAACGGGGAGACGCACTCATGAACCGGTTCTCCTACACGCGCGCGAACGATGTCTCCGCGGCGCTCGAAGCGCACCGCGCACCGTCGGCGCCGTTTCTCGCGGGCGGCACCAATCTCGTCGATCTCATCAAGGAAGGCGTCGCGCGTCCCGAGCGGCTCGTCGATATCCGCCGCCTGCCGATAGCGGCGATTCAGCCGAGCGCGGACGGTGGCATCGAAATCGGCGCGCTCGCCACGAACAGCGCCGTGGCCTACGACGAACGCATCCAGTCGCGCTACCCGCTGCTGTCGAAGGCGATTCTGTCCGGCGCTTCGGCGCAGATTCGCAATGTCGCGACGGTCGGCGGCAATCTCCTGCAGCGCACGCGTTGTCACTATTTCTACGACACCGCCACGCCATGCAACAAGCGCCGGCCCGGCAGCGGCTGCGGCGCGATGAATGGCGTCAACCGCATTCATGCCATTCTCGGCGCGAGCGAGCATTGCATCGCCGTTCATCCGTCCGATATGTGCGTGGCGCTCGCCGCGCTCGACGCCTCCGTGCGCGTGACAGGCGGCGAAGGCGAGCGCGTCGTGCCGTTCGACGCGTTTCACCGGCTTCCCGGCGATGCGCCGCATATCGATACGAACCTGCGCGACGACGAGATCATCGTCGCTGTCACGTTGCCCGCCGAGGGCTTCGCCGATCGCTACGCCTACGTCAAGGTACGCGACCGCGCGTCGTTCGCGTTCGCGCTGGTGTCGGTCGCGCTCGCGCTCAAGCTCGACGGCACGCGCATCGAAGCGGTCCGCTGCGCGCTCGGCGGCGTGGCGCACAAGCCGTGGCGCGATCGCGATGCCGAAGCCGCGTTGCGGGGCAAGACGCTCGACGCTACGACGGTGCGCGATTTCGCGAGCGCGATGATGCGCGACGCGCGCGGCCTGCCCGGCAACGCATTCAAGATCGAACTGACCGCGCGCGCCATCGAGCGCGCTTTCGAGCAGGCATCGGGGATCAGCCTCGCCGCCAGAGAGGACGACGCATCATGAACTTTCCAAACGAACTGGAACGCATCGCCGAACGGGGCGCGCATGTCAGCGGCAAGCCCGTCAGCCGGGTCGACGGCAGGAAGAAGGTGACGGGCGAGGCCCGCTACGCAGCCGAATTTTTTTCCGATGCAATGACCTACGGCTTCGTGCTCCCGAGCCGCATCGCGAGCGGGCGCATCGTGTCGATCGAGTCGCGGCGCGCGCTGGAATTGCCGGGCGTGCTGATGGTGCTCACGCACGAGAACCGGCCCGAACTGCCGCTGCGCGACGCGGCGTGGCAGGACCAGTCCGCGCCGGGCGGCATGCCGTTTCGGCCGCTCTGGGACGACCGCATCTGGTACAGCGGCCAGCCGGTCGCGCTCGTCGTCGCGGAAAGCCATGAACTGGCGCGTCATGCCGCTTCGCTGATCGAAGTCACCTACGAGCGAAGCAGCCACTGCACGGATCTGCGCGAGGTGGAAGCCGAGAGCTATCCGCCATCGACCGAAAAGGGCGGCTTCGAGCCTCCGCCGCCGCCTCGCGGCGATGCCGACGGCGCGCTTGCCGCAGCCGCCGTGAAAATCGACAGCCGCTATTCGACGCCGGCCGAGTATCACAACCCGATCGAATTGCACGGCTGCACGGTGATTCCCGAAGCCTCCGGCAAGTTCGTCGTGTACGAGAAGACGCAGGGCGTGCTCAACACGAAGCAGTATCTGACGAAGCTCTTCGGCTTCGACGACGACGCGCTCGAAGTCGTCTCGCCGTTCGTCGGCGGCGCGTTCGGCTCGGCGCTGCGTCCGCAATATCATCTGCCGCTTGCCGTCATGGCCGCGCGCGATCTGAAGCGGCCCGTGCGTCTCGTGCTGACGCGGCAGCAGATGTTCACCTTCGCGCATCGGCCGATGAGCCTGCAACGCGTCGCGCTCGCCGCGAATCGCGACGGCAAACTGCAGGCGGTCATCCACGAGGCGGTGTCGGAAACCTCGCAATACGAGGACTATTGCGATGTCATGGTGAACTGGGCCGGACAGCTCTACGCGTGCGACAACGTGCGGATGGACTACAAGGTGAGCAAGCTCGACGTGCCGACGCCCGCCGACATGCGCGCGCCGGGCGCAGCGCAGGGGCTCTTTCCGCTCGAAATGGCGATGGACGAGCTCGCCGAGGCGCTCGACATGGACCCGCTGAAGTTGCGCCTCATCAACTACGCGGAGCGCGACGGGAACAAGAACCTGCCGTTCTCCAGCAAGGCGCTGCGTCAGTGCTTCGAAGAAGGCGCCGCGCGCTTCGGCTGGGACAGGCGCCCGCTCGCGCCGCGTTCGATGCGCGAGGGTAACGAGCTCGTCGGCTGGGGCATGGCGACGGGCATCTGGGACGCGATGCAGAACGAGGCTTCCGCGCTCGCGCAAATCGGGGCGGACGGACGTGTCGTCGTGGCGAGCGCCACGGCGGACATCGGCACCGGCACCTACACGGTGATGACGCAACTCGCCGCCGATGCGCTCGGCGTGCCGCTCGAGCACGTCGATTTTCGTTTGGGCGACAGCCGTCTGCCGAAGGCGCCGCTCGAAGGCGGATCGTGGACAGTGTCATCGGTCGGCAGCGCGGTGCACGCGGCCTGTACGCGTTTGCGCGGGAAGCTGACGGCGCTCGCGGCCGAACACGGCGGCGATGCGTTCGCTCGCGCGCAGCCCGACACGATGCAACTCGACGGCGAATACGTCGTTTGCGGCGAGGGCAAGGCGCAACGCGTGTCGCTGCGGGAACTGATGACGCGCGCCGGCCTCGACACGCTCGACGCGCAGGTAACGGTCACGCCGCACGACAGGCAGCAGTCGTATTCCATTGCCACGCACTCGGCGGTATTCGTCGAAGCGCGCGTCGATGCCGCGCTCGGCACGGTGCGCGTGACGCGCGTGGTCAGCGCGGTGGCGGCAGGACGCATCGTCAATCCGAAGACGGCGGCGAGTCAGATATCGGGCGGCGTGGTTTGGGGCATCAGCATGGCGTTGCACGAGCACGGGCAGTTCGACCACGAGCTCGGCCGGCAGATGAACCACAACCTGTCCGAATACCACGTACCGGTGAACGCGGACATCCACGACATAGATGTGTTCTTCGTCGACGAGCATGACGACATCGTGAATCCGCTCGGCGCGAAGGGCGTGGGGGAGATCGGCGTGGTCGGCGTCGCGGCGGCGGTCGCCAACGCGATCTGGCATGCGACGGGCAAACGCGTACGGGATTTGCCGATCACGCTGGAGACAGTCTTCGCATGATTGGCAGGCCGGCGATCCTCGCATGGCAGAAACCGCCGCGAAGCCGCTTTCTGCAGACAATTGTGCGACGGCGCACGTCAGGCCGGTGCGCCGAGCGTTAAGTTAGCGCTTCCAAAACTGATGCGTCCCAGCGCCGCGGTGGTCCGCGATGTCTCGGGGCAACGGACATGGCCCTCGTCAAGATCACCGCCCGCGAACTGCAAATTGGTACGCCGCTTCCGTTCGCCGTGTATTCCGCAGCCGGCAAGCTCCTTTTGGCGCGAGGATATCGGGTTCAGTCGGAGAGCCAGCGCGACCGGATTCTGGCGGCCGGGGGCTTGCGCAGCGAGGATGCGGTGACGAGTGCATCGAGCGAAAGCGCACCCCGGCCAGCCGGAATACTCATCTCGACTGCCAAACATGAAGAGGAATCGGGCGAGGCCATCCTCGACGAGCCCATAGCGAACACTGGAATGCTGCCGAAGACGCTGGACAGCATCCAGGTGACGGTCGACGGAAGCGGAACGCTTCGTTGTCAGACCGACTTCGTTGGTTCCATTACCGGCCGCGCGCTGCTCGTGACCGCTACGGACGGACACGAGTTGTTCGAAACCGGCGCCGAGGTCGCTTGCAGTGCGCTCAGAGGGCGTCACATCCATCAGTTTCGCAGCACCGTGATCGGACGAAGCGAGACGCCGGTACGCGTCATCTATCTCGCATGGCCCGAGTCCGTGAAGACTCAGGTCGTGCGCAACCATGTGCGCGTTTCGACGGAGATGCCGGGACGGCTCATTAGAAACGACTGTATCGCCGCCGGGTTCGACATTTCGGTCACGAACGTGAGTCTGGGCGGAGTCGCCTTCCGTGCCTCCGACGCCCTCGTCAACGTCGCCGAACACTTCCGGTTAGGACTGCGCCTGCGCGCCGGAGGTAAGTCTCACGCGGTCGTGTTCAACTGCATCGCGCGCAATGTCAGGCGCGTCGACGGCGGCGTCCTGATAGGCGCCGAGTTCAGCAGCCAACAGGCGGATACCATGGCGCTTCTGAGGCATCACATGTTCGAAGCCGCAACGGGCAGTGCGGCGCAGTTGCGCTGAACACGACGCGAATCGCGGAGCGCCGCCGACATCGACGTATCGCGCCGCCTGGGTCATCGATGAATGATGCGCGTCGCCCGAAACGGCCGACGAGCCTTGCCGCTCGTTCGCATCGGCATGAAACCAATGCAGGGCTTTTCGGTCGACCCTATGTCGATCGATAACGCGCGTCACTGCGCACGTACCTGGAAAGGCGAACCATTCACATCATGGACAAAAGAGCACTCATCATCGGAGCCACCGGCATCGTCGGCGGCAATCTGGCCGACCATCTGCTCGCATCCGGCGACTGGCACATCACCGGACTCTCGCGCGGACGTTCCGCCTTACGTGACGGTGTCGAATCGATTACGGCGGATCTCACATCGGCCGAATCGGTGCAGCGCGCGTTGAGCGGGAAGCAATTCACGCATGTGTTTTTCACGGCATGGTCGCGACAGGCGACGGAGCAGGAAAATATCCGCGTCAACGGCGCGATGGTTCGTCATGTACTCGAGGCGCTCGGACCTTCCGGCACGCTGAAGCACGCTGCGCTCGTCACAGGGCTCAAGCACTATCTGGGGCCGTTCGAAGCCTATGCGAAGGGCAGCGTGCCGCTGACGCCGTTTCGCGAGGAGCAGGGGCGGCAGGACGTCGATAACTTCTACTACGAGCAGGAGGATCGACTGTTCGACGCCGCCAGGCAGTTCGGTTTCGGCTGGAGCGTTCATCGTCCGCATACGGTCATCGGCTTCGCGGTCGGTAATGCGATGAACATGGGCGTGACACTCGCGGTGTACGCGACGCTCTGCAAGGCGAGCGGCGCGCCGTTCATATTTCCCGGGTCCGCAGCCCAATGGAACGGCCTTACCGACATGACGGATGCCCGCCTGCTGGCGCGTCATCTGGAATGGGCGGCGACGTCACCGAACGCCCGCGACGAAGCATTTAACGTGGTCAACGGCGACGTGTTCCGTTGGAAGTGGATGTGGTCGCTCGTCGCGAATTACTTCGGAATGGAGCCGGTGGAATTCGACGGCACGATGCGTCCGCTCGAAGATCGCATGCAGGATGCGGGCGAGGCGTGGCGTGAAATCGCCGCGCGCCACCATCTTGCCGAAGCCGATATCGGCAAGCTCGCGTCCTGGTGGCACACGGACGCCGATCTGGGGCGGCCCATGGAGGTGCTCACCGATATGAGCAAGAGCCGTAAGGCAGGCTTTCTCGACTATCAAAGCACGCCCGACTCTTTCATTGCGCTATTCGATCGTTTGAAGACGCTTCGCATCATTCCCAGCTGAAGCGTCCGATATGCCGGACGTCTCGTCGTCCGGTACAAAACCGCACCGAGCGTCCTGGTACTTTCCCTTACCGAATAGCTCAGTCCACATCTGAATTGCCATAGGCAATATCGCTATTGCATTCATTGCATTGCCAGAGTGTGCGCGGAATCGTATCTTCGTCTCCATTCGAGGAGACATGTATGAAGATCGCATTTCTGGGCGCGGGCGCGCTGGGCTGCGCCATCGGCGCCGCGTTGACCGAAGGGGGTCACGAGACGTGGCTCGTCGACAAGTTCGCGGCGCACGTAGAGGCCATGTCCCGCGACGGCCTGCAAGTCGACGACGAACGCGGCACGCGCCGCGTCAAGGTGCGCGCGACGATGAACCCCGCCGACGTCGGGCCGGTGGACGTCGTGATCGTACTGGTCAAATCCTTCCACACCGATTCGGCGATGCGCGGCGCGCTCGACCTCATCGGCCCCGAGACCCTCGTGCTGTCCCTTCAGAACGGCCTCGGTCACGAAGACGTGCTGAGCGATATCGTCGGACGCGAGCGCGTGCTTGCGGGCAAGACCTACGTCGGTGGCGTGTTGCGCGCACCGGGACACATCCAGTCCGGCGTAACCGGAAAGATCACCATCATCGGCGAACTCGACGGCCGCGTGACGCCTCGCGCCCAAGCCGTGGCGGAAGCGTTCGACAGCGCGGGGCTCACGACCACGGTCAGCGACAACATCCTCGGCACGATGTGGGACAAGCTGCTGATCAACGTCGCGACCGGTGCCATCACAGGCATCACGCGTTTGACGTATGGGCAGCTTTACAGCGAACCGGTGCTGAAGGCGACCTCGCTTGCCGCCATCGAGGAAGCGATGGCCGCGGCGAAGGCGGCCGGTATCGAACTTTCCATCACGCGTGCGGAAGACGCCTGGAACATGGCCGCCGAAGGACTGCCGGCCGCGTTCAAGACCTCCATGCTGCAAAGCCTGGAGAAGTCGTCCGTCACCGAAATCGACTTCATCAACGGCGCGGTCGTGCGATGGGGCGAACGGCTCGGCGTGCCGACGCCGGTGAATTCGACGCTCGTGGCGTGCATAAAAGGCATCGAGCGTGGCATGACCGACCGCCAGAATGAGGAGCGCGCGGCATGAGCGCAACCAAAGCCTATCTCGAACACGTCGCGATCTGGGTGAAGGATATCCACTGGCACATTCGCTTCTTCGAAGAAGTGCTCGGCATGACCATGCGCGAAGTGGACGGCCCGCGCGACGAGCCGCGTCAGTACTGGACACTCGGCGGACTCCAGTTCATCAGCGATCCGACTTACGACGGTCCCGAAGGCCGGCTCGCGCATCTGGGCGTGATGTGCGAGGACCTCGAAGCCGCGCTCGCCGCCGCGCAGCCGTTCGGCGTCACGGAGATGACGCAGGGCCGCAACTGGCTGCGTCTGCCCGACGGGCTCGCCGTCGAACTCATTCAGGCAAGACCCGCCACATGCGTCGCGCAGGCGCTGTCGATCAATCCACGCGCGGACGCGTGAGCATGAGCACCATCAACATCACCGAGAAATACTGGGACGATGCGCAGGAAGGCGACGCGTGCGTCAGCCCGACCTACACCGTCACGAAGGAACGCATTCTCGCTTACGCCGATCTCACGGGCGACCATACGCCGGTGCATGTCGACGAGGACTATGCCAACGCGAGCCACTTCGGGTCGATCGTCGCGCATGGCCTGTTCGGGCTGTCGATCGCCGATGGCCTCAAGACACAGAGCGACTATCGCTTCCTGCCGGGCATGTCGCTCGGCTGGACGTGGGACTTCGTGCTGCCGATCAAGGTCAACGACGTGCTGCATGTGAAGTTTCGCGTGACGTCCATGCGCGCGAGCAAGAGCCGTCCGGGCTGGGGCATCGTCGTGTTGCCGTCCGAACTGATCAACCAGAACGGCGAAGTCGTTCAACGCGGCGAGCATCGTCTGATGGTCCCGCGCCGTCCGGGAGCCTACTGATGCAAGCCCGTCCCCTCGAAGGCTTTCGCGTCGTCGACTACAGCCACTTTCTCGCCGGTCCCTATGTCGGACGCTGTCTCGCCGCGCTCGGCGCCGAAGTCATCAAAGTCGAGCGTCCCGGCAGCGGCGATGCAGGCCGCCAGCACGCGACGATCCTCGACGACCAGCAAAGCGCCTACTTCCTCCAGTTGAACATGGGCAAGCGCGGCGTGAGCGTCGACATGAAAGATCCGCGGGGCAAGGCGTTCATGCAGCGCCTGTGCGATTCGGCGGATGTGTTCATCGAGAACTATCGCCCCGGTGCGCTGGATAAGCTCGGCCTCGGCTATGCCGCGCTCTCCGAGCGCAATCCGGGTCTCGTCTATTGCTCGATCTCGGCGTATGGTCACACGGGTCCGGACGCGCATCGCGCAGGCTTTGGGCTGATCGCGGAAGCGAAGAGCGGCATCATGCAGATGATCGGCAACCCGGGGGAACCACCGCCGCTCATGCGGATTTCGCTCGGCGACATGTACACCGGCATTCATGCGGTGGCCGCGATCAACGCTGCCTTGCTCGGCCGCGTGAAGAGCGGACGCGGCCAGCATATCGACATGGCGCTGTACGATACGCTGTTCTCGATGCACGAATATGCCGTCCAGTGCTACACGATGCAGGGCGTGGTCCCCGAGCAGACCGGCCATGACATGCCGACATCGACTTTATACGGCGTGTTCCGCGCAAACGATGGCGACCTGGTCATCGCCGCGCAGGTCGACGAGTCGTGGAAGCGCTTCGCCGCGGCCGTCGAGCAAAATGGCGGCCCCGCGGGCTTCGCGACCGATGCGCGGCTGCACAGCCTGAACGGGCGCAATGCGAACCGCGAGGCCATTCTCGCGGTCGTGAAGCCGTGGGTCGCTGCACGCAACGTCGCCGATGTGCTCGCGCTGCTGGACAGCGTCGATGTGCCTTGCGCGAAGGTGCAACGCATCGACGAGGTCGTGGCCGATCCGCAGATCGTCGCGCGCGGCATGGTGATCGAACAGGAGCATCCGCGTCTGGGCACGCTGCGTCTGCCGAACCTGCCGTTTCGCTTCTCGGACTGCGATACGTCGATTCGCGAGGTCGGCCCCGATCTCGGGCAACACAACGAGGAAGTCGCGCGGTCGCTGGGCTTCAGCGCGGCCGAGATCGATGCGATGCAGACCGACGGCGTGCTGTTCTCGAAGCCGGGGGCATGATGAGCGATCGATACGCGGTCATCGGCAATCCGATCGGGCACACGAAGTCGCCGTTGATCCACGGCTTCTTCGCGCAAGAGACCGGCCAGGACATGAGCTATGGGGCCATCGAAGGGCCTGTGGAACCTGCCAGCGGCTTCTCCGATAGCGTCAAGCGCTTCATTGCAGCGGGCGGCCGCGGCATGAACGTGACCGCGCCGTTCAAACTCGCTGCATTCGCCATGTCCGATGAGCGCAGCGAACGAGCGCAGCTCTCGGGCGCGGTCAACGCGATGAAGTTCGAGGGCGGCCGAATCATCGCCGAAAACTTCGATGGCGTCGGACTCGTGCGCGACATCGAAGTCAACCTGCATCAGCCGATGGTCGGCAAGCGCGTGCTGATCCTCGGCGCGGGCGGCGCTGCGCGCGGCGCGCTGCTGCCGTTCGTCGCGGCACGGCCTGCCGAGCTCGTCGTCGCCAACCGGCATGTGGACAAGGCGCGTGCGCTTGTCGAACAGGTCGCCCGATCGAACACTGCTGGCGGATCGCTCACCGCGTGCGGGTATGCGGACCTGGCGGCACTGGGGCGCTTCGACCTCGTCATCAACGCGACATCCGCGAGCCTGACCGGGCAACTGCCGCCGGTGCCAGCGAGTGTCTTCAGCGCCGGCGGAAGCGCCTATGAACTCGCTTACGGGAAGGGGCTCACGCCTTTCTTGCGGCTGGCGCGCGATGCAGGGGTGGAAAGTATCGCTGACGGCGTGGGCATGCTGGTCGAGCAGGCTGCGGAGGCGTTCGCGTGGTGGCGGGGCGTGCGTCCAGAAACGCGCGCGCTCATCGAGCGGCTGACCGTTCCGCTCGATTGATCCGGCGAAAAGAGGCGCAGCGGTCGAGAAGACATCGGTGGAATGAACATTAACGGTCTGCAATTTGACTCGGACGAAAGAATGAAAACGTTTCTTATGCTGCATGGTGTCAACCACAACATGTTCGGCAAGCGAGATCCCGTTCAGTACGGCACGGCCACGCTCGCCGACATCGATGAGAAATTGCAGGCGCTCGCGAATCAACTCGGCGTAACGGTCGAAAGCTATCAGAGCAACAGCGAGGGCGACATGTGCGAACGCATCCATCAGGCGTTTGCCGACAAGGTCGATGGCGTGCTCATCAATGCGGGCGCATGGACGCATTACAGTTACGGCATCCGCGATGCACTCGCCATTCTGACCGTGCCCGTCGTGGAGATTCATATGTCGAACATCCATGCACGCGAGGCTTTCCGTCATCATTCGGTGTTCGCGGAAATCGTCAAGGGGCAGATATGCGGGTTCGGTATCGAAAGCTATTCCCTTGGTCTGCGCGCGGCGGTGTCCGCGGCAGCGTGACAAACAAAGTCAGGTCCGGTGTGCGTCATCTCTGATGCAATGGTCACAAGAGCGACATTGCGTTCTACAATGGATGCATGACCACGCCCGATCTGCCCGACCTCAAGCTGCTTCAGCTCTTCGATCTGCTCTATGACGTTCGCAGCGTCACGCGTGCAGCGGAGCAGCTTGGACAGGCCCAACCGACCGTTAGCATCTGGCTCGCGCGCTTGCGCGAACATCTGCAGGATCCCCTTTTCATTCGCACGCCAGGCGGCATGACGCCCACGCCTCAGGCGGATGCGCTGATCGGTCCGTGCAGGGAAATCCTCGAGTCGCTTCGCAGATTCTCGTCGTGGGAGATTTCTTTCGATCCGGTCACGGCGAAGCGACGGTTTCGCATCTGCATGACCGACGCGAGTCATATCACCTTGCTTCCGCGGATGCTGGCCTATGTGCGCGCCAAGGCACCGGGCATCCGTCTGGAGGCGGCGCGGATCGACGGCAACACCGAGCGCGCGCTCGAATCTGGCGAGGCCGATCTGGCGATCGGTCATGTTCCGTGGCTCGGCGGCGGAATGTATCAGCAACAGCTCTATATGCAGGATTGGGTGTGTCTCGCCAACCCGGACCATCCGCGCGTCCGCGCGAAGCTGACACTGAAGCAATACCGCAGCGAAGGGCACGTCATCATCGCCGCAGGCACGGGTGCGCAGTTACTCGAACAGGCATTATTGCGCGATGGAATCGAACGTGATGTCGTGCTGGAGCTTCCGGGAATGCTTGGGCTTGGATCGATTGTCAAATCAACCGACCTGATCGCGACGCTGCCGCGAAACATTGGAGAAACCTTGGCAAAAGTGAATGGCCTTGCGGTTCACTCTTGCCCGTTCCCGGTAGAGAAGTTCGCGGTACGGCAGCATTGGCATGCGAAGTATCACGACGAAGCGGGAAACCGCTGGCTTCGCTCTGTCGTCGCTGAGCTGTTCCTCGCGAAAAACTAGACGGGCGAATAGCAATCGTCGTTCCGCCGGGCGCAGGAACAACGGTTGCAGCAAATTCCTCTCCGGGGCGGCGTGCCCTGCCACGACCTAGGAGACGAATATGGCTCACTTGTGCGACGTATGCGGCGCACGGCCCGCGACCGTGCGCCTCGCAGTGCTGCGCAACGGCCGCCGTCACGTCATCGACGTGTGCGATTTTCACTATGCGCAGCTCACGCGGCACCAGCGCGCGCTCTCGCCGCTCGAATCGCTGTTCATGGGCGGCGCGCCCGGCGAGGCGTCCGCGCCCGAAAGTGCCGCACAGCAAGAACCGCGCGATGCCGGTGTGCGGCGCAACGAAAACGAAGGCGCGAACATCGACCGATACTTCAGCGACGGCGCGAAAGAGATGCTGATGCGCGCCGCCGAGCGCGCAGTGCAATCCGGCTGCTCGCAGGTCGACACGGAACATCTGCTCTACGAGCTTGCAAACAACGCCGTCATCGAGTCGATTCTCAAGAGCATCGGCATCGATGCGGCCGAAGTCCGCGGCTTCATCGACGCCAACGCGCAACGCCGCGAGCGCGCGAGCCCGCCGCCGGACGGCATGATCGCCGTGTCGCCTCGTCTGAAGAGCGCGCTCGACCGCGCTTTTCTCGCATCGCGTCAGCTGCGGCATAGCTACGTCGCGCCGGAGCATTTGCTGATCGGCCTTGCCGATGTACCCGACAGCTTCGCGGGCCAATTGCTCGGCAAGCTCGGTGTCGATCAGCAGGCGCTCAGGCAGCAGACCGCGCAGACGGTCGGCGCGGGCGGACCGCCGCGCGGCGACGGGCCGCCGTCACGCACGCCGCATCTCGACAAGTTCAGCCGCGATCTCACCGCGCTCGCACGTGAAGGGCATCTCGACCCCGTGATCGGACGCGCGCGCGAAATCGAAACCATGGTCGAAGTGCTCGCGCGCCGGCGCAAGAACAATCCGGTGCTGATCGGCGAGCCGGGTGTGGGCAAGACCGCGGTCGTCGAAGGGCTCGCGCAGCGCATGGTCAACGGCGATGTGCCCGAGTCGCTCCGCGACAAGCGCCTCGTCGAGCTGAACATCAACTCGCTGGTTGCGGGCGCGAAGTATCGCGGCGAGTTCGAGGAGCGCGTGAAGCAGGTCGTCGATGAAATCACCGCGAATCGCGAGAAGCTGCTGCTGTTCGTGGATGAAGTGCATACCATCGTCGGCGCGGGGCAGGGCGGCGGCGAAGGCGGACTGGATATCGCCAACGTGTTCAAGCCGGCGATGGCGCGCGGCGAGCTGAACATGATCGGGGCGACCACGCTTGCCGAGTATCAGAAGCACATCGAAAAGGACGCGGCGCTCGAGCGGCGCTTTCAGCCGGTGCTGGTCGCGGAGCCGACCGTCGCGCAGACCATCAATATCCTGCGTGGACTGCGCGACCGGCTCGAAGCGCACCACAAGGTCACGATCCAGGACGATGCGATCGTCGGCGCGGCGGAACTGTCGGATCGCTATATCACGGGGCGCTTTCTGCCTGACAAGGCGATCGATCTCGTCGATCAGGCCGCGGCGCGCGTGAATCTGTCGGCCACATCGCGCCCCGCCGATATCCTCGAACTGGAGTCGGAGCTCGCGCAATTGCGACGCGAACAGGACTATGCGGCATCGCGCAAGCAGTTCGACCGCGCGCATGCTTTGGACAGCGAGATCGCGCAGAAGGAAAAGCAACTCGGCGATGCCACGGATAGCTGGAAGCAGCGCGTCGGCACGAACACGTCGACGGTGACGGTCGCGCACGTCGCCGAGATCGTCGCGACGATCACCGGCATTCCCGTGACTCAACTGACCGAGGAGGAGCGTGCCCGTCTGCTGCAGATGGAAGAGCGCCTGCACAAGCGGGTGATCGGGCAGCAAGAAGCGGTCGTTGCGGTGTCGGACGCGGTGCGGCGCGCACGTACCGGCTTGCAGGGCCGCAACCGGCCGATCGCCGTGTTCCTGTTCCTCGGGCCGACGGGTGTGGGCAAGACGGAGCTTGCGAAAGCGCTGGCGGAAGTCGTCTTCGGCGATGAAGACGCCATGCTGCGCGTCGACATGAGCGAGTACATGGAGCGTCACGCGGTGTCGCGGCTCATCGGCTCGCCGCCGGGTTATGTCGGCTATGACGAAGGCGGGCAATTGACGGAGCGCGTGCGGCGTCGGCCTTATAGCGTGATCCTGCTCGACGAGATCGAAAAGGCGCATCCCGATGTGTACAACGTGCTTCTGCAAGTCTTCGACGACGGGCGCCTGACCGACGGCAAAGGCCGCGTGGTCGATTTCAGCAACACGCTGATCATCGCGACGAGCAATCTCGGCTCTGACGTGATCGCCGGTCAGAAGCGCGCGACGCTCGGATTCACGACCAACGCGAGCGATGCGGACGCATCGGTTCAGAATGGCGTGATGAGCGTGCTGCGCCAGCATTTCAGGCCCGAGTTCCTGAACCGGATCGACGACATCATTCTGTTTTCCTCGCTCGGCCGCGATGAGGTGCGCCAGATCGTTCGGCTGATGCTCGATCAGGTGCAGCGCCTCGCGCACAGCCAGGACGTCGTGCTGGAGTTCGACGAATCCGTCGTCGATCATCTCGCGGACGTCGGCTACCGTCCCGAGTTCGGTGCGCGCGAACTGCGTCGGCAGATCAGGCAGTCGATCGAAAACCAGTTGGCGAAGGAAATGCTCAAGGGCGACGTTACCGAGGGCGCACAAGTGAAGTGCCACTACGACGCGGAGAACAAGCGGCTCGCGTTCGATGTGAAGCGCGCGGGACTGGCGAATCAGGCGGGCGAGGGCACGCCGCCCACACCTTGACCGCGAGCATCACTACGCCAAACCTCGCGTCTTTCAAGCCGACGGGCGACGGTCGCGTCATGATGCGGCAGGGTTATCCCCGATCCATTCGGAGAGAAAACATGTAATCATATATATGAATTCGATGGAGACGATCATGCAGGCCGATGGCCGCTTACCCCGTTATCAGCGCCTGCGGGATGAAATGGTTGCCCTGATCGCGGCTCGTGAATGGCGCCCGGGCGAAGCGATCCCGACCGAGCAGGCGCTTTCTCAAAGCTACGGCCTTGCTGTCGGCACAGTGCGAAAGGCCGTCGATCTGCTCGTCGCGGAAGGCATGCTCGAGCGCTTTCAGGGAAGAGGGACCTTTGTACGGCGCGCGAACTTCGACGGCTCCCTGTTTCGCTTCTTCCGCTTTCAAACACGGCAAGGCGAACGGCGCATTCCGGAGAGTCGCATACTGCGCCGGGACGTGGTCGATGCGCCATCGGCGGTAGCCGCGAGACTGCAGATATCGAGCACGGCGCGCGTGATCCAGATGTCGCGCGTGCGGCTGATCGACGGCGTTCCGATGCTCGCTGAAGAGATCTGGTTGCCCTACGCACGTTTTGCGGCGTTTGCGAAGATGGACGTGGGCGAGATCGGCGACCTCCTTTACCCGGTCTACGAGACGCAGTGCAATCAGATCGTGGCATCCGCCACGGAAACCCTTACCGTCGAAGCCATCGGCTCGCGACACGCGAAGCTTTTGAACATCGAGCCGGGGACGCCTGCCGTGGTCATCGAGCGTCTCGCCTTCGGCTACGATCGGCAGCCGCTCGAGTGGCGCCGTTCGCGCGGACCCGCCAGCGAATTCATGTATCAGGCGGAGATCCGCTAGCCAAAGAACCGCGATTGGGAGACGGCATGCGCAACCGGTTCAGGGCCGTTCGCCTGAAGCCGACGCGACCATGCTTCCCTTTCCGAGCACGATCGATTCACGAGCACGCTCGGCAAACCATTCCAAACCTAAGATTCATTCCATGACCAGTCTAGATATCGATTTGTTGCTGACCGCGCTGATCAGCGTGGTGCTGCTTGTCGCGCTCATCGTGTCGCGCATCAAGATGCATCCGCTTCTCGCTTTGCTCGTCGTTTCAATCGGCGTAGGGTTCGCAACCGGCATGGAGCCGGGAAGCATCGTCAAGCATCTGACCAACGGCGCGGGCAAGACGTTGGGCGCGGTGGGCGTCGTCATCGCGCTGGGTGCGATGCTCGGCAAAATCCTCGCGGATGCGGGCATTACCGAGCAGATTGCCGAGGCCATTCTGAGGCGCGCCTCCGACCGTATGATTCCCTGGGCGATGACCCTCGTGGCTTTCGTGGTGGGCATTCCGATGTTCTTCGAAGTAGGGCTGGTCGTCATGCTTCCCTTGATTTTCAGCGTGGCGCGCAAGCTGGAAAGCCATGCCCGGTTCAAGGGCTCGGCCTATGTGTACGTCGGCGTGCCCGTGATTTCGGCTCTTGCCGCAATGCACGGCATGGTGCCGCCCCATCCGGGTCCTTTGACGGCGATCGCCACGCTCAAGACTTCGGTGGGGCCGACCATGCTGTACGGCTTTCTGGCGGCCATTCCCGCGATGATTCTGGGCGGCCCGCTCTATGGCGCGTTCATCTCGCCGCGCATGAGCACCAGGCCCGATCAGGCCTTGCTGGACCAGTTCACCGTCGTCGAACAGTCCGACAATGGCCACCGCGCCGGGGTCGGTCTCGGCGTGCTGGCGGCCCTGTTGCCCGCCATCCTGATGCTGGTTCATGCGGTGGCGGAGATGGTGTTGCCGAAGAACGCACCGATGCTGCACGTTGCCAGCTTCCTCGGCAATCCGCTGATAGCCATGCTGCTGGGCGTACTGTTCGCAGTTGCGGCGCTGGTCCTCGCCCGGGGCGGCGATGCCGAAAAGCTGCGTCACGCGCTCGGCAACAGCCTCAAGCCGATTGCTTCCATCATCATGATCATCGCCGGCGGCGGCGCGTTTCAGGAAATGCTGACCAGTGCGAAGGTGGGTGAGGCGATCGTGCATCTGACGCAGCACTTCGCTTTTCCCCCGCTGATCCTCGGATGGCTGATCGCGATGTTGCTGTCCGTGTCTACCGGATCGGCGACGGTGGGAATCGTCGGCGCGGCGGGTCTGCTGGCTCCGCTGGCCGGCGCCGATCCGAGCCTTAACCTGCCTTTGCTGGCCTTGTCCATCGGCTGCGGTTCGCTGTTCTTCAACTATGCGAACCACGCCGGCTTCTGGATGGTGAAGGAATCGTTCGGCATGACGATGGGCGAAGCCACCAAAACGATCTCGGTGGTTCAATCCATCGTGGCTGTGGTTGGCCTGGTGATGGCGCTGATCTTCAACGCGGCAGTCCACGTTGGCTGAACTGCAGGGAACACGCCGGCAATCAGTCATCGGAGCGCTGACGACTCCAGACGAAGCGCGTGATCACCGCGCGTGCGCAGCTTCGTGACGGCCACGGCTACAACCGTGCCCAAAGCCCAGCCTAGGGTGGCCAAGCTGCCTAGGCCTCGCAGAATGGCAAGGGCGAAGGTCCAGGGATTGTCGCTGCCGATGTTCGGACCGCCGAAGCGAGCGCGTTGAAACTTTCGTTGCGGCACAGGCTCGTTGTCGTCGATGGTTTCGCAAGTCAGTGCGTCGCTTCGCTTACGGTGGGCATTCCAATGGTTCCGTCTTCCGTCCATCGCGCACCTCGGCGATTCCCAACGCGGCACGGGGCGCTTGGCGGCGTGCAGCATCGACGTATAGGCATCGACATAATTCTGCGCCATCCTGCTGGCGCTGAAGCGGCGCTCGCATTGCGCGCGGACGCGGGGGCGCGACAGCTCGTCGATCCGATGCAGTGCGCCGACCGCGTCTTGCACGTCTTCGCAGATGAAACCGGTCACGCCATGATCGATCACCTCGGGCACCGCTCCGCGCTTGAACGCAATCACCGGCGTCCCGCACGCCATCGATTCGATCATCACAAGGCCGAACGGCTCGTTCCAGTCGATCGGAAACAGTAGCGCCTTCGCACCCGACAGAAAATCCGGCTTCCGCGTTTCGCTGATTTCACCGATGAATTCGACGTGCGCCTGCGAAAGCAGCGGCTCGACAGTCGACGCGAAATACTTCTCATCAGCCTTGTCGACCTTCGCTGCAATCTTCAGCGGCAAGCCGCTTCGCGCCGCGATCTCGATGGCGAGATCGGCACGCTTTTGCGGGCTGATGCGGCCGAGGAACGCCAGATATTCCGGCTTCTTGTGCGGCTGCGGCGTGAGCAGGCCGTCAGGCAAGCCGTGATACACCGTCTTCAGCCAGTTTGCGCGCGGCAAGGGGCTACGCTGGTCGTCCGAGATCGAGATGATGTTCGCGTGCGTGAACGTCGCGAAGATCGCGCGCAGCTCGGGCAGATCGAGACGGCCGTGCAGCGTCGTGACGAACGGCGTATCGCTTTGAGAGAACAGCGGGAACGGCAGGTACTCGAGATGGAAGTGCAAGACGTCGAACTCATGCGCGCGGCGGCGAACGGTTTCGAGCAGCAGCATGTGCGGGGCAAGCGAATCGCGGATGCCCGGATCGAGCCGCAGGGCGCGCGGCCAGGCTGGTTCGAGCCTCGCGCGGGTCTGCGAATCGCCGCTTGCGAACAAGGTCACATCGTGGCCGAGGTCGACGAGTGCATCTGTCAGATACGACACCACGCGCTCAGTGCCGCCGTATAACTTCGGGGGAACCGCTTCGTGCAACGGTGCGATTTGTGCGATTCGCATAGGTTGGTTCTCCAGTGCGGCCCGCCTGCGGTTTCGTGCAATGCGAGTGCTCAGACATGCTCGCGACGCTCGCACCCATCCCTGCGGGACGTCCCCTCTCATGCAGACCGGCACCTTGCAGACAGCTTCTGCTATTGCGGGTTGAATCCGGACAATCTATCGCCATCCTAAACAGTGAGTGCCAACGACGAGCATTATTCGTGACGGTGCGTGATGAAATCGGCAGCTATCGGCGTGCCCGATTCATGTCGACAGAGTCGGCTCGCGGATGAGCATCGAGATTCGGTGCGATTGGTACGGCTATCTAATCGATGCGTGGCGCGCGACGTGTAATCGCGTAATCGCGGAGAACTTGCACTTGGCTGCAGATGTTGCAACAGCGGCTAGGTTCACGAGCCGGAAGGGTCGCCATTCGGTCAGTTGACGCGCACGCATAGTCTGCATCGGTGATGCCTCGTCATGAGCACCTGTCCAGGACGACGAAGCGCACCGATCTGGTGACGGGCCGCGGATCAGACACAGAGACGAGCCGTTTCGCGAAACGCTCACATCGCGTAGCACACGGAGATGCTTCCCCTGGCGTGGACACCAATGCAGAGCCACCGGCCACCCGTTGCCCGTGGTCGCGATGATTCAACGCGAAAAGAAGATCGGTGCAAGAGAGCAGGCATTTAACGGAACGTCGAATGCTGTCCGATACCACCGCTCACTCACGATGAACGTTAGCGATGAGTCAGGCATCCGTTTCATCGCGGCCGGCGAATTAGCCGACACGCCGCACGGAGGAACACGTTCGAAAGAGACTTGTCAGGAGATGCCCCTCGACACCCGGCGGTTCGAAAGAACTCAGCGCTGTGCGCCATAGGTATCGAATCGCCCCAACCGGAGACGATTGATATGCCAGCCCTTTGCGAGATTTGTCATGCCCGTCCGGCGGTTGCGCAGGTAACCGTCGTGCAGAACGGCCGCCGCAAATCGATGTCGATTTGCGAGTACGACTATCGCCAGTTGATGCGGCATCAAACCATGCTGAATCCTTTCGATTCCTTACTGGGCGGCGGAGGTCTGTCGCGTCTGATGGGTGACACGGACGGCACTGGCGAGGAAAACGAGGACGATATCGTCGCTTCGGTGCCGCGCGAGTCCGTCGACGTGACCGATGCCTTCAGCGAGCAGACGATGGAACTTCTGCAACGCGCCGCCGAAAAGGCGCACGAATTGCAGAAGACGGAACTCGACACCGAGCAGGTGCTTTACGTGCTGGCCGACATGGACGTCGTGCAGGCGCTCTTCAAGGAGTTGAAGCTTTCTGCCGACGACATCCGCCGCTATATCGACGAGCACGCGCAAAAGGGCAAAGCCGCGCCCGATACGCCGGTCGAAAAGATGACGATTTCGCCGCGCCTGAAGAAGGCTTTTCAGTACGCGTTCCAGGCCTCGCGAGAACTCGGCCATTCCTATGTCGGTCCCGAGCATGTGCTGATAGGGCTTGCGTCCGTGACCGACAGCATCGCCGGGGGGCTCCTCAGAAAGTACGGCGTCACGCCCGAGGCGCTTCGCCAGAAAGTGGTGAAGGTCGTGGGCAAGGGTGCGGAAGACGGCCGCGTCGATACGCCGACCGGCACGCCGACGCTCGACAAGTTCGGCCGCGATCTCACCGCGATGGCGCGCGCAGGCAAGCTCGACCCGGTGCTCGGACGCGCACAGGAAATCGAAAGTACCATCGAGGTGCTCGCGAGGCGCAAGAAGAATAATCCTGTGTTGATCGGCGAGCCGGGTGTGGGCAAGACTGCGATCGTCGAAGGGCTGGCACAGCGCATCGTGAACGACGACGTGCCCGAAGACTTGCGCAACAAGCGGCTCATCGAGATCAACATCAATTCGATGGTCGCGGGCGCGAAGTATCGCGGCGAATTCGAAGAGCGCGCAAAGCAGGTGATCGACGAGATCACTTCGAAGCAGGATGAACTCATCGTGTTCATCGACGAGTTGCACACGATAGTCGGCGCGGGTCAGGGCGGCGGCGAGGGCGGACTCGACATCGCGAACGTGCTGAAGCCGGCGCTCGCGCGCGGCGAGCTGAGTTTGATCGGCGCGACGACACTCAACGAATACCAGAAGCACATCGAGAAGGATGCGGCGCTCGAGCGGCGCTTTCAGCCGGTGCTCGTGCCGGAGCCGACGGTCGAGCAAACCATCGTCATTTTGCGCGGCTTGCGCGACAAACTCGAAGCGCACCATCAGGTCACTTTCGCCGATGAAGCGTTCGTCGCGGCAGCGGAGTTGTCGGACCGCTACATCACGTCACGTTATTTGCCCGACAAGGCTATCGATCTCATCGATCAGGCTGCGGCGCGCGTGCGAATCGGCTCGAAGTCGCGCCCGCCCGAAATGCAGGAGCTGGAAGCGGAAATCGCCCAGTCGAAGCGCGAGCAGGCCTATGCCTCGTCGCGCAAGCGTTTCGATGAAGCGAAGAACTTCGAGGAACGCATCAACGAGAAGCAGACGAAGCTCGACGACCTGACCGAGGCATGGCAGCGCAAGACCGGATCGGAGACGCTCGAAGTGACGGTTGCAGCGGTCGCGGAAGTGGTCTCGCGTCTCACCGGCATTCCCGTCACCGAACTCACGCAGGAAGAACGCGAAAGACTGCTCGAGATGGAGAGCAAGCTGCGCGAACGCGTGATCGGTCAGGACGAAGCCGTGGTCGCGGTGAGCGATGCGGTGCGGCTGTCACGCGCGGGCATGGGGCAAGCGCACCGGCCCATCGCGACGTTCCTGTTCCTCGGACCGACGGGCGTCGGCAAGACCGAGCTTGCGAAGGCGCTAGCGGAGACCGTGTTCGGTGACGAGCAGGCGGTGATCCGCATCGACATGTCCGAGTACATGGAGCGCCACGCAGTCGCGCGGCTGATCGGCGCGCCGCCGGGATACGTCGGCTATGACGAAGGGGGACAGCTGACCGAACGCGTGCGCCGCCGTCCCTACTGCGTGATCTTGCTCGACGAAATCGAGAAGGCGCATCCCGATGTGAACAATGTGCTGCTGCAAGTATTCGACGATGGCCGCCTCACCGATGGCAAGGGCCGCGTCGTCGACTTCAGCAACACCGTCATCATCTCGACCAGCAATCTTGGCGCGTCCATCATCATGGACAACCTCGAGAGAACCGAGAAGGACCGCGACACCGAGGCAGCCATGCGCGAGAAGCTCATGGCCGTGCTGAAAGGCCACTTTCGCCCCGAGTTCCTGAATCGCATCGACGAAATCATCGTGTTCCACGGGCTTTCGCGCGAGAACATCCGCTCGATCGTGCAGATACAGCTGGACCGCGTCGCGCGCACGGCGGCGGCTCAGGACATCACGCTCAGGGTGCAGGACCCGGTCATCGATCATCTTGCCGATGTGGGTTATCGGCCCGAATTCGGCGCACGCGAACTGAAACGCCAGATCCGCCAGCAACTGGAGACCCGGCTCGCGAAGGAGATTCTCGGCGGCAAACTCGCTCCGGGCGACACGGTAGACGTGAGCTACGACAAGGACAAGGACGCGATCACGTTCGCCAAGGTCGAGGGCGAAGCGAAGCCGAAACAAAACAAGTCCGGTCCAGCGAGCAAGAAGAAGAACGGGGCAAAGTCGGCGGAACGCAGCAAGGAGTCGGCCAAGAGCGAACATTGAACGCGGCCGTTGCCAATGCCGTCCGAAGCGCGCACGGTCGGGTTCGACCGGGCGCCCCGCGGCACGTACGGATAGACGATTCGCTAGCTGTCGCAATTCCAAGTACGACATTTCAATTGAGCCTCGGCATCAATTCCTGCGCTAATTTGCATTATGTCAATCACGATTAACTAATCGCTACACGCATCCTCCGACAACGATGGCAAACTGCGCAAGTTCCGCGCGTTGCCGCATTCAAAGCGGTACGCCGCTTGCGCTCAAAGCACGACCTGCCTTTTCGGCCCGAGTCCCCAAGCCGACCCACGTCCCGATGAACACACGCCTGCTCAGTCTCACCCGCATTCCGTTCTTCCTGCCGCTCTCCAGCGCGACCCTGATGCTCGGCGTCGCGATGTCGTTCACCGCGCCGTATCTGTCGCTGTTCAGCGTCGAACAGGCGGATATGAGCCCCTTGAAGCTCGGCGTCTTCATGACGGTCATCGCCGCGAGCGGCGTCGTGGCCAGCGCGTTTGCCGGAAAATGGTCCGACAGGCACGGCCATCATCGGGAATTGCTGCTCGCGGCGCTCATTGCTTCATCGCTCGGTTTTCTGTTGATGTGCGTCGTGCGCAATTACACCGCGCTGGTCGTGATCGGCATGCTGTTTCTCGGCGCAGGCGGCTCCGCGATGTCGCTCGTGTTCTCGTTCGCGCGCGCCGCGTTGCCCGTCGACGACGAAGCCGAGCGGTCCCTCGCGCTCGCCACCTTGCGAACCGTTCTTTCGATGGCGTGGGTCTTCGGGCCCTCCGTCGGCGCGCTGGTGCTAGCCGGCGCCGGCTTCTACGGCCTGTTTCTGTTCGCGGCGGCCTGTTTCGTCGCGTGCGGCGCGATCGTCTGGCGCATGCACGGCTCGCCCAGGGGCGACCCGCACAGCGCACCGGCGCACTACGCCGGCGACCCGACATCGCT
>Ga0182736_1000869_pt1 | contig 36903 bp, 34 predicted proteins | sample eDN5th30CKraftBY_FD_128882 | JGI IMG/M metagenome (GOLD analysis project Ga0182736, IMG submission 128882) | Enriched backyard soil microbial communities from Emeryville, California, USA - eDNA 5th pass 30_C Kraft BY (version 2) (version 2) | ecosystem: Environmental > Terrestrial > Soil >... | reverse complement strand
GTCCCGGTGGCGGTGGCGGCGGTGCGCGTGGCCGCGGCGGTGCCGCGGGTGCGTTCGGTCGTCCCGGCGGCCCGGCCCGCAAGGGCCGCAAGTCGAAGCGGCAGAAGCGCCAGGAGTTCGACTCGATGCAGGCCCCGACGGTGGGCGGCGTCCGCCTGCCCAAGGGCTCGGGCGAGACGATCCGGCTGCCGCGCGGCGCGTCGCTGACCGACTTCGCCGACAAGATCAACGCCAACCCGGCGTCGCTGGTCCAGGTGCTGTTCCACCTGGGCGAGATGGTCACCGCGACCCAGTCGGTGTCCGACGAGGTGCTCGAGCTGCTCGGCACCGAGATGAACTACGTGGTGCAGGTCGTCAGCCCGGAGGAGGAGGACCGCGAGCTGCTCGACAGCTTCTCGATCTCCTACGGCGAGGACGAGGGCGGCGAGGACGACCTGGAGGTCCGCCCGCCGGTCGTGACCGTCATGGGCCACGTCGACCACGGTAAGACCCGACTGCTGGACACGATCCGCAAGACCAACGTCATCGAGACCGAGGCCGGCGGCATCACCCAGCACATCGGTGCCTACCAGGTGGCCACGGAGCTCGACGGCAACGAGCGGCTCATCACCTTCATCGACACCCCGGGTCACGAGGCGTTCACCGCCATGCGTGCCCGTGGTGCGAAGTCGACGGACATCGCGGTCATCGTGGTCGCGGCCGACGACGGCGTGATGCCGCAGACGGTGGAGGCGATCAACCACGCCCAGGCGGCCGACGTGCCGATCGTGGTCGCGGTGAACAAGATCGACAAGGAGGGGGCCAACCCCGCCAAGATCCGCCAGCAGCTCACCGAGTACGGCCTGGTCGCCGAGGAGTACGGCGGCGACACGATGTTCGTCGACATCTCGGCGCGGCAGAACATCAACATCGATCAGCTGCTCGAGGCGATCCTGCTCACGGCGGACGCCGCACTGGACCTGCGCGCCAACCCGAACATGGACGCGCAGGGCGTCACGATCGAGGGTCACCTCGACCGTGGCCGTGGTCCCGTCGCGACGGTGCTGGTCCAGCGCGGCACGCTGCGGGTCGGCGACTCGATCGTCGCGGGCGACGCCTCCGGGCGCGTCCGGCGGATGGTCGACGAGTACGGCGAGGACGTCGAGGAGGCCTACCCCTCGCGTCCGGTGCAGGTCATCGGCCTGACGTCGGTGCCGGGTGCGGGCGACACGTTCCTCGTCGTCGACGAGGACCGGGTGGCACGCCAGATCGCCGACCGGCGTCGCGCCCGCGAGCGCAACGCCGAGCTCGCCAGCCGCCGCAAGCGCGTCAGCCTCGAGGACCTCGACGCCGCGCTGAAGGAGACCAGCCAGCTCAACCTGATCATCAAGGGCGACAACTCGGGTACCGTCGAGGCCCTCGAGGACGCGCTCATGAAGATCGAGGTGGGCGACGAGGTCGAGCTCCGCGTCATCCACCGCGGCGTCGGTGGCATCACCGAGGGCGACATCAACCTCGCCATCGCCGACAACGTCATCGTCCTGGGCTTCAACGTCCGGGCCGAGGGCAAGGCGACCGAGCTGGCCAACCGCGAGGGCGTGGAGATCCGGTACTACACCGTGATCTACCAGGCCATCGAGGAGATCGAGGCCGCGCTCAAGGGCATGCTCAAGCCGGAGTTCGAGGAGGTCGAGCTGGGCCGCGCCGAGGTCCGCGAGGTCTTCAAGTCCTCCCGGTTCGGCACCATCGCCGGTTCGCTCGTCCTGTCCGGCGAGATCCGGCGCAACGCCCGCGGCCGCCTGCTGCGCGACAACGTCGTCATCGCCGAGAACCTGCCGATCAGCTCGCTGCGGCGGTTCAAGGACGACGTGGTCGAGGTCCGCGAGGGCTTCGAGTGCGGCTTCACGCTCGGCAACTACAGCGACATCAAGGTCGGCGACATCGTCGAGACCTTCGAGATGCGCGAGAAGCCGAGGGACTGACCCGGTGCACCGGCGGCGGCTCCGAGTGGGTCGCCGCCGGTGCGGGTCGCACCGATGTACGTCGGAGCACTGGAGCTCGACGTCCTGCTCGGGGACGTCCACTCCCTCAAGCAGAAGAGGTCGGTCGTGCGGCCGATCATCGCCGAGCTGCGCCGCAGGTTCGAGGTCGCCGTCGCCGAGGCCGGGGACCAGGACCTGCACCGGCGGGCGCTGGTCGGTGTCGCGTGCGTCGGCGCCGACCACAGCCACGTCGTCGAGGTGCTCGACCGTTGCGAGCGGCACGTCGCCTCCCGACCGGAGATCGAACTGCTCTCGGCCCGGACACGCATCATCGGGCCCGAGGACGACTGAGCATCAATGCAGTAGGTCGCGCGCTTGCCGCGCGCGGCACGACATGAGGAGACCGGAGATGGTCGACCAGGCCCGCGCGCGGCGGCTCGCCAAGCGCATCTCCCAGATCGTCGCCGACGCACTGGAGCACGAGGTCAAGGACCCGCGCCTGGCCATGGTGACGATCACCGACGCCCGCGTGACGGGCGACCTGCGCGAGGCCACGGTCTACTACACCGTCCTGGGGCGCACCGTCGACGAGGAACCCGACACCGCGGGTGCCGCCGCCGCGCTGGCCAGCGCCACGGGCGTGCTGCGCACGATGGTCGGCCAGCAGACCGGCATCCGGCACACGCCGAGCCTGGCCTTCGTCCCCGACGAGGTGCCCGGCGAGGCCCGTCGGATGGAGGAGCTGCTCGCCCGGACCCGGGCGTCCGACGCCGAGGTGGCGCGGCTCGCGGCCGGCGCGAAACCCGCCGGCGACGCGGACCCGTACCGGGCTCCGCGCGCCGACGACGACGAGGCCTGATGTCGGCGGCGACCGATAGTCCGGAAACCGATGTCGCCACCGCGGTGGCAGCCGCGGCCGAACTGCTCGGCAGCGCACGCGACGTCACGCTGCTCGCCCACGTCCAGCCCGACGCCGACGCACTGGGCAGCGCGCTCGCGCTCGGCACGGTGCTGGCGCGCCGCGGGGCGCAGGTGCGGGTGTCGTTCGGGTCGCCCGCCGGCGCCCCCGAGTCGCTGCGCCCGCTCGACGCCCTCGGCCTGCTCGTCCCACCCGACGAGGTGCCCGCCGCCCCCGACCTGCTCGTCATGTGCGACACGGCGGCCGTCGAACGGCTGGGGTCGCTCGCCGACAGGCTGGCCGCAGCGCGGGCGTCGCTGCTGATCGACCACCACGCGTCGAACCCCGGGTTCGGCGACGTGCAGGTGCTCGACCCGTCGGCGGAGGCGACCGCCGTGCTCGTGCACCGCGTGCTCACCGCGATGGGCGCAGCGATCGACGCGACCGTCGGCGCCTGCCTGTACGCCGGGCTGGTCACCGACACCAGCGGGTTCCGCCGGGCCGGACCGGCGGCGCACCGGATGGCTGCCCAGCTGCTGGAGGCCGGGGTCGACGTGGAGGCCGTGCTGCGGCCGATCAGCGACGACCACCCGTTCTCCTGGCTGGGTGCGCTCGCCGACGTGCTCCACGACGCTCGTCTCGACCCGGACGCGGCGGGTGGGAACGGGCTCGTCTCGGCCGTCGTGCCGGTCGCGCTGATGGAGCGGTTCCGCGTCGAGGAGGTCGACGGCGTCGTCGATCTGCTGCGCACCGCCTCGGAGGCCGACGTCGCCGTCGTCGCCAAGCAGGTCGGACCACGGCGCTGGTCGCTGTCGATGCGCTCGCGCACCGTCGACGTCGCCGCCGCGGCCGTCGCGCTCGGCGGGGGCGGGCACCCGCGCGCCGCCGGGGTCACGCTCGACGGCGAGCCCGCCGAGGTGCTCGACCGGCTGAAAGCCGTGCTCGGCCGCTGACCGGCGAGCGGGAGCGGCGACGACGAGGAGGCTGGGTGGAACCCGATCCCGTAGACGCTCCCGTGGCGCGCCCGGCGCGGCCGTTCGACGTCGCGCGCGCGACCGACACGGCGCGCTGGCAGTTCCTGTCCGCGGCGCTGCGCAACCCGGGGCAGATCGGGGCCGTCACGCCGAGCTCCGCGCAGCTCGCGGCGCTCCTCGCCGCGGTCGTGCCGAGGGCGGGTGCGCCCGTCGTCGTCGAGCTGGGGCCGGGCACCGGGTCGGTGTCCGCCGCGATCGACGCCCGGCTCCCGGCGGGGGCGCGGCACCTCGCCGTGGAGCTCGACCCGGTGATGGCGCGCTACCTGCGCCGCACCCGTCCCGGGCTCGAGGTGGTCGAGGCCGACGTCGCCGACCTGGCCGCGCTGCTCGTCGAGCGTGGCGTGGCGCACGTCGACGCGATCGTCAGCGGTCTGCCGTGGGCGCTGTTCGACGTGCAGACGCAGCAGTCCGTGCTGACCCAGGTCGGGGCGGCCCTCGGCCCCCACGGCGTGTTCGCCTCGTTCGGCTACGTGCACGCCCTCCCGATGCCGGCCGCCCGGCGGTTCCGTGACACGCTGCGGGAGATGTTCGACGAGGTGATGGCGACTCGGACGGTCTGGCGCAACCTGCCGCCCGCGTTCGCGTACGTGTGTCGCAGGCCCGCGGCGGTATGACGAGCTCCAGGACGAACGCCGCCGAGGGGCCGGTCCCGGCACGCGAGGTGGCCCGGCTCGCGCTGCCGGCGTTGCCGGTGCTGGCCGCCGAGCCGCTGTACGTGCTCGTCGACACGGCCGTCGTGGGCAGGCTGGGCGCGCTCCCGCTGGCCGGGCTGGCCGTCGCCGGTGTGATGTTCGCGCAGGTCACGAGCCAGCTCACGTTCCTGTCCTACGGCACGACGGCGCGGGCCGCCCGGTTGCACGGTGCCGGCAGGCGCTCGGCGGCGGTCGGCGAGGGCGTGCAGGCGACGTGGCTGGCGCTGGCCGTCGGGCTCGTGGTGCTCGCCGTCGGGCAGGTCGTGGCGCCGTGGGTCGCCGGCGCGCTCGGCGGGTCCGGCGAGATCGCCGACGCCGCGGTGTCGTGGCTGCGGATCGCGCTGTTCGGGGCGCCGCTGGTGCTGGTGACGCTCGCCGGCAACGGCTGGATGCGCGGCGTGCACGACACCGTCCGACCGATGCGCTACGTGCTGGCCGGGAACGGTCTCTCGGCCCTGGCCTGCCCGGTGCTGGTGCACGGCATCGGCGGCTGGGACGGCTGGGGGCTCGAGGGCTCGGCCGTCGCCAACGTCGGGGCGCAGGTCGTCGTCGCGGTCCTGTTCCTGGTCGCACTGCTGCGCGAACGGTCCGCCGCGCCCGGCGACGACCCGGTGTCGCTGCGGCCCCACCTGCGGCTCATCCGCGCCCAGCTCGGCCTCGGGCGCGACCTCGTGCTGCGCAGCCTGTCGTTCCAGGCGTGCTTCCTGTCGGCGACGGCCGTCGCGGCCCGGTTCGGTGCGCCGTCGGTCGCCGCGCACCAGATCGTGCTGCAGCTGTGGACGTTCCAGTCGCTCACGCTCGACGCCGTGGCGATCGCCGCGCAGGCGCTCGTCGGGTCCGCGCTCGGGGCCGGGGGAGTGGGCCGGGCACGCGCCGTCGCCGGACAGATCGCGCGCTACGGCACGGTGATCGGCCTGCTGTGCGGGATCGCCTTCGCGGCCCTGTACTTCGTGCTGCCCGGCGTGTTCACCCAGGACGCCGCGGTGCTCGCCGTCGTGCCGGTGGCCTGGTGGTTCTTCGCGGCGCTGCAACCCGTCGGCGGCCTGGTCTTCGCGCTCGACGGGGTGCTGCTCGGCGCGGGCGACGCGGCCTACCTGCGGACGACGACACTGCTGTCGGCCGCCGTCGGCTTCCTGCCGATGATCTGGCTGTCGCTGGCGTTCGGGTGGGGGCTCGCAGGAATCTGGACGGGACTGAGCCTGTTCATGCTCGGCCGCCTCGCCGCCGTGACGCTCCGGACGCGCTCGGGACGCTGGGCCGTCGCGGGGGCGGTCCGCCCCTGAGCGCAGCGGTCCCGGCGGCAGCCATCCGAGCAGCCGCCGCGCTGCCCCGGGATCCGCCGGGCGCAACCTCACTGCTCGAATCCGCGCCCGGGAGGACCGTGGGGTTGCGCTCGACGTCTGGTGCGCAACGTCTCTGCTGCTGGGCGGGCCGGCTCGCGGCACCGGCCCGGCGGGCGGGTGCCGTCGTCGACCGGGGCGCGCTGCTCGACGAGGTCTGCGGCGCCCCGGGCCCGGGTGTGCGGAGCGGACCCTGGATGCGCACGTGGGGTCGTCGCGCGCGAGCCGGGCCGTCCGCGGGCCGTCCGCACGGTCCGCGGGGTGGGGTACCGGTCGAGCCGTCGAGCCCGACAGGGGAGGATCGCGTCCCGTGCCCGGACTCGTGATCGTCGACAAGCCCGCGGGGTTCACCTCCCACGACGTGGTGGCCCGGCTGCGCCGCATCCTGCGCACCCGCAAGGTCGGCCACGCCGGCACGCTCGACCCGATGGCCACCGGCGTCCTGGTGTGCGGCGTCGACCGGGGCACCAAGCTGCTCGGTCACCTGGCGCTCGACACCAAGGCCTACACGGCCACCATCCGCCTGGGGGTCGCGACCACCACCGACGACGCCGAGGGCGAGCCCACGGGGGGTGCCGACGCCGCGGCCGTCGACGAGGCCGCCGTGCGGGCCGGGATGGCCGCGCTGACCGGCGCGATCGAGCAGCGCCCCAGCTCGGTGAGCGCCATCAAGGTCGACGGCAGGCGCGCCTACGCCCGGGTCCGTGCGGGCGAGGACGTCGTGCTGCCCGCCCGCCCGGTCACCGTCTCGGAGTTCACCCTCGACGCCTTGCGCCGCGGCCCCGGCGTCACGGACCTGGACGTCACGGTGTCGTGCTCGTCAGGGACCTACGTCCGGGCGCTGGCCCGCGACCTCGGCGCCGGGCTCGGGGTCGGCGGGCACCTGACGGCGTTGCGCCGCACCAGGGTCGGGCCGTTCACGCTCGAACACGCCAGGACCCTCGAGGACCTCGAGGCCGATCCGGGGCTGTCACTGGGGCTCGACGACGCCGTCGCCGTCGCGTTCCCGCGTCGCGACGTCGACGAGGCCGCCGCGGCCGACCTCTCGCACGGCCGCCCGCTGCCGCCGGCCGGGCTGACCGGCACGTACGGGGTCTTCGCGCCCGACGGTCACGCGGTCGGCCTGGTCGCCGACCGGGACGGTTCGGCACGGCCCGTCGTGGTGCTCGCCCCGGCCGGGAGCGGGGCCGCGACGGCGGGTCCGTAGGCTTCGGCCCGTGCAGCGCTGGCGGGGACTGGAGGCGGTGCCGACGGGCTGGGGCCGCAGTGTCGTGACGATCGGCATCTTCGACGGCGTCCACCGGGGCCACCAGAAGTTGATCGGCCGTGCCGTCGACCTGGGCCGCGGCCTCGGGCTGCCGACGGTGCTGGTCACCTTCGACCCGCACCCGGCCGAGCTCGTGCGGCCCGGCAGCCATCCCGCGCGGCTCACCAGCCTCGCGCGCCGCTCCGAGCTGGTCGCCGACCTCGGTGTCGACGCGTTCTGCGTGCTGCCCTTCACCGCGGAGCTGTCGCGGCGCACGCCGGCGGAGTTCGTCCACGACATCCTGGTCGACCGCCTGCACGCCGCGGTCGTCGTCGTCGGGGACAACTTCACCTTCGGTTACAAGGCCGAGGGCGACGTCACGATGCTGGCCGAGCTCGGCCGCCGCTTCGGCTTCTCCGTCGAGGGCTACGGCCTGGTCAGCGAGGCCGACGTCACCCTGTCGTCGACGTTCGTGCGCGCATGCATCGACGCGGGCGACGTCGAGACCGCGGCCGCCGTGCTCGGCAGGCCGCACCGGATCGACGGCGTCGTCGTGCACGGCGACCAGCGGGGACGCGACCTGGGCTACCCGACCGCGAACGTCGCGGCGCCGCCCTACACCGCGCTGCCGGCCGACGGCGTGTACGCGGGCCGATTCCTGCACGCGGGACGCGCGCTGCCCGCCGCGATCTCCGTCGGCACCAACCCGACGTTCTCCGGCCGGGAGCGGACCGTCGAGGCGTACGTCCTCGACGTCGAGGAGGACTTCTACGGCCACGAGGTCTCCGTCGAGTTCGTGCACCGGCTGCGCGGCATGGAGAAGTTCGACAGCATCGAGGCACTGGTCGAGCAGATGGGCCGCGACGTCGAGCAGACCCGGGAGCTGCTCTCGCGCTGACGTGGCCCGGGGGTGGACGGCACGGGAGTGAACGGCTCGGCGGTGAATTGCTCCGAACGGCCCACGCGCCGCGGCCCGCACTGTCAGCATTCGGCCATGACCGACGATCGAGCCGACGCCGAACGCATCGGCGCCGCCCGCGACCGCCAGCGTGAGCTCTACGGCGCGCCGGTGGGCGAGCGGGTCCGCCGGATCACCGCAGGCCTGGACATCACGCAGGGCAGGCTGGCCCGCACGCTCGGGCTGAGCCCGGCGATGCTCAGCCAGCTCGTCAGCGGTCGCCGGGTCAAGATCGGCGACCCCGCCGTCCTCGCCCGGCTGATGGCGCTCGACGCCGCCGTCCCCGCCGGTCCCGGCACGCCGCCGCCGGCCGAGGAGGTCGAGGCCCTGCTCGGACGGGTCCGCGCCGCTCGCCCGGGCTGGACGCCGGGCCCGGACCTGCTGCCGGTCCGGTCGCCGGACGGCGCCGCGGCGGCGGTGCCGCACCAGGTCCCGGCGTCGGCGGGGCGGGGTGCGACGGTGCACCGGCTGCACCCCGGTCGCCGGCCGGTGGCCGCGTTCGACCCGCGGCCCGGGCCCGCCGGTCCGGCCGACGTGTCCGGCGCGACCGCCCCGGGCGCACCCGTCGCGCCGGTCCCCGGTGCCGCGGCCGAGCCCGCGGGGGCCCGGCACGCGGCCGCCGCCGCGCTGCGGGCGGTCAGTGGCCCGGCGCGCCTCGTCGCGGCCGCCGCGGTGCTCGACGGTGCCTTCCCCGAGGTGGCCGACGTGCTGCGCTGCGCCGCCGTGCACGGCCGCTGACCAGGCCCGTCGCCGGAGACCGCGGCGCGGGCGCGGCCTGGCGGGCGGCACCGGGCCGAACGCGGCCGCACGGTACGCACTGGTAGCCTGACACGTCGGGTACGGCTGCGGTCCGTGGCGGCCGACCCGGAGCTTCCGCCGCCGGCCGCACCGGCCGAGCGAGCACCCGCACGGCACAGAACACCGAGGAGTACCACCCGTGGCTCTCGACGCCGCACAGAAGAAGACCATCCTGGACGCATACGGCGTCCACGAGGGCGACACCGGCTCGCCCGAGGCGCAGGTCGCGCTGCTGACCAAGCGGATCAGCGACCTGACCGAGCACCTCAAGCAGCACAAGCACGACCACCACTCGCGGCGGGGGCTGCTGCTCATGGTCGGCCGCCGCCGCCGGCTGCTGAAGTACCTGGCGTCGGTCGACGTGTCGCGGTACCGGTCGCTCATCGAGCGCCTGGGCCTGCGCCGCTGACCCACCGCCGCCCGGGGCCCGAACGGTCCCGGGCGGCGCGGCACCACCGAGCGACTCGGTGAGCCACTCCGACAACTCAACACCCTGCGCACCCGCGCAGCAGCCACGCACCGCGTCATCGCGCCCAGGACGAATCCGCCGGTCCTCGGTAGTGGCTCCCGGGCCCGCCGCCGTCCCCGTCGGGGAGCGGCACGCCCGAGGGCTTCGATCGAAGACCGGCTCCGCCGAGGATCGCCCGCGTCGTGGTGGCCAGGTGCCCTCCACGAGGAGACACCTCACTTCATGACCGATCCCATCACCGATGACGTCCACGAGACCACGGCCGTCATCGACAACGGGTCCTTCGGGACCCGCACCATCCGGTTCGAGACCGGCCGGCTCGCCCGGCAGGCCGCCGGCTCCGTCGTCGCCTACCTGGACGACGAGACCATGCTGCTGTCGGCCACCACGGCCTCGAAGCAGCCCAAGGAGCAGTTCGACTTCTTCCCGCTGACGGTCGACGTCGAAGAGCGCATGTACGCGATCGGCAAGATCCCGGGCTCGTTCTTCCGCCGCGAGGGCCGCCCGGGCACCGACGCGATCCTCACCTGCCGGCTCATCGACCGGCCGCTGCGCCCGTCGTTCGTCGACGGCCTGCGCAACGAGATCCAGATCGTCGTCACGGTCCTCTCGCTCGACCCGCGCGACCCCTACGACGCGCTGGCCATCAACGCCGCCTCGGCGTCGACCCAGCTCGCCGGGCTGCCCTTCTCGGGCCCGATCGGCGGCGTCCGCGTCGCGCTGATCGACGGCCAGTGGGTCGCCTTCCCGCAGTACGAGGACCTGCAGCGGGCCGTGTTCGACATGGTCGTCGCCGGGCGCATCGTGGGTGACGACGTCGCGATCATGATGGTCGAGGCCGAGGCCACGACCGAGACGGTCGAGCTCGTCGCCGGCGGCGCGCAGGCGCCCACCGAGCAGGTCGTCGCGCAGGGCCTGGAGGCGGCCAAGCCGTTCATCCGCAGCCTGTGCGTCGCGCAGCAGCAGCTGGCCGACGTCGCCGCCAAGCCGACGGGCTCGTTCCCGACCTACCCGGCCTACCAGCCCGACGCGTTCGAGGCGGTCGAAGCCGCCGCGAGCGACGACCTGGCCGCCGCGCTGACCATCGCGGGCAAGCAGGAGCGCGAGGCGCGGATCGACGAGGTCAAGGCGGGCGTGCTGGCCTCCCTCGGTGAGAAGTTCGAGGGCCGCGAGAAGGAGCTCGGCGCCGCGTTCCGGTCGCTGAACAAGAAGCTCGTGCGCCGTCGCATCCTCACCGACCAGGTGCGCATCGACGGCCGCGGCCTCACCGACATCCGGCCGCTCTCGGCCGAGGTCGAGGTCGTCCCGCGGGCGCACGGCTCGGCGCTGTTCGAGCGCGGCGAGACCCAGATCATGGGTGTCACCACGCTGAACATGCTGCGCATGGAGCAGCAGATCGACTCGCTGGGGCCGGAGACGCACAAGCGCTACCTGCACCACTACAACTTCCCGCCGTACTCGACCGGTGAGACCGGCCGCGTCGGCTCGCCCAAGCGTCGCGAGATCGGCCACGGCGCGCTCGCCGAGCGTGCCCTGCTGCCGGTGCTGCCGACGCGCGAGGAGTTCCCCTACGCCATCCGGCAGGTGTCGGAGGCGCTGGGCTCCAACGGGTCCACGTCGATGGGCTCGGTCTGCGCGTCGACGATGTCGCTGCTCAACGCCGGTGTGCCGCTGAAGGCGCCGGTCGCGGGCATCGCGATGGGCCTGGTGTCCGACGAGGTCGACGGCAAGGCCACCTACGTGGCGCTGACCGACATCCTCGGCGCCGAGGACGCGTTCGGCGACATGGACTTCAAGGTCGCGGGCACGTCGGACTTCGTCACCGCGCTGCAGCTCGACACCAAGCTCGACGGCATCCCGTCCGAGGTGCTCGCGGCCGCGCTGAACCAGGCGAAGGACGCGCGGCTGACGATCCTCGAGGTCCTCGGCGAGGCCATCGACGGCCCCGACGAGATGAGCACCTACGCGCCTCGCGTCACCGCGATCAAGGTCCCGGTCGACAAGATCGGCGAGGTCATCGGCCCGAAGGGCAAGATGATCAACTCGATCACCGAGCAGACCGGCGCGGACATCTCGATCGAGGACGACGGCACCATCTACGTCGGTGCGGCCGACGGCCCGTCCGCGGAGGCGGCGATCGGCATGATCAACGCCATCGCCAACCCGCAGCTGCCGAAGATCGGCGAGCGGTTCCTGGGCACGGTCGTCAAGACCGCGGCCTTCGGCGCCTTCGTCTCGCTGGTCCCCGGCAAGGACGGCCTCGTCCACATCTCGAAGCTGGGCAACGGCAAGCGCATCGGCAAGGTCGAGGACGTCGTCAAGGTCGGCGACAAGCTGCGCGTCGAGGTCACCGACATCGACAACCGCGGCAAGATCAGCCTCGTCCCGGTGCAGGAGGAGTCGGCCGCCGTGGGTGGCGACGACACCGCACCCGCCGAGGGCGAGCCCGTCGCCGCGGCCGCCGAGGCCGAGTGACCGCAACGGTCTCCACGCCGGGGGCGGGTGCTTCGGCACCCGCCCCCGGCGTCTTGCGGTCGGAGCTTCCCGGCGGCATCCGGCTGGTCACCGAGACGGTGCCCGGGGTGCGGTCGGTGTCGCTGGGCATCTGGATCGGCATCGGCTCGCGCGACGAGACACCGGAGCAGGCCGGCGCCGCGCACTTCCTCGAGCACCTGCTGTTCAAGGGCACGCAGCGGCGCAGCGCCTCGGGGATCGCGGAGGAGATCGACGCCGTCGGCGGCGAGCTCAACGCGTTCACCGCCAAGGAGCACACCTGCTACTACGCGCAGGTCCTCGACACCGACGTCGCCCTCGCGGTCGATCTCCTCGCCGACGTCGTCACCGACGCCCGGCTCGCGCACGCCGACACCGAGCTCGAGCGCGGCGTCGTGCTCGAGGAGATCGCGATGCGCGACGACGACCCCGAGGACCTGCTCGGCGAGCTGTTCGACGCGGCCCTGTTCGGCGACCACCCGTTGGGGCTGCCGATCGTCGGCTCCGAGGAGTCGATCCGGGCGATGAGCCGCGAGACGCTGCACGCGTTCTGGCGCAGCGAGTACACGACCCCCCGGATGGTCGTCGCCGCGGCGGGCAACCTCGACCACGCGCACCTGGCCGAGCTGGCCGGTGCCGCCCTCGCCGCGGCGGCCGAGCGCACCGGGCCCGGCGTCGTGCCGGTGCCGCCACGGCGCGGCGGCGCGCACCCGGCCGGCGGCGGGGACCGGCTGGTCCTGCACAGTGACGACACCGAGCAGGCGCACCTGCTCCTCGGCGTGCCCGGCGTCGACCGGCACGACCCGCGCAGGCAGGCCCTCGCGGTGCTCAACACCGCACTGGGCGGCGGGCTGTCGTCGCGGCTGTTCCAGCAGGTGCGCGAGCAGCGCGGGCTGGCCTACTCGGTCTACTCGGCAGCGGCCTCCTACGCCGACGCCGGCAGCCTCTCCGTCTATGCGGGGTGCGCGCCCGAGCGCCTCGGCGAGGTCGTGGGCGTCGTGCGCGACGTGCTCTCCGACGTCGCCGCGAACGGCCTGACGACGGCCGAGCTGGTCCGCGCGCAGGGCTCGCTGCGCGGGGGGCTGGTGCTGGGCAGCGAGGACACCGCGTCGCGGATGAACCGCATCGGGCGCTCCGAGCTCGACCACGGCCGCCAGCGCAGCCTCTCCGAGAGCCTCGACCGCATCGCGGGCGTCACCGCCGACGAGGTCTCCGCCGTCGCGCGCGAGCTGCTCGCCCGGCCGCTGACCGCGGCGGTCGTCGGCCCGTTCGACGAGGTCGGCGACCTCCCCGCCGCGCTGCGGGAACTCGCCGACTGAGCCCCCGCGAGTGACCGTCGCCCCAGGGGGTTCCATGACCGCAGTTCTGGCCGGTGTGATCATCGCCGTCGGGTTGCTCGGCATCGTGTCCCTGGTCCTGCCGGGGCTCGTCGTCGTGCTCGCCGGCGTGGCGGTGTGGGCGGTCCCGCGCGGCGACGCCCTCGGCTGGTGGGTGCTCGGGATCGCCGGCCTCCTGGTCGTCGCCGGGACCGTCGCGAAGTACCTGCTGCCCGGCCGCGCGCTCAAGGAGGCAGGCGTCCCCGGTCGGACACTGATGCTGGGCGTGGGGCTCGGCGTCGTCGGCTTCTTCGTGATCCCGGTGATCGGGCTCTTCCTCGGGTTCGTGCTCGGGGTGTGGCTCGCCGAGCTCGTGCGGCTGCCCGACCGCCGGCAGGCGTGGACGTCGGCCAGGCACGCGCTGCGCGCGGTGGGCTACAGCATGCTCATCGAGCTCGCCGCCGGGCTGCTGGCGACGACGGCGTGGATCGTCGGGCTCGTGGTGGGGTGACCTACCCTGCTCCGGTGACGAACGAGCGGATCAGGGTCGGGGTACTGGGCGCGAAGGGCCGCATGGGGTCCGAGGTGTGCCGCGCGGTCGAGGGCGCACACGACACGGAACTGGTCGCCGCGCTCGACGACGGCGACGCGCTGTCGGCGCTGGTCGACGCCGGCGCCCAGGTCGCGGTCGACTTCACCCACCCCGGCGCCGTGCTCGGCAACGTCGAGTTCTGCGTGCGCAACGGGATCGCCGCGGTCGTCGGCACCTCCGGCTTCGACGAGTCCCGCTTCGAGACCGTCCGCGGCTGGCTCGCCGACGCGCCCGGTGCGGCGGTGCTCGTGGCGCCGAACTTCGGCGTCGGCGCCGTGCTGTCGATGCAGTTCGCCCGGCAGGCCGCGCGCTTCTTCGACTCCGTCGAGATCATCGAGCTGCACCACGCCGGCAAGGTCGACGCGCCGTCGGGCACCGCCGCGCGCACCGCGTCGCTGGTGGCGCAGGCCCGCGCGGAGGCTGGTGCGGGGCCGGTCCCGGACGCGACGACCACCGCGCTCGACGGTGCCCGCGGCGCCGACGTCGACGGCATCCACGTGCACTCGGTGCGGATGCCGGGGCTCGTCGCGCACCAGGAGGTCGTGCTCGGCACCGACGGCGAGGTCCTGACGATCCGGCACGACTCCATGAACCGCACGTCGTTCATGCCGGGGGTGCTGCTCGCGGTGCGGGAGGTCAGGTCGCGGCCGGGGCTGACGATCGGACTCGAGCCCCTGCTGGGGCTCTGACCCCTACTCCTTGAGCGCGAGGTCGAGCGGCCCGGACACGCGGAGCTCGCGCAGCGCGCCGTCGCCGGTGTCGAGGGTGCGGGCGGCGCCGTCGGGCTCCCAGCCGGCGGTGCCGTAGAAGCGCAGCGACGCCGCGTCCGGCTCCGGAACCCACGCCCGCCCGCGCTCGGCGCCGCCGGCCCGCAGCGCCGCGGCCGCGTGTGCCAGCAGCCGGCCGCCGTGCCCGCGGCGCCCCCACCGCGGTTCGACGAGCAACGTGCTCACCTCGGCGATCGTCCCGCCCTCGCCGCGGTACCCGGCCGCGGCGCAGAACCCGACCGTCCACTCGCCCTCCGTCGCGACGAGCACGTGGAAGGCGTTGCCGCCCGGCGTGCCGTCGGACACGGCCGCGGCGACGGCGTCGGTCCACGCCTGCCGGGCCTGCGGGCCGTCGAGCTGCGCGATCGCCTCGTCGGGCACCAGGCCCGTGTACGCCGCCCGCCACGTCACCGACTGGATCCTGACGATGTCGTCGACGTCGGCGAGCTGGGCGGAACGGACCGCGGCGATGGCCATGGCGCATGGATACCCGGGCGCGGCCCCCGGGGTGAGGGCGGGGTCACCTCGCGTGCGGTTCTTCGCTATGGCAACGTCCGACGGGTGAGTGCCCTCGACGTCGACCCGGCCGCGGCCGCCCGGACCGGGCGACCCGGGGCGGCGTGGGCCGCCCTCGCGGTCGTGTACGTCGTCTGGGGCTCGACCTACCTGGGCAACAAGCTCGTCATCGTCGCGGTCCCGCCGCTGCTCACCGGCGGCTTCCGGTTCGTGGTCGGCGGGGTCGCGATGAGCCTGCTGCTCCTCGCGGTCCGCGGGCCGTCGGTCTTCCGGATGTCGCGCAGGCAGTTCGCGACGTGCGCCCTCACCGGCCTGCTGCTTCCGGCCTGGGGCAACGGGCTGGTGACGCTGGGGCAGGAGAACGTGTCGTCCGGCGTCGCGGCGCTGCTCATCGCCTCGGTGCCGCTGTGGATCGTCCTGCTGCGGGCGATGACCGGCGACCGGCCGCGGCCCGCGACCTTCATCGGGGTCGCGATCGGCATAGCCGGGCTCGCGGTCCTGCTGCTCGGCGGCACGTCCGGCGGGTCCGGCGGGGTGTCGGGCAACGCCTGGTGGGGCCCGTGGATCGTGCTGCTCGCGGGGCTGGGCTGGGCCGTCGGGACGTTCTCGTCGACGAAGCTGCCGACGCCCGCCAACCCGCTCACGCTCGTCGCCGTCCAGATGACGGTCGGCGGGGTGATCCTGCTGGCCGTCGGCTTCGGCAAGGGCGACCGCGTCGACTTCGGCTCGGTGCCGGCCGTCTCCTGGTGGGCGTGGGTCTACATGGCGCTCGTCGCGTCGTGCTGCGGGTTCAGCGCCTTCGCCTACACCCTCGACCGGCTGCCGGTCTCGACCGTCGCCACCTACGCCTACGTCAACCCCGTGATCGCCGTGCTGCTCGGCGTGCTGGTCGCGGGGGAGCGGTTCTCGCCGGTGCAGATCGTCGGCGGGCTGATCGTCGTCGTGGCGGTGGTGCTCGTCGTGGCCGCGGAACGACGTCCACCGGCCCCGGAGCCTGCGCCCGATCCTGGTGGCGCCGACCCGGAACTGTCGGGGCGTGATGGCACCATGCGCGCGTGACCGAGATCGGTGCGGACGGCGCCCGTCGGGCGGTGCTGGCGGCGCAGGGCTTCGCCGATGCGCGCCCGTCCGGCACCGTCACCCGCGCGCACCTGCAGCGCGTCCTCGGGCGGCTGCACCTGCTGCAGCTCGACTCGGTCAACGTCGCGGTCCGGGCGCACTACATGCCACTGTTCTCCCGCCTGGGCGCCTACCCGCGCGACCTCGTCGACGGCGCGGCCTGGAGCCACTCCGCTCGGCGCCCGCGGCTGCTCGCCGAGTACTGGGCGCACGAGGCGTGCCTGCTGCCCGTCGCCGACTGGCCGCTGCTGCTGTCGGGGGCCAAGCGTCGTGGCTGGTGGAAGCACTACGGGCCGCTCGTCGAGCGCGAGCCGGGCCTGGTCTCCGACGTGCTGGCCGCGGTGAAGGAGCTGGGGCCCGTCGGGGCCGGGGCGCTGGAGGACGCGCTGGGTGGCCGGTCCACGCCCCGGCCGCCGGGTGCGACGTGGTGGGAGCGGTCGGAGGTCAAGCGCATCTGCGAGTACCTCTTCGGCGTCGGTGAGCTCACCACCGGCACCCGTGTCCACTTCCAGCGCCGCTACGACCTCCCCGAGCGGGTCCTGCCCGCCGCGGTGCTGGCCGCGCCGCCGGTCCCCGACGACGAGGCGGCCCGCCGGCTGGTGTGCAAGGCCGTCGCCGCGCTGGGTGTGGCCACCGAACCCGAGGTGCGCGACTACTACCGGCTCGGGCCCGAGCGCAACAGCCGGGCACTGGCCGAGCTCGTCGAGGCCGGAGAGGTCGAGCGCATCACCGTCCGCGGGTGGCGGCGCCCCGCGTTCCGGGTGCCGGGGGCGCGGGTGCCGCGCCGGGTCACCGGTCGCGCGCTGCTGTGCCCCTTCGATCCGCTGATCTGGGAGCGGGCGCGTGCCGAACGGCTCTTCGGGTTCAGGTACCGCATCGAGATCTACGTGCCCGAGCCCACGCGCGAGTTCGGGTACTACGTCTTCCCGTTCCTGCTCGACGGCCGGCTCGTCGCCCGCGTCGACCTCAAGTCCGAGCGGGCGACGGGCACCCTGCGGGTGAAGGGCGCGTTCGTCGAGGAGGGCGTCGACGAGGTGCGGGTCGCCGCCGAGCTGGCCGCCGAGCTGCGGGTCATGGCCGAGTGGCTGGGCCTCGACGCGGTCGAGGTCGGGGACCGGGGTGGGCTGGCGACGAGGCTGGCGCGCGAGGTGCGCGCGGCCTGAACCGGGGGTCGCGGCCGGCCCGCCGCCATCCGGTGGCCCCGGTCCGGATGCGCCTCCCGGCGCGTCCGGGTTTCACCCGGGTGGGTATGTGCGAACTCGCCGGTCCGGGGAACCCGACGTGCGAGGGCCCGGTCGCGGCTCCCCCTCGCGACCGGGCCCCCACCGGTGCGCCGGACTCCCACCCGGCGCGTGTCTCCTCGGTGCGTCCGCCGCAGCGGTGCGACGGCGGACGGTGTCGTCAGACGGTTGCGGCGGCCGCCCGGGACACCACGACGTCGCCCGTCCCCGCCCGGCCGCGGATGCGCAACGCCGGAGCCGACTGCGGGGCCACCCCGGTGACCTCCAGCTCGCTGCGCGCCCGACCGGTGCCCGACGAGAGGTCCAGCTCCGCGGCCACGCCGGAGTGCACGCCGATCCGGATGCCCCCGGAACCCGTCGTGAGCTCGAACGTGCCGGACACCGCGTCCGCGATCCGGACCTCGCCGGACCCCGTGCGTACCCCGAGGTCGCCGGTGACCTCGCCGAGCTCGACGTCGCCGCTGCCGGACTTCACCTCGCTCGGCCCGCTCAGCGCCGCGACGGCGATGCGGCCCGAGCCGGTCCGGATTTTCCCGCGGCCACCGACGACGCCGAGGTCGACGTCGCCGGAGCCCGTCGTGACGTCGACGTCGCCCGTCGTCTCCTCCAGCCGGACCTCGCCCGATCCGGTGCGCACCGCGCCCCAGCCGGCGCGCCCGGTCACGGTGACCTCACCCGCTCCGGTGCGCACCGCGTGCCGTGACGACACCGGCGCGCGCACCGTCACCGCCAGCGGCACCATGCGCAGCGGCATCTCCTGCGACGAGCGCACGACGAGCCGCCGGGACGCTTCCGACCAGCGGATCTCGGCCGCCTCGACGGCGCGTGCGGCGAGCTCCTCGGTGATCTGACCCGGGTCGAACCCGCCGAACCCCGCGCTCGGGAAGCCCTGCACGTCACCGAGGCCCTGCACGTTCCCGAACCCGCCGCGGCCCGCCGCGGACCCGAGCCAGTTGAACAGGCCCGCGATGCCGTTGGTCCAGACGTTGCCGCCCTGCGCCTCGTGACGGACCTCGACCCACACCTCGCGGGTGTCGGAGAGCTCGACGCGGACCGAGCCGACGTCGATGTTCAGCTCCAGCTCGGCCGGCCCCGAGGCGTCCCAGCGCTCCTGCCGGGTGAGCTCGTGGCCGGTCTCGTCCGCGGCTCCCGTCCGGCTCTCGCCGGGCCGGTCGTCCGGGTGCCGGTCGTCGTCACGCGTGTCGTCGGTCATCGTCCTCACCCCTGAACCCAGCCGCGGACGCGGCGTCCGTCGTCGCCGCGGCTGCGGCCCCGTCCTCCGCGGCCACCCCGGTCGCCGCGGTCCCAGCTGCCGCGGTCCCAGCCGCCGCGGTCCCAGTTGGGCCCGCCGCGGCCGGACAGGGCGCCCTGCACGGCCTGCGCGACCCACGAGTTCAGCGACACACCCTGCGCCGCCGCGGCCTGTTCGGCCTGGTTCTTGATCTGCTCGACGAGCCGCAGCGTGATGCGGCTGATGTCGCCCGCGTCGGCGCCCGGCGGCGGCATCGTGGGCGCGGGCTCCGGCTCGGGCTCGTGGGCGGGCTCGTCGCCGGTGACGACGACCCGCACGTCGCGGCCGTCGAGGCGCACCTCGACGACCCGGTCGCCCAGGGCGGCCGTGACCTCGGCGGCCAGGTCCGACAGGGCGTTCATGACGGCCAGCCTCGCGGCCGGCTCGATCGCCGCGCCGAGCAACGCGGCCGTGCGCCGGGTCTGCTCGTCGCCTGCGGCCGCGGCGGAGGAGAGATCCTCCCGCAGCTGGGCTACGTACTGGCTGACATCCATGACACCACTATGGCGTCATGCTGACGTCATCGCAAGAAAATCGTGACGGCACTCGTGGTGCGTGCGGCTCCTTCCGGAGGAACGTGCGGTGGCCGCGGATCGCTCCCGGGCCCCGGTACCGGTCCGGGCGTTGTCGGAGTGCCCGGTTACGCTGCCGGTATGCCGGAGATCGTGCCGCTGGGCGTCCAGCTCGTCGCGAAGACCGAGTTCTTCCCGCCGTCCGACGTTCCGTGGAGCACGGATGCCGACGGCGGCCAGGCACTCGCGGAGTTCGCCGGCCGGGCGTGCTACCAGTCGTGGGCCAAGCCGAACCCGGCGACGGCCACCAACGCGGGCTACCTGCGGCACATCCTCGAGGTCGGGCACCTCTCGGTCCTGGAGCACGGGACGGTCAGCTTCTACCTCACCGGCGTCTCCCGCTCGCTCACCCACGAGCTGATCCGGCACCGCCACTTCTCGTACTCGCAGCTCTCGCAGCGCTACGTCCCCGAGCGCGACGCCGCGATGGTCGAGCCCGCCGCGATCGCCGAGGACCCCGAGCTGCACGCCCTGTTCGAGGAGGCGGCGGAGGCGTCGGTCAAGGCCTACACCGACCTGCTCGCAGGCCTGGAGAAGCGCTTCGCCGACGTGCCCAACGCCACCCTGCGCCGCAAGCAGGCCCGGCAGGCCGCGCGCGCGATCCTGCCCAACGCCACCGAGACGCGGATCGTCGTCACGGGCAACTACCGGGCCTGGCGGCACTTCATCGCCATGCGCGCCTCCGAGCACGCCGACGTCGAGATCCGCGAGTTGGCCGTCGAGTGCCTGCGCCAGCTGCAGCGCGAGGTGCCGAACGTGTTCAACGACTTCGACATCCAGAAGCTCGAGGACGGCACGGAGATCGCGTCGAGCCCGTACGTCACCGAGGGGTAGCGGAGCGCCCGAGCATCGGTACCGAGGGGTAGCGGAGCGCCCGAGCGTCAGCACGAGGGCGGCACGACGGGACGCCGCGAACGGTGGCATATCGCCCGACCAGCGCAGACCGGACAGGCGCGGCTCCCTCGGGGGCGACCCGGGCGGTGCGGGACGGCGCGGACGGCTAGGTTCGCGATCGTGAGCCTCGCGACGACCGAACGAGCGGCCCTGTGCGACGAGATGGAGCGGTCCGGGCCGGACCGCCCGACGTTGTGCGCGGGCTGGACGAGCCGCGACCTGCTGGCCCATCTGCTGGTGCGCGAGCGCCAGCCGTGGGCGGCGTCGGGGATCGTCGTGCCGGCCCTGGCCCCGATCACCGAGCGGGCGATGTCGGGGTACGCCGACACGCCGTGGTCGGAGATGATCGCCGAGCTGCGTGACGGTCCTCCGGCGTGGTCGCCCTACCGCGTCGGCAAGGTCGACGAGTTCGCGAACGGCGCCGAGTTCTTCGTCCACCACGAGGACGTGCGCCGCGGCGAGCCGGGCTGGGAGCCCCGCCCACCGGACACCGAGCGCGACGGTGCGCTCTGGGCGTTGCTCGGCCGGATGGGCCGGGTGCTGTGGCGGCGCAGCCCCGTGGGCGTGGTGGTGCGCCGCCCCGAGGGAGCCGTGCAGGTGGTGCGGACCGGCCCGGGGCTGGTGACGATCGTCGGCGAGCCTGCCGAGATCGTGCTGCACGCGTTCGGGCGCGACGCGGCGCGGGTGTCGCTGGAGGGCGCCGCCGCCGACCTCGAGACCTACGGCCGGGCGTCCCGCGGCCTGTGACTGCCCGGCCGGGCGTCCCGCGGCCTCGAATCCGGCCGGGCGCCGCCGAGCTCGTCCCGCCGGACGGGCCGGCGGGCCGGGGACCGCGCGCGAGCCGCTGTGAGGCACGGCGCACGCGCGCCGGTCGGAACGCCGGATCGGGAGATGCGGCGGTACGGTCATCACCCATGAGCCCGACCCCTGCTCCATCCCGGCCGCCTGGCCGCCCGTTCGGCCAGGTGCTGACCGCAATGGTCACCCCCTTCGACTCCGACGGCGGCCTCGACCTGGGGAAAGCCGAGGAGCTGGCGGCCCACCTCGTCGAGCTGGGCAACGACGGGCTGGTCGTCAACGGGACGACGGGTGAGGGCCCGACGACGTCGGACGCCGAGAAGGCGGAGCTGGTCCGGGCGGTCGTGAGCGCGGTGGGCGACCGGGCCGTCGTCGTCGCGGGTGCGGGCACCTACGACACGGCCCACAGCATCCGGCTGGCCCGCGAGGCGGAGAAGGCGGGTGCGCACGGGCTGCTGGTGGTCACGCCGTACTACTCACGGCCGCCGCAGTCGGGGCTGGTCGCGCACTTCACGGCGGTCGCGGACGCCACCGAGCTGCCGATGATGCTCTACGACATCCCGCCGCGCAGCGTCATCCCGATCGAGCTGGAGACGCTGCAGAAGCTGGCCGAGCACCCGCGCATCGTCGCGGTGAAGGACGCGCGCAACGACCTGCGCGTCGGCACCGAGGTCCTGGCGACGACGACGCTGACCTACTACTCCGGCGACGACCCCGTGAACCTGCCGTGGCTCGCGGTGGGCGCAGTGGGCTTCGTGAGCGTCATCGGGCACGTCGTGGCCGACCGGCTGCGCGCGCTGATCGACGCGTACGAGGCGGGCGAGCACGACCGGGCCCGCGCGCTGCACTACGCGACGCTGCCGGTCATCCGGGCCATGGGCCGCGTCGGCGGGGTGGTGTTCGCGAAGACGGCGCTGCGGCTGCGGGGCATCGACGTGGGCGACCCGCGGCTCCCGCTGCCCCCGGCGACCGACGAGCAGGTCGCGGCGATCGTCGGCGACCTCGCGGCGGCGGGGATCGCGCTCGACCCCGAGGCGGTGGGCGTCCGGCGCGACCGCGGCTACGGAGCGCTCGGTGCCCGGGCGACCCTCGACATCGGGGCGGAGGTCGCGTACCGGTGACCCGCCCTCCCGCACGGTCGGACCGCAGGCCCGACCGCCGTTCCCGTGGGCCCCGTCGCGACCGCCCGGCGCCCCCGCCGCCGCCGGACGCGGAGAACGCCGCCGAGCTGCCCATGCACCCGCCACCGGCGCTCGCCCCGGGCGGCCTGCGCGTCTTCGCGCTGGGCGGCATCGGCGAGGTCGGCCGCAACATGACCGTCTTCGAGTACGACGGGCGGCTGCTCGTCGTCGACTGCGGGGTGCTGTTCCCGTCCGAGGACTCGCCGGGCGTGGACCTGATCCTGCCCGACTTCCGGGCGATCGAGGACCGCCTCGACGACGTCGACGCGCTCGTGCTCACCCACGGCCACGAGGACCACATCGGCGCGGTCCCGTTCCTGCTGCGGCAGAAGCCGGACCTGCTGGTCGTGGGCTCCCGGTTCACGCTCGCGCTGGTCGCGGCCAAGTGCAGGGAGCACCGGCTCACCCCGCACCTGCTCGAGGTCGCCGAGGGTGCCCGGCTCACGCACGGGCCCTGGGACTGCGAGTACTTCGCGGTCAACCACTCGATCCCCGACGCGCTGGCCCTCGCGGTCCGCACGCCCGCGGGGCTGGTGCTGCACACCGGCGACATCAAGCTCGACCAGCTCCCGCTCGACAACCGGCTCACCGACCTGGCGGGCTTCTCCCGGTTGGGCGACGAGGGGGTCGACCTCTTCCTCGTCGACTCCACGAACGCCGACATCCCCGGCTTCGTGACGCCCGAGCGCGAGATCGGCCCCGTCATCGAGGGGGTGTTCCACCGGGCGTCGTCGCGGATCATCGTGGCGTGCTTCGCCAGCCACGTGCACCGCGTCCAGCAGGTCCTCGACGCCGCGGCCAAGCACGGCCGCCGGGTCTGCCTGGTGGGCCGGTCGATGGTGCGCAACATGGGTATCGCGGGCGAGCTGGGCCTGCTGCAGATCCCCGACGGACTGCTCGTCGACCTCGACGAGGCGATGACGCTGCCCGACGACCAGCTCGTCCTGGTCTCGACGGGGTCGCAGGGGGAGCCGCTGTCGGCGCTGTCGCGGATGGCCCGCGGCGACCACCGCTCGGTGCGCATCCGGCCCGAGGACACGATCATCCTGGCCAGCTCGCTGATCCCGGGCAACGAGACGGCGGTCTTCGGCGTCATCAACGGCCTGACCCGGCTGGGCGCGTCGGTGATCCACCAGGGCAACGCCAAGGTGCACGTCTCCGGGCATGCGCCCGCGGGTGAGCTGCTGTTCCTCTACAACGCGGTCCGGCCGTCGAACGTCGTCCCGGTACACGGGGAGTGGCGGCACCTGCGTGCCAACGGCCGGCTCGCCGTGCAGACCGGGGTGCAGGAGGACCGCGTGGTGCTGGCGGAGAACGGGGTCGTCGTCGACCTCGTCGACGGCATCGCGGCGATCTCGGGCCGCGTCGAGGTCGGCCGCGTCTACGTCGACGGGCTGGCGGTCGGCGACATCGGCGAGACGACGCTGTCCGACCGGCTCACGCTCGGCGAGGGCGGGTTCATCCAGATCACCGTCGCGGTCGACGCCCGCACGGGCCGGGCGGTGGCGCCGCCGACCCTGGCCGGGCGCGGGTTCTCCGACGACCCCAAGGCGCTCGACGTCGTGCTGCCGTTGATCGAGGACGAGCTGTCGCGGACCGAGAACGAGGGCATCACCGACCCGTACCGGATCGCGCAGGCGGTGCGCCGGGTCGTCGGCAAATGGGTGGGGGAGACCTACCGCCGCCGCCCGATGATCGTGCCGACGGTCATCGCAGTGTGACGGGCGCCGCCGGACCCCGCCCGGGGGAACCGGCGGTTCGCGGAGGCAACCCGCGTAACCGGCATTGTGTACACCGTTCTCGCAGGTCGGACGGCATGCGCGAAGCGGGCAACCGGCTTAACCGCCGCGTTACCGGATCCCACTGTCGGGTGACACGCACACTGCTCACCGTTGTATGCATGACCGAGGCCAGGATGCACCCCCGAACGGTTCGCCGCTCGAGTGCCGCGCGTCGCGTCCGGGACCTGCTCCGCGTGGCGATCGTCCACGAGGAGTTCCCGGCGGGCGCGTTGCCGGGCGAGACCGAGCTCATGCTGTCGTTCTCCGCGAGCCGGCAGGTCGTCCGCGACGCGCTGGCGATGCTGCGCGACGAGGGGCTCGTCAAGCGGGTCCAGGGCACCGGGACGTTCTCGGTGGCCTCGAAGGTCCGGCACAGCTTCACCCACCTGCACGGCCCGGAGCCCGAGCACGAACGGGTCTCGCACCGCATCCTGTCGGCGAGCCGCGAGCTCGCGGCGCCGCGGGTCGCGGAGCGGCTCGGGATCGAGCGGGGCGGGCAGGTCGGTGTCGTCGAGTACCTGACGGTGCTGGGCGACGAGCCCTACTACTGCGCGACGGCCTACGTGCCGACGGAGCTGCTCGCGGTGGTGGAGCGCGCCCGGGCCGTCGACGAGTGGTACGCGCTCTACGAGATGGCGGGGTTCGAGTTCGGGGTCGCCGACCAGGCCGTCGAGGCGATCCTGGCCGACGAGCTGGTCGCCGACCTGCTCGACGTCGCGCCCGGCGCCCCCCTGATGCTGTTCGAGCGGCTGCTGCGCGACAGCTACGGGCGGCCGTTGGAGTACGCGATCTCGCGGGTCCGTGGCGACCGGTTGACGCTGATGGCGCAGCTGCCCCGGCACGGGATGCTGCGGGCGTTCGGCCGGGTCGGTCCCGCGCACCGGACCGCTCCGGTGTCCGTCGATCCCGTGGTCGGGGAGGTCTGATGCTGGGGTACGTCGGCCGCCGGCTGCTGATGGCGATCCCGATCCTGTTCGGGGTCTCGATCGTCATCTTCATCACCATCAAGATCATTCCGGGTGATCCGGTCGCCTCCCTGCTCGGTCCGACGGGGTCGCCGGAGGCCCGCGCCGCGCTCACCGAACGGCTCGGCCTGAACGAGCCGTGGCCGGTCCAGTACGTGACCTGGCTGGGGCACACCCTGACCGGGGACCTCGGGACGAGCATCGCCCGGCGCAGCGACGTCGCGCCGATGGTGCTGGACGCGCTGATGAACACCCTGATCCTCAGCGCCGCCGCGGCGGTCATCGCGATCGTGCTCGGCGTCGCGGTCGGCGCGCTGATGGCGCTGCGCCGCACCGGCATCCTGGCCCGGCTGGGCAATGCGCTCGCGCTGTTCTCGATCTCGGTGCCGCAGTACTCGATCGGTCTGCTGCTCATCATCTACCTGGCGGCGGGAGCCGGGTTGTTCCCGGTGAGCGGCATGTACAACCCGAACGGCGACGGCGGGTTCGTCGACCTGTTCAACCACCTGATCCTGCCCGCGGTCACCGCCGCGCTCGTCCCCGCCGGGATCATCGCCCGGATGTTCCGCTCGTCGGTGCTCGACGTGATGAGCATGGACTTCGTCGAGGCCCTGACCTCGCGCGGGCTCTCGCACCGCCGGGTGATGGTGCACGCGTTCCACAACACCGTGCCGTCGTTGCTGACGGTCGCGGGCCTGCAGATCGGCTACCTGCTCGGTGGCGTCATCTTCGTCGAGGCGGTGTTCGCCTGGCCGGGGATCGGGCTGCTGGTCTACCAGTCGATCACCCAGCGGGACCTGCCGGTCATCCAGGCGGGCGTGCTCGTCTCCGCGCTCGCGTTCGTCGTGCTGAACCTCGTCGTCGACGCCCTGCACGGGCTCGTCGACCCCCGAATCCGCGCCTGACCCCGACCCCGAGTTCGCGCCCGACCCGCCGAATCCCGTTCGAGGAGCCTCGTGACCGCCACCATCGAAGCGTCGCCGAACGCCGTTCCCGGCAGCGGCGCCGCCCCCACCACCGCCCCGCGCCGCAGGCGCCGGATGACCGTGTCCGCCCGGATCGCGGCGGGCGTCGTTGCGCTGATCGTGCTCGTCGCGATCGTCGGGCCGCTGCTCGTCGGCGACCCGAACGCGGGCGACGCGGCGCGCCGGCTGCTGCCCGCCGGCAGCGCCGGGCACATCCTCGGCACCGACGGCCAGGGCCGCGACGTCTTCGCCCGGCTGATCGACGGTACCCGGCTCTCGCTGCTCGCGGGACTGGTCCCGGTGCTGTTCGCCGCCGTCGTCGGCACCACGTTGGGGGTGACGGCCGGGCTCTCGGGCAAGTGGGGGCACCGGGCGATCATGCGCACCCTCGACGTCTTCTACGCCTTCCCCGCGGTGCTGCTGGCCATCGCCATCGCGGCCGCGCTCGGCTCGGGCATCTCCAACTCGATCATCGCGCTCGCCGTGATCCTGGTGCCGCCCGTCGCCCGGGTCGCGGAGACGGAGACGCGCCGGCTGGCCGACCTCGACTACATGGACGCCGCCCGGGCGAGCGGGGCGTCGCGGCTCGCCATCGCGACGCGGCAGGTACTGCCCAACGTGGCCCCGCCCGTCGTCGTCTACTGCACGGCACTGATCGGGCTCTCGATCGTCTACGCCGCGGGTCTGAGCTTCCTGGGACTCGGGGTGTCACCGCCCACGGCCGAGTGGGGGCTCATGGTCAGCGACCACACGCAGTACATCTACACGGCGCCGTTCCTCGCGGCGATCCCCGCGCTCGCGATCCTCGTCGCGTCGGTGGCGTTCAACGTCCTCGGCGACGGGCTGCGCGACCTGCTCGACGTCCGATCGGAGGCCCGCGCGTGACCACCTCGCTGGAGAAGGACCCGGCGGCGACCGACACCACCGTCGCCCCGCTGCAGGTCACCGACCTCACGACGACGTTCGTGTCCCGGCACCGCAGCGTCGACGTCGTGCGCGGCGTCTCGTTCACCCTGCGCCGCGGCGAGACGATGATGCTGCTGGGCGAGAGCGGCAGCGGCAAGTCGGTCACCGCCCGGTCGATCATGCAGCTCTACGGGTCGGCGGCGAAGATCGGCGGCAGCGTGACGATGAACGGCCGCGAGCTGCTGGGCCTGCCCGCGCCGGAGCTGCGCAGCTTGCGCGGCGGTCAGGTCGCGCTCATCCCGCAGGACCCGACGGGTGCGCTGGACCCGTTGCGGCGCATCGGCTCGCAGCTCGTCGAGGTCCTGGGTGTGCACGGCGTCGCCACGACGAAGCAGGCCGCGCGCAGGCGGGCGGAGGAGCTGCTGGCGATGGTCGGCATCCCCGACCCGAAGCGCGTCGCCGACAGCTACCCGCACCAGCTCTCCGGCGGCATGCGGCAGCGGGCGGTCATCGCGATCGCCGTCAGCTGCGACCCGCAGGTGCTCATCGCCGACGAGCCGACGACCGCGCTGGACGTCACGGTGCAGGCCCAGATCCTGGAGCTGATCGTCGAGCTGCAGCAGCGGTCGGGCACGGCCGTCCTGATGGTCACGCACGACGTCGGCGTCGCCCGCGACTTCGGTGGCCGCATCGGGGTCATGTACGCGGGCAGGCTCGTCGAGGAGGGTCCGGCCGCGCAGGTGCTCGGCGAGCCGCGGCACCCGTACACGTCGGGTCTGCTGGCCGCCCTGCCGACACCGGGCGTCGCCAGGGGAGCGCTGCGCTCGATCGTCGGGTCGCCACCGCCCGTCGGCGCCTTCCCGGCGGGCTGCGCGTTCGCCCCGCGCTGCCCGCAGGCCCGCCCGTCGTGCCACGAGCAGGACCCGCCGCTGGTGACGGTCGCCCCCGACCGGGCGGCCGCCTGCCCGGTCGCCAACCCCGGCCCGGCCCAGGAGCGTGCGGCGTGAGCGACGTGCTGCTGGAGGCGACCGGGCTGAACAAGACCTTCGGCAACGGGGTGCGCGCCGTCGCCGACGTCTCGCTGACCGTGCACCGCGGCGAGACGCTCGGCGTCGTCGGCGAGTCGGGCTGTGGCAAGTCGACGACGGGGAAGATCCTGCTCGGGCTGCTCGCGCCGGACTCCGGCGACGTCACCTTCGACGGCGAGTCGATCCCGGCGATGAACCGCGCCCGGCTGCGCGCGCTGCGGGCGCGGCTGCAGGTGGTGCCGCAGAACCCGCAGACGTCGCTCAACCCGCGGCTGACGGTGCGCTCGTCGATCGAGTTCAACCTGCGCGCGCACGGCGTCGCCCGGGCCGAGCGCGGGCCTCGGGTCCTCGCGCTGCTCGACCGGGTCGGCCTGACGGCGGCACAGAGCGAGCGCTTCCCCCACGAGCTCTCCGGCGGGCAGCTGCAGCGGGTCGCGATCGCCAGGGCGCTGTCGACGTCGCCGGACCTCGTGGTGTGCGACGAGGCCGTGTCCGCGCTGGACAAGAGCGTGCAGGCGCAGGTGCTCAACCTGCTGGCCGACCTGCAGCGCGAGACCGGCGTCGCGTTCCTGTTCATCTCCCACGACCTCGCCGTCGTCGAGCACATCTCCGACCGCGTCGCGGTGATGTACCTGGGCCGGGTCGTGGAGGTCGCGTCGGCGGAGCGGTTGTGGGAGGCCCCGCAGCACCCGTACACGACGGCACTGCTGTCGGCGACCCCCGGCCAGGGCCGCGAGCGCATCGTGCTGCACGGCGAGCTGCCCAGCCCGGCGAACCCGCCGTCGGGCTGCGGGTTCCGCACCCGCTGCCCGGTCGCCGAGGACGTCTGCGCCGACGACTGGCCCGCGCTCGTCCCGGTGACCCCGACGCACGCCGCCGCCTGCGTCCACGTCACGCCCCAGGCCGTCCCGGCCACCGCCGGCTGAGTCCGCCCGACCCCCCTCCGACGGCAGCGGCGCCGCCGGCCGACCACCCCTGCACCGCGTCCGCCCGCTGTCCCTGCCCCGAGAGGAACGCCCGTGTCGAGTCCCGATCCACGCCGCCGCAGACGGCGGCTGCTGTCCACCGCGGTCACCGCGCTCCTGTCGGCGCTGCTCCTGGTGCTGTCCGCATGCGGCGGCAGCGCCACGTCCGGGGGCGGCGCCGGGGGCAACACGCTGATCATCGGCATGACGGCCAGCGACATCCCCATCCTCGACACCGGCCTCGCGCAGGGGCAGGGCTACGAGGGGCTGCGGTTCGTCGCCAACCAGCTCTACGACGGCCTGACGAAGTTCGACCTCACCAAGGGCGACCAGATCCCGAAGATCGAGCCCGACCTCGCGGAGTCGTGGCAGCCCAACGCCGACCTGACGAGCTGGACGTTCAAGCTCCGGCCCGGGGTGACCTTCCACGACGGCACCCCGTGGAACGCCGACGCCGCGATCTTCAACCTCGAGCGCTACGCCGACAAGAGCAGCCCGAACTTCTACCAGGAGCTCAACGCGCAGGGCGGGCTCTCGATCGCGGGGATCAAGAGCTTCTCCAAGGTCGACGACATGACCATCACGATCAACACCAACGGCCCCTGGTCCTACCTGCCGGTCGACCTCGCGACGGTCTACTTCGGCAGCCCGACCGCGATCAAGGCCGAGGGCAACCAGGGCTTCGCGGAGAAGCCGGTCGGCACCGGGCCGTTCAAGTTCGAGTCGCTCGAGCGCGGCCAGCGCCTCGTCATGACGAAGAACGCGAGCTACTGGAACGGCGCGCCCAAGCTCGACAAGGTCATCCTCAGGCCGATCCCGGACCCGACGGCCCGCGTCGCCGCATTGCGCTCCGGTGAGGTCAACTGGATCGAGGTCCCGCCGCCGGACGACGTCCCGAGCCTGCAGAACCAGGGCTTCCAGGTGCTCACGAACTCCTACAACCACATCTGGCCCTGGGTCTACAACATGCGCAAGGCGCCGTTCGACAACCAGAAGGTCCGCGAGGCGCTGAACTGGGCGATCAACCGGCAGTCGCTGGTGGACAACATCCTCAAGGGCACCGCGGAACCCGCGCTGGGCTTCACCCCGAAGGCCGACGCGTCGTTCCGGCCGGAGAGCGAGGTCTACGGCTACGACCCGGCGAAGGCCAAGCAGCTGCTCGCCGAGGCCGGCTACCCGAACGGCTTCACGATGACGCTGTCCTACCCGACCAGCGGCTCCGGGAACATGGTGCCGACCCCGATGAACACCGCGCTGCAGGCCGACCTGGCCGCGGTCGGGGTCAAGGTCGAGCTCAAGCCGATCGAGTGGGCGGCGATGCTCAACGACTTCTTCGCCGGCAACATCCCCGACGACGCCAACGCCATGAACATCTCCCTGAGCTACCAGCAGGAGGGGTTCTGGACGAGCTGGTTCGGCTCGCAGTCGACCTCCAACGCCGGCAAGTACTCCAACCCGCAGGTCGACGCGCTGCTCGCCAAGGCGCGCACGATCCTCGACGACAAGCAGCGGTCCGACGTCTACGCGCAGGTCGCGCAGATCCTCGGACAGGACTCGCCGTGGCTGGTCGTGGTGAACGACAAGAACCCGCGCGTCCTGTCGGCGAACGTCAAGGGCTTCGTGCAGCCGCAGTCCTGGTTCGCCGACCTCACGACGATCTCGATCGGCGACTCGGGCTGATCCCGGCCGCCGTCCACTCACGGGCCCGTTCCGCACTCCACCGCATTGAACTGCACTGCACCGCACTCCGACGCTGGAGGTTCCTCATGGCCATGCCGCGCAACAGGATCCGCGGATTCGTCCGTCGCCCCACACCCGAGCAGGTCACCGAGCTCGGTGCCGCCGAGTTCATGCACCTCACCCCGCGGGAGGCCGAGCAGTACGCCGACGTCCTCGACGGGATCCTCGCCGGGATGGACCGGCTCGACGAGCTGCACGCGCCGATGCCGCCGCTGGTCCACACCGACCGCGACCCGGGTGCGCCGCCCAGCCACGACGACGACCCGTTCCATGCGTTCGTCCGGCGTTGCCGGGTCACCGGTGCGGCCGGGGGCCCGCTGGCGGGCCTGACCGTCGGGGTGAAGGACAACCTGGCCGTCGCGGGGATCCCGATCAGCAACGCGTCCCGCACCCTGAGCTACACCCCGACGACCGACGCGGTCGTCGTGTCGCGGCTGCTCGACGCGGGCGCGAGCATCACGGGCAAGACCAACCTCGACGACTTCTCGACGTCGGGCACCGGCGAGTCGAGCTGGCTCGGGCCGGCGCGCAACGCCGTCGACCCGTCGCGGTCGGCCGGCGGGTCGTCGGGCGGGTCCGGATCGGCCGTGCGGTCGGGTGCGGTGGACCTCGCGATCGGTGTCGACGAGGGCGGCTCGGCGCGGATTCCCGCGTCGTTCAACGGGGTCGTCTCGATCAAGGGCACGCAGGGCCTGGTGCCCTCGCACGGCCTGACCTACATGGACCACACCATCGACTCGGTGTGTCCGATCGCCTCCACGGTCGGGCTGACCGCCCGGATGCTCGACGTGATGAGCGGGCACTCCGACCGCGACCCGCAATGGGTCCGCGGCCGGCCCGCGCCGACGACCGCCGCCGCGGTGCTCGGCGACGGCGTCGCGGGGATGACGATCGGCGTCGTCGCGCAGGGCTGCGGCGAGGACCTCTGCGAGCCCGGAGTGCTGGCCGGGTTCCGCGACTCCTGCGCCGCGCTGGAGGCCGCGGGCGCGACCGTCGTGCCCGTGTCGGTCCCGCTGTGGTCCGACGGCTGGGCGATCGCGACGGCCCTGCTCGTCCACCTCGGCTGGATGGGCGTGCAGTCCGACGGGGCCGGCTACTCCCACCTGGGCGAGGTCGACGTCGAGCGGACGCACGCGTTCGCGATGGTGCGCAGGCTCGAGGCGGACGCGTTCCCGCCGTTCTTCAAGGTGTGGCTGCTGGCGGGCCGCTACCTGCACGACACCTACTTCTCGACGTACTTCGCCAAGGCCGCCAACCTGCGCCGGGCGCTGACGGCGGAGATCGACCTCGCCCTGCAGTCCTGCGACCTGCTCGTCACACCGACGACGCCGCAGGTCGCGCCGGTGCTGCTCGACCGGCCGGCCGAGGACCCGGAGCTGCTCGCCCGCGGGACGACGATGGTCGCCAACACGTGCGTCACCAACCTCTCGGGACATCCGTCGCTGGCCGTGCCCAGCGGGGTCGACCCGGCGACGGGGATGCCGACGTCGATCCAGATCGTCGCGCCGCACTGGGAGGACGCACGCACGTTCCGTGCCGGCGCCGTCGTCGAGGCGGCCGTCGGCGTGATGCCCGGAACCGGCGCCCCGGCGGCGGTCGCCCAGGCATGACAGGTCCTGCGGTGCGCCTGTCGACCCTCGTCCCGGGACCGGCGACCCCGGCTCCCGGGGCGGGGGGTGGGCGGCGCTCCTTCCACGGGCTCGTCGCCGTCGCCGGGGTCGGCTTCGGGCTCACCGCGCCGTTCACGGCGCTGCTGGTCGTCGGGCTGGGCGCGCGGCCGGAGTGGGCGGCCTACGTCGTCGCGTCGATGGGACTGTCGCTGCTGCTCGTCGACGCGTTCGGGACGCGGTTCGTGCCGCGGCTCGACTCACGGATCGCGCTCGCCGTGTCGATGCTGGTGTTCGGGATCGGCTCGCTGCTCTCGGCGGCGACGACCGACTGGGTCGTCGTCGGGCTCGCGCGGGTGCTGCAGGGCTTCGGCGGCGCCCTGTTCATGGGCGGCGGTGTGCAGGCCGCGGTCCGGCTGGCCCGCGCGCACGAGCGCGGCGGTGCCATCGGCTCGTTCAACGCCGCCTGGTTCGCGGGGATCGCGACGGGCCCGCTGGGGGGCGGGCTCGTCGTGGCGCTGCGGCCGGGCGTCGACGGCCTGCGCCTGCTGTTCGGGGTGTGCGCCGCGGTCAACCTGCTCGGCGCCGCCGCGGCCTGGGCGTTCGCGCCGCGGCTGCGGTCGGCGTCGCGCCCGCGGCTGGGCCTGCCCCGCGGGCTGGGGGTCCGCGGGGCGAGGGCGTGGTCGGCGCTCGTGCTCTCCGGGACCGGCCAGGCGCTGCGCTCCGGGCTGGCGATGACGATCATCCCGCTGCTCGGCGAGCAGCTCGGGATGGCGTGGGTGCCGCTCGGCGTGGCCCTGTTCGCGCTCGCGCTCACCGACGTCGCCGTCATGCACTTCGGTGCCCGGTTCACCGATCGCCGCGGCCGGTTCGCGCCGCTCGCCCTCGCGCTGGGCTGGGGGGTGCTCGCGACGGTCGCGCTGACCCTCGTCGCCGGGCCCACCGGGTTCACCCTGGGCGCGCTCGCGGCGGGCGTGACCGTCGGCGCGACGTGGGTGATCCCCGCGGCGATGACCGTCGATCTCGCGCCCGACCCGGAGGCGGGGCTCGCCGCGTACCGGATCGCGAGCGACGTCGGCATGCTCGCCGGCGGCCTGCTCGCGGGCATCGGCATCGCCGTCGGCGGCCTGCACGGTGCCCTGTGGAGCACCGCCGGGCTCCTCGCACTCGCCCTCGTCCTGCTGCTCCCGGTCGGCGAGACCCGCCGGCCGGTCCCGTCCCCGTCCGCCACCGCACCGACCGGAACCGTCCCGCCCGACACACCGTCACCGGAGGATCGCATGCCCCTGCCCGACATCGACGGGTTCGCCGTGATCGCGGCCGCCCAGGACATCACCCTCGTGCCGGACCGGCTCGCGCAGGCCCACGCGACCCACACCGCCTACCACCCGGACCTGCAGCGGCTGCGGGCGCTCCCGCTGCCCTACACCGAACCGGTCACCGAGCCGGCGACGGCCACGGCGTGGATCGCGAACGGCGGCCGGTCGTGACCGGGACGCTGCCGGCGCCGGCCACCACCGATCTCGCCGACCTGACCGCGACGGAGCTGCTCGCCGCGTTCGCCGCCGGCACGGCGACACCCAGCCAGGCCGTCGAGGCCTGCCTCGCCCGCGTCGCGGCCACCGACGAGGTCCACAACGCGGTGCTGCTGCTGCTCGCCGACCGGGCGCGCGCCGCCGCCGCCGAGTCCGACGCCCGCTGGGCCGCCGGGACCGCGCGGCCGCTGGAGGGCGTGCCGTACGGGCTCAAGGACATCGTCGCGACCGCCGGGATCACCACGACGGGCGGCTCGTCGCTGTTCTCGGACTTCGTGCCGACCGAGGACGCGGCGCTCGCCGCGCGGCTGGCCGACGCGGGCGGTGTGCTGCTGGCCAAGCTCTCGACGTTCGAGTTCGCCTGCGGCGGCGCGGTCAACCGCACCTTCGGGCCGACGCGCAACCCGTGGGACCCGCAGCGCACGACGGGCGGTTCGTCGTCGGGGTCGGGCGCGGCGCTCGCGCTCGGTCAGGTGCCGCTCGCGATCGGGACCGACACCGGCGGCTCCATCCGGATCCCGGCCGCGTTCTGCGGGCTCACCGGGATCAAGGCCACCCACGGCCGCGTCCCGCGCCACGGCGTCATGGGCCTGTCCTGGACGATGGACCACGCCGGGCCGATGGCGCGCAGCGTCGCCGACTGCGCGCTGATGCTCGACGTCATCGCCGGCCCCGACCCGCGCGACCCGACGACGCTGCCGCTCGAGGCGGAGCCGTTCACCGCCGCGCTCGGCCGCGACGTGACCGGGATGCGCGTCGCCCGGCCCCGCGGGTTCCTCGAGGGCGGCATGCACCCCGCCGTCGCCGCCGCCCACGAGGCCGCACTCGCCGAGCTCGCCGCGACCGGCGTCGAGATCGTCGACGTCGAGCTCCCGACGTTCGACCTCGCCGCCGTCGCGAGCTGGTGGATCATCTACGCGGAGATGCTCTCGCTGCACGAGGCGCACGCCGACCGCATCGAGGACCGCGACGAGATGGGCGCATCCCTGCTCGGCGCCGCCCCGTTCGTCAGCGCCGCCGACTACCTGCGCGCGCTGCGCCTGCGGCCGAGGTTCCAGCGCGAGCTCGCGGACGCGATGGCCGGCTGCGACGCGCTCGTCACCCCGGCGATGACGTCGCTGCCGCCGCTGATCGCCCCGCAGATGGTGTCCGACCTCGGCGACCACGAGGTGCCGTGGCTCGAGGCCGCGTGCCGCACCTCCGTCCCGTTCAACCTCACCGGCAGCCCCGCCATGGTGCTGCCCTCCGGCCTGGTGGAGGGCATGCCGGTGAGCCTGCAGCTCGTCGGCAGGCCGCGCGACGAGGCCTCGCTGTTCGCGCTGGGCGCCGCCTACCAGGCCGCCACCGACCACCACCTGCGCCGGCCGCCGGTGCTCGCCCGATGACCAGGAGGGGACCCATGTACCTGTCGATCACCGACGCCGCCGCCGCGCTGCGGTCCGGCGAGACGACCTCGGTCGCGCTGACCGAGGCCGGCTACGCCGTCGCCGACGCCCACGACGAGGCGCTCGGCGTCTACCTCCGCCGGTTCGACGAGACGGCCCTGGCCGCCGCGGCGAAGGCCGACGAGGAGCTGGCGGCGGGCGTGGACAAGGGCCCGCTGCACGGGATCCCGTTGGGCATCAAGGACATCATCGCCACCGACGAGGGCGAGACGACCGCGCAGAGCCTCGTCCTCGACCGTGAGTGGGGCACGATGGGCGACGCGCCGGTCGTCGCCCGGCTGCGGGCCGCGGGGGCGGTGATCACCGGGAAGCTGACGACGATGGAGTACGCCATCGGCATCCCCGACGTCGAGAAGCCGTTCCCGGTGCCGCGCAACCCCTGGAACACCGACCACTACCCGGGCGGCTCCAGCTCGGGCACCGGCAACGGTGTCGCCGCGGGGATGTTCCTCGGCGGGCTGGGCACCGACACCGGCGGCAGCATCCGCTATCCCGCCACCAGCTGCGGCATCACCGGCCTCAAGCAGACCTTCGGGCGGGTGCCGAAGTTCGGCTGCGTCCCGCTGGGCTACAGCTACGACCACATCGGCCCGATGGCGCGCACCGCGGCCGACTGCGCCGCGATGCTCGCCGTGATCGCTGGCCACGACGCACGCGACGCCTGCTCGGTCGACCGGCCCGTCGACGACTACGTGTCCGGCCTCACCGGCTCGCTGGAGGGGATGCGCATCGGCGTCGACCCGCTGCTGGCCGCCTCGGAGCTGACCGTGCCCGAGCTGGAGGAGGTTCTCGCGGCGGCCACCGCCGAGCTGACCGCCGCGGGCGCGACCGTCGTGCCCGTCGAGCTGCCGCTCTACAAGGAGCTGACGACGGCGACGATGGTCGGGATGGCCGCGGAGTCCTACGCCTACCACCGCGGCGACCTGCAGAGCCGCTGGGCCGACTACGGGTCCGGCACCCGGATGGCCGTCTCGATCGGCGCACTGGTCTCGGGTGGGGACCACGTGCAGGCCCAGCGGGTCCGCCGGGCCGGGCAGAAGATGGTCGCCGAGCTGTTCGCCGACGTCGACCTGATCGTCACGCCCACGTCGGCGTGCGGGGCGCCGGAGATCGAGAAGCTGACGTTCGACGCGATCATCGGCGCCCTGCACACCCCGTACTGGAACGCGCTGGGCAACCCCGCGATGTCGGTCCCGATGGGCTACACCCGCGACGGGCTGCCGCTGGGTCTGCAGATCGTCGGCCGCCCGTTCGACGAGGCCGCCGTCCTCGCCGCCGGGCACGCGTACCAGCTGCGCACCGACTGGCACACCCACGTCCCTGCCATGGTCAGCGACCTGCTCGCCGCCTGACCCGATCGTCGACAGGAGAGAACAGATGAGCGCCGATCCCACGGTCGTCGTCCCCGCGCTGCTCACGGCCGCCGGCCTCGCGCCCTCCGCCGAGGAGGTCGCGGTGATGATCGCCGAGTACCCCGCCCGCGCACAGGCGATCGAGGCACTCTGGGCGGTCGAGGCGGCCCGCTACGAGGAGCCCTGCGTGGTCTTCCGCGCCGAGCCGTGACGGCCTGAGTCCTGCCGTGGCGCCCGGGCGGTCACGCGACCACCCGGGCGCCACGACGGGCCGCGGGGTCAGCGGCCCCGCAGCCGCTCGACCGCCTCGGCGATCTCGACGACGTCGGCGTACTTGGCGTCGAGGTCGGCGAGGTTCGCCGAGTGCAGGGCGGGGGTGCGGTCGGCACAGGCCGCCCCGACGACCTGCGGCGCGAACCCGTGGGTGAGCGCGTCGGT
>Ga0182736_1000868_pt1 | contig 36959 bp, 19 predicted proteins | sample eDN5th30CKraftBY_FD_128882 | JGI IMG/M metagenome (GOLD analysis project Ga0182736, IMG submission 128882) | Enriched backyard soil microbial communities from Emeryville, California, USA - eDNA 5th pass 30_C Kraft BY (version 2) (version 2) | ecosystem: Environmental > Terrestrial > Soil >... | reverse complement strand
CGAACAGTGCCGCGTCCAGCTCGACGGTGTAGCGGCGCACGTTGGGGTGGTTGGGGTAGACGTCCTTGGCCAGCCGCAGCGTGTAGGTGTCCCCGGAGCCGGGACGCATCAGAAACACCGTCGGCGCCGGCCACGGCAGGTCGTCGAGCGCGCGGGTGAACTGGTCGGCGGTCTCCAGCTTCGACCAGGCTTCGATGGCGGCGGCCCGGGCGGAGAACTGCGCCAGCGGGTTGGCGTAGTGACTCGTCAGGCCCTGAAACCCCCAGTAGGGGTAGAAGGACAAGAAGCTGTAGTCGGCGGTGAGCACCACCGTCTCGTTGCGGGGCTTGCCGGTGGCTGTGGTGATCGCATGGTCGACGGCCTCGTAGTACTTCGCCGCGCCGGGCGGGCGCCGGTCGCCGCGTTCGCCGTGACCGTCGGTGTCGGTGTAGGCGACGGTGATGTCGGGGCGCAATACCTCGGGGATGTCCTGGCTGAACGCCAGCGCCCCGACCAGGCCCACCGCCGTCGCCGCCGGATACACCACGGTGTGCCAGCCGTGCCCGGCGCGGCCGAGCGCCCGAGCACCCTCGATGAAGCCGAACACCCCGGCGGTGGCCAGCAGCACGGCCAGCGTCGGCTGCAGCCGGAAGCTCAGCAGCGTGGTGCGGGCCAGGGTGGACAGCATGGACAGCAGCGACCACAGATAGACGCCGACGACGGCGATCGCCAGCGCGGCCGCCCGGGTCGACTTGGTGGCCCGCACCACCAGCCAGAGCGTGCCCAGCAGGCACAGCGCACCGAGCAGGGTGAACTGCAGCATCGGGAAGCTCAGCTGCGCGCCGTCGCCGGGCAGATAATGCCGGGCGCTGCCGGTGTCGCTGATCGGATTGCGCAGTGTGGCCAGCAGATACGGCGTCCAGGTGATCGAGGCGATGGCCGCGACGATCACCGCTGCCACCACCAGCCTGGCCAGCGGGTCCAGCGTGGCCCGCAGGCCGGCGCGCCGGATCGCCCGCGAACCCGCCAGCAGCAGTGCCATCAGCGTCACGGTGAAGGCGGTGTAGGCCACCAGCAGGGTGTAGAAAGTGGCGGCGAAGCCGAGGAAGATACCGGCCCCGGCCACCGCGCCCCAGCCGTGTCGCTCGCTCGCGGTCGCCGCCGGGGGATGGTGACCGGCGCGCAGACCCGACCAGGCCAGGATCAGCACCGGTGGCAACAGCACGGTGATCATCGCCGCGTAGGGCTCCGGCGAGCTGTAGGCCAGCGTCACCGCGGCACCGGCGATCGTGGTGATCAGCGCGTACTCGAAGCGGATCATCTTGTTCCACAACACCAGTGCGAGCGCGACCGCGATGGCCATCGAGGTGATCGCCCACGGCTTGTACATCTCCCAGGCCGGCAGCCCGGTCAACGCCGCGGCGCGGCCGCCGAGCCAGAACCAGCCCGGCGGGTAGTAGGGCGGCAGTCCCAGGTAGGTCATGTCGGCCAGCGCGGGGCTGTCGGTCATCCGGGTCAGGTATTCGGTGCGGAACTGCTGATCCACCGAGATCCCGAACAGGTAGAGCTTGGTGGCGCCCAACGGCATCGCCAAAGTCACCACCGAAAACGCGCTGGTGAACCCGACCGCGGCCAGCCAGGCCAGCGCGCGGCGTCCCCGCCGCCACCACCACGCGGCGCCGGCCAGCCCGGCCAGGCAGCCGACCTGCCCGACGGTGGTCAGCGCGTGCAGCTGGTTCGACGAGGGATAGGCCGGCCACTGCACCCGGGCGATCGCCACCAGCGCTATGACCGCGACGAGCACGGTGATCATGGCCGCCAGGATCATCTGGGCCACCGTGTTCAGCGCATTACGCATAGAACCGCCTGCCGCCGAACACGCGTCGAGTGTGCGGTTTGGCACGCGAAATGGCCGTTTTGGCTACTAAAACGCACACTCGACAATGCATGACCTAGATGGGCAGCCGGCGGAAGATCGCCCGCGGCACGTGCCGCAGCACCATCATGACGTAGCGGAAAGCCCCTGGCGCCCAGACGATCTCCTTGCCCTTGGCGGCCGCGGTCACCGCCAGCTCGGCGACGTCCTCTTTGTCCACGGTCAGGGGTGCCTCCTTGACGTGCGCGGAAAAGCGCGTGCGCACCTGGCCGGGCCGGATCACCAGCACCCGCACCCCGTCGTCGCGCAGCGCCTCGCCCAGGCCCAGGTAGAAGCCGTCGAGCCCGGCCTTGGTGGAGCCGTAGACGAAGTTGGTGCGGCGCACCCGCTCACCGGCCACCGAGCTCATCGCGATGATCTGACCGAAGCCCTGGGCGCCCATCTTGTTCGCGAGCAGCACGCCGACGGAGACCGCCGCGGTGTAGTTGATCCCGGCGACCTGCACCGCCTTCGCCTGGTTGTGCCAGAGCTCCTCGGGGTCGGCGTCCATACCGAATGCCACGATCGCCACATCGACATCGCCGCCCGAGAACGCCGCGTCGATCATCGTCGGGTGGCTCGCGGTGTCCAGCGCGTCGAAGTCGATCACCCGCACCGATTTGGCGCCGGCGGCCTCCATCTGTGCCATCGCGCCGTCGCGTCCGGGATCGCCTGGCAGGCAAGCCAATACCACGCCGGCCGAGGCGTTGCGCAGGTAGCGCGCACAGATCGCCAGACCGATCTCGGAGGTGCCGCCGAGCAGCAGGATGGACTGGGGATTACCGGTGGCGTCGAACACCATCTACACAAGCTCCAAACGTCGGGCCATGTCCGAGACGAAGATCCCGTCGGGATCGACCTTGCGGCGCACCGCGATCCATTCGTCGATGCGCGGGTACATGGCGTGGAAATTCTCCGCGGTGGTGCGGGAATCCTTGGCGGTGTAGAGCCGGCCGCCGAACTCCAGCACCCGGCGGTCCAGGCCGTTGAGGAATTCGTTGAGGCCGGGCTTGATCTGGAAATCCACGCAGACGTTCCAGCCGGGGATCGGGAAGCTCAGCGGCGCCTGGTTGCCCGGGCCGAACAGCTTGAACACGTTGAGGAACGAGTAGTGCCCGCTGGCCTGGATGTCGTACATGATGGCCTTGAACTCGTCGACCGCCTCGGTGGGCACCACGAATTGGTACTGCCCGAAGCCGGCCGAGCCGTAGGCCCGGTTCCACTCACCGATCATGTCCAGCGGGTGATAGAACTGCGTCAGGTTCTGCGCCTTGCCTCGATAGCGGCCGGATTTGCGGTACCACAGCTCGGTCATCGCACCGAAGATCACCTTGTTGCCCAACCCGTTCGGGAAGATATCCGGGGCGGTGAAGAACTGCGGCGCATCGAATTTCAGCGGGTCGCGGGCCAACTTGTCGGGCAGCTGGTCCAACCTGGCCAGCGACCCGCGTGAGATCGCGGCCCGACCCAGCTTGGGCGGTGCGCTGATCGCGTCGAACCAGGCCGAAGAGTAGGTGTAGTCGGCTTCGCTGCCGTCGCTGTGGAAGGCGATGGTCTCATCCAGGCCGGCGGTGACGTCGCCGTCGGCGATGAAGTACGCCGTCTCGGTCGGGGTCATCGCGATCGTTGCGCGCAGCACGATCCCGGTCAGGCCGTTGCCGCCGACGGTGGCCCAGAACAGTTCGGACTCTGAAGCATCCGGGCTGTCCGGGGTCAGGTGGCGCACCGAACCGTCGGCGGTCAGCAACTCCATCGACACCACGTGGTTGCCGAAACTGCCGGCGCTGTGGTGGTTCTTGCCGTGGATGTCGCAGGCGATCGCCCCGCCGACGGTGACCTGCCGGGTCCCGGGCAGCACCGGCACCCACAGGCCCAACGGCAGTGCGGCCCGCATCAGCTGATCCAGGTTGACCCCGGCGTCGACGTCGACCAGCGCGGTGGCCGCGTCGATCGAATGGATCCGGTTCAGCGCGGTCATATCGACGACCAGGCCGCCGCCGTTCTGGGCGTTGTCGCCGTAGGAGCGTCCCAGGCCGCGGGCGATCACGCCGCGCGATCCCGCGTCGGAGGCCCGCGCCACCGCCTTGGCGATGACCTCGACATCCGGGGTGTGCAGCACCTGCGCCACGCTCGGCGCGGTGCGGCCCCAACCGGTCAGTCGCCGCGCGGTGGTCTGCAGCTCAGTGCTCAACATCGTCCAAGAGGGTACCGCCAACGCGCCGCTTCCCGGTTTTGCGTGACTAAACGGATGACTACCGTTACGATCGCGCAATGCCTGAGACTCCCCCCACAGATTCTGCTTCCTCGGCCAAGCCCGCCAAGCCCAAGACCGCGGGTTTTCCGAAATCTTCCACCTCGGGGCAAGGCCTGCCGGTGTCGACGATCGCCGCTTTGGCCCTGGCGGTGCTCGGCATTGTGCTCGCCATCTTCGGGTGGTTCCACCCGTCGACGAGCCAGAAGTTCTCCGACGATCAGCGTCAGGAAGCCCGGGGCAAGATCTGCGACTCGCAGAGCGTGGTGCGGCAGGGAACGCAGTTCAACACCAACCTGCAGAACCCGGTGCCGGGCGATCTGGCCGGGGACCTGGCGGTGGGCACCAACGCCCGGCTGTCGCTGTTCGCCGGCGGGGCATTCCTGCACCAGCGCCTGGAAGCAAACCCGGCCACCCCGGACGACCTTGCCAAGGCCGTCGGCGACATGGCCGACACGCTGGAGGCGCTGAGCATCAACTACCTGGCCGGGCACTCGCCCGACGACTCGGTGCAGCAGCCGCTGCGCGACCAGCTGCGCGGCCAGATCGACGTGCTCGACAACCTCTGCCAGCCGCAGTAACTGCATAGCTTTCCGGTTCAGCACCGGTTGCGCATCCGCGCAGCCGGTGCTGATTCGGTTCTGGGGCATGACCGGCTACGGGGCACGCTGGGCGACGCACCGCTGGCAGGGCGGACGGCCTGAGGGAATGGCGGTGGCCGATCCCCTTGTCGCCGTTACTTTCCTGAGCGGGCGCCGAGGGCGCTCAGCAAGCGACGGCGGTGTTTCTGACGCCAGAACGCGCCCGACGCCGCTGCCGCGGGTGGACTAGTAGTGGACGAACGTCTGCCAAAGTTGCCTGTGGTCGCCATCCGGGGGCGCCTTCTTCGGAGCTGAGTGGCTTCGGCCAGGCGGCATGGAGCCGTTCGCCAAGTCCGGCAAGCGGACGGGAACCGCAGGGTTGCTGGCCGGCGTGTCGGGCGGGCCACGAGCGCCGAGCACACACCGGGTATCGCCCCCGCTCCACATGCCTTTTCCGGGCGTCGACCGGGTCCCGGGCAGCTCTGGGAACGGCAGACGATCGAGGGCAAGAACAATTGCTGGACCAAGTTAATGGCGGGATGGATTCGGCCGTTTGGCCCGTAGCTTTCGCCTCGGAGCGATTCCAGAAACCGGTAATCAGAGGCGCGTGCGTCTGGAGCAGTTCTTGCACATCTGGTCCACTGTTAGTGGACTAAAATGCACGCGACCGCACGATTCGTTGTTTTCGGAGCGGTAGGACGTGTCGCCAGCGGGATCGGTGGACTGGCGACCGAGCGGCGTCTCGGACTTGGTAGTGCCCGGCGGACGGAATACCCTTGACCTGGCCTTATATTGCCGCGTAGGCCGATGACGTGCACCTTTGTACCCAGATCCAACACGACACCTTTTTCTGAGAATTTCTCTGTTTCCTGAGAAAATTTTCCCCGTCGTAAGGGCCTTTTCCCCCTGGTGGAGCGCAATAACGCCACGTCAACGCCCGCGTTCGACCGAACCCCGACCAGTCCGCCGAAATCCACTGGGGTTGACGCGATGAGAATCGGCGTTAACCTAGCTTTCCGCAGGGGTTCGTTATGCCGCCGTTATGTACCAGCTAAGGGGAAGCTTCAATGCCTCGTCGTCGTCAGAATGGTTTGTCAGGTCGTCGCAGCAGCCGGGTGGTGGGTGCTGGCAGCGCGGTGGGGGCGTTCCTCGCGTTCGGTATGGCTCCGTTGGCGGCCGCACCGGCGGCGCGTGCCGACTTCGATGACGTGCTCGTCGACCTGCTGGGGCAGAGCCTCGGTGATGCTGTCCTCGGCCTGGGCGCCAACTTGGGTGATCAGGGCGCCTGGGAAACGGTCTTGGACCCGGCCAGCTGGACCGCCTTCTTCGACGGCCTCGGTAGTCAGGCGACGTGGGATGCGGTGCTGGCCGACCTCGACCTGAACGGCATCGGTGGTGCCGCTGACGCCACGTTGGCCGGATCAGCCGCCGCGTTCAACTGGAACGAGATCGACTGGCTGAAGCCGTTCGGGGACGGCGCCGACGGCACTGCCGCGCACCCGGACGGTGGCGCCGGCGGGTGGATTTTCGGCAACGGCGGCGATGGCTGGGATGCCGACGGCACCGGCACCAGTCTCGCCCCCGACGACGGTGGTAACGGCGGGCAGGGCGGCTTGTTCGGCGGTGACGGCGGGGCCGGCGGTAACGGCTACGACAGCGGCGATGGCGGCGACGGTGGCGCCGCCGGGCCGTTCTCCTGGTTCAGCCATGGCGGCGACGGCGGTAACGGCGGGAATGCGATCACTGCCGGCGGCGATGGTGGTGCCGGTGGTGCCGGTGGTGACGCCGCGCTATGGGGTGCGTTCAGCACCGCGGGGGCCGGCGGTAACGGTGGTGCCGGTGCCATCGGTGCGGCCGGTGCTGCCGGGGCCGCCGCGGGCCTTGATGGCACCAACGGCGGCGCGGGCGGCAACGGTGGTAACGGTGGTGCCGGCGGTAAGGGCTCGACGTTCTTCGGTGCCGGCGGCAAGGGCGGTAGCGCCGGTGCCGGTGGCGAGGGTGGCGTCGGTGGCGCGGGTGCCGCCGGCTCCGACATGACCGGGACTGATGACGCGACCGACGGCGGTACGGGCGGCGCGGGCGGTGCCGGTGGCGACGCGGGCAAGGCCGGCGTGGGCGGTGCCGGTGGCTGGTTCGCCAACGCAGGCGCCGCTGGCGCCGGAGCTGCCGGCGGCAACGGTGGCGAAGGTGGCGTCGGCGGTGCCGGCGGTGACGCCAACGGTACGACCGGAACGGCCGGCACAGACGCCACGACCCCCGGCGCCGACGGCGGCAACGGCGGCACGGGTGGCAACGGTGGCGTCGCCGGTGACGGCGGTGCCGGCGGTAAGGGTGGCGCAGCTGGAACCTCGACGAACGGCACCCAGGCGATCGCCGGAGCCGGTGGCCAGGGCGGTGCCGGGGGTGACGCCAACGGCGGCACCGGTGGCACCGGTGGCAAGGGCCTCGGCGGCGGTACCGAGGAGGCCGCCGGCAATGGTGGCAACGGCGGGGCCGGTGGCAACGGCGGCACGGCCGGTAAAGGCGGCGCCGGCGGCTTGGATGGCGCCGGCGAGAACCAGGCCGCCAGCGGCGTGGATGGAACCTCGGCCGGTGGCAAGGGCGGTGCGGGCGGCCGAGGTGGCGACGGTGATGGCGTCTACGACGCCTACGGCGACGCCCAGGCCGGCGGCATCGGCGGCACCGGCGGCATGGGCGGTACCGGTAGCAACGGCAGCGCCGACGGCGATGGCGGCGATGGCGGTGCAGGTGGTGACGGCGCCAGCGAAGGTAACGGCGGGACGGGCGGCAGCGGCGGTGCCGGTGGTGCCGGCGCCCAGGGTGCTGACACCGGGCCGGGCTACGGCGGCGGTGGTGGCGGCGGCGGTGGCGGTGGCAGCGTCTTCGCTGATCCCGACGCGACCGCGACCGGCACGGCTATCGGCGGTGACGGTGGGGCCGGTGGCGCCGGTAACCTCACCGCGGCCGGCGGGCACGGCGGTACGGGCGGCCAGGGCAACATCTCCGCGTTCGGCGTGGGCAGCTCGGCCGACGGCACCGCGACCGGCGGCAACGGCGGAAACGGTGGCACCAACGGCGGTACCGGCGGTGACGGCGGCCTGGGCGAGATCCTTGGTGGCTTCGACAGCACCAACAGCGTGGCCCATGACGCTACCGCGTTTGGTGGGGCCGGCGGTGACGGAATCAACGGCGGCGCAGGCGGTTCCGGCGGCGTCGGTTACGTCGAAGCGGTCGGTGATAACACCGATGCGACCGGTACCGGCACCGGCGGCAACGGTGGCGATGGCGTCGACGGTGGCGCGGGCGGCAATGGCGGCGAAGGCATCGTCGACGCCGGCTTCGGCTGCGCCGGTGTCGGCCCCTGCCCCAGCGGCACCCCCGACGCGAGCGCTGATGGCACCGCGACCGGTGGGAATGGTGGCACCGGCACCGGCACGGGCAGCCAGGGCGGCGCCGGAGGCAGCGGTTCGGTCATCGGCCTGAACGGGGGCAGCGGCGCCGGAACCGGAATCGGCGGCATGGGCGGCGACGCCACCAACGGCGGCACCGGCGGCGACGGCGGCCGGGGTTGGATCGAAGCCGTCGGCACCGACAGCAGCGCCAACGGCACCGCCGGCGGCGGCGCGGGCGGCGCCGCCAACGCGGGCACAGGTGGTGCCGGCGGTGCCGGGACCGTGCTGGCCACCAACGGTGGGACGGCCACCGGTAACGGTGACGGCGCGACCGGCGGCGCGGGCGGTGCAGGAAACAACGGCGGGACCGGCGGCGACGGCGGGGCCGGCCTGGTCTCCGCTAACGCGGGCAGTGCGACGGGCGCTGCCGGCGGCGGTGACGGCGGCAACGCCACCGGAACGGGCAGCACCGGAGGCGCTGGCGGCGACGGCACACTTTCCGCCGACGATGCAAGCAGCACCGCCACCGGCGTTGCTGCTGGCGCTGCGGGCGGGACCGGCAGCAACGGCGGCGCGGGCGGTGATGGTGGCGCCGGGCTCATCGATGCGAAACTGGGCGGAAGCGTCATAGGTGGTGCCAATACCACCGCTACCGGCGGAATCGGCGGCAATGGCGCCGACGGTGGCGCCGGAGGTGACGGCGGTGACGGCGAAATCACCACCACCGGCGGCGATGCCGCGACTGCTGGCGGTACGTCGTCTGGCACTGCAGTCGGTGGCGCGGGCGGCACCGGCACCGGTGCGGACAGCACGGCCGGCAACGGCGGCGCCGGAACCATCCGAAGCGGCTACCAGCAGACCTACCTCGGCCAGGGTGGGCCCGGCGGTACGGCCAGCGGCACAGCGACGGGTGGAATCGGTGGCGACGCCACCGGCGGCGGCACCGGCGGCAACGCCGGCTCGGGAGGCGTGATCGCCGGCGGCACCGACTCGACCTCCGACGGGACCGGCATCGGCGGCAACGGCGGCGATGGACTCGACGGTGGCACCGGCGGTAAGGGCGCCACGGGGCAGATCACCGTCTTGAACAGCGGATCGCACGCCAGCGGCACGGGCCACGGCGGTAACGGTGGCACCGGCACCGGAGAAGACAGCAAGGGTGGCGACGGCGGCACCGGTTGGGCTCAGGCACTGAGCCAGGACAGCACAATCAGCAACGCCAACGTCACTGGTGGTGATGGCGGTGACGGCAGCAACGGCGGTATCGGCGGTGCGGGCGGTACGGGTGTGATGCAAACCGCCGCAGGCCCGGGAAGCCCCGGCACCAGCGGCGCCAACAGCAGCATTACCGACAGCACGGTCAGCGGGGCCAGGGGTGGTGACAGCGACACCGACGGAGTCACCGGTGGTGGCGGCGGTCGTGGAAACCTGGTGACCGGCAGCCGGTCTGTCGACACCACCGGCGGCGACACGATCGACGGGGTCACGGTCCAGGGCGGTGACGCCGTCGGTACCCAGGGCGGCACCAGCGTCAACATGTTCGCCATGAACGGGTCGAGCATCACCGGTTCCCAGGCGCTGGGCGGCGACGGCGGTGCTGGCTACACGCAAATGACGGCCGACCACGGCGCGTCCATCTCCGACAGCAGCGTGGCGGGAGGTACCGGCAGTAGCGGGGTGACCGCCGGCCAGGCCACGATGACCGCCGACGGAGCAGGTAGCGCGATATCGACCACGCACATCACCGCTGGCAACGCCGGCAGCGGCGGCGCGGGTGGGAACACCTCGGCGACAGCCACCGATGGCGCGACCATCTCCGACAGCTTGGCGCAGGCAGGCAATGGCAGCGACAGCGCTGCCGGCGGCATGGCGACTCTCTCGGCCGATGGAGCCGGCAGCAGCGTGACTGGCGCCAGCGCGACCGGCGGTAACGCCGGGCTCGGTGACGCCAACGGTGGCGTCGGCGGTAAGGGTGGCGACGCAGAAGTCGCAGCGAACCAGGGCGGCACGGTCGACACCGCCTCCGTCACCGGCGGTGACGGCGGGGCCGGAAGCAACCACGGCACCGGTGGTGCTGGCGGAGCGGGTCAGATCTCGGCTGACGGCGCAAACGACACGGCCGGCGGTGAGGCTCACGGTGGCGACGGTGGTGCCGGCGATAACGGGACTGGCGGTGCCGGGGGCAAGGGCGCGGTCTTCGTTGTCGGCACCAACGGCTCCGCGCACGGCATCGGCACCGGCGGCCAGGGTGGCGACGGCACCGACGGCGGCCAGGGCGGTGCCGGAGGCCAAGGCGACGTCAACGCCAACGCGCACGGCAGCACGGGCGGAACCGCCAGCGGCTCAGGTACCGGTGGCAATGGCGGCAACGCCGACGGGGCCAACAGCAAGGGCGGCGCCGGTAATGACGGCGAAATCCAAGCCGGCTACACCGGCAGCCCCGCTGGCGGCACGGCTTCTGGCGACGCCACCGGCGGCAGCGGTGGTAATGCCAACGGAGCGGGCAGTGTTGGCGGTAAGGGTGCCTTCGGAGTCGTGCTGTCCAGTGGCGTCGGGGCGAACGCCAGCGGCACCGCCATCGGTGGTAGCGGCGGCGACGGCATCGGCGGCGGCACGGGTGGTGATGCCAGCCTCGCTACCGGCCAGGTGGGCGCATTAGCCAATGGCGCCACGGCCAGCGGGACCGCCCACGGCGGGGACGCCGGAGACGGCACCGGCGCCGGAAACATTGGTGGCACAGGACGCCTCGGCTGGATCCTGGCTCAGGGCGTGGGAAGTCATGCCTCCGGCACAGCGATGGCCGGCACCGGCGGCGATGGTCACGACGGCGTCGACGGCGGCGCCGGTGGGTGGGCTTCCATGCAGGCCAACGGTACTGGCGCCACCATCAACAATGGCACCCTCGTCGGCGGCAACGGCGCCAACGGCTTTAACGGCGGCGCCAGCACCTTCATCGTCCACGGCGGCACGGCCATCGACACCAGCGCTGTCGGGGGTAACGCCACCGATGGCGGCGCCGGAGGCGCCGCCACGGTGACGCTCAACGGCGTGGACAGCTCTATCAGTGGCAGCACCGTCACCGGCGGCAACGCCGGCGACGGTGGCGACGGCGGGGCCGCGGCTCTGACCGTGTCCAACAGCGGCGTCATCGCGGACAGCTCGGCCGCGGGCGGGCAAGGTAGCGATACCGCGACAGGTGGTTCGGCGACTGTCATGGCCGACGGCACCAACAGCGCAGTGACGGGCAGTCACGCCACCGGCGGCAAAGCCGGAGCCGGTGATGACAACGGCGGCACCGGCGGCGGCGGCGGTGCGGCCAGCATCAACGCGACCTCCGGTGCCCAGATCACCGACACCGCTGTTACGGGCGGTGCCGGCGGCACCGGCAGCAATGGTGGCACCGGCGGCGTCGGAGGCGACGCCAAAGCCCAGGGCTCGATTGGTGGACAGGTCACGGCTAACGCCGACAACGGCGGGGCTGCGAGCACCGCGGTCGGCGGCGCCGGAGGTAGCGGCACCGATGGCGGTACCGGCGGCACTGGTGGCGGCGCCCTGTTCGACGCTCAGAATGGTGCCACCACTTACGGTGACACAAAGGGTGGAACCGGAGGCGACGCCGACGGGGCTGGCAGCCATGGCGGTTCGGGCGCGAACGGCAACATCTGGGCCGGCCGACCCTACGTCCCCCCCTTCACTGGCGGTCTGGCCCATGGAACGTCGATGGGTGGCGACGGCGGTGCCGCTTCGGGCGCCGGTTCGACCGGCGGCAACGGCAGCATCGGAAGCATCGGCGCTACCGGTCCGGACGCCGAGGCCAGCGGATCGGCCACCGGCGGCAACGGTGGTGCCGGCCTCGACGGTGGTACAGGCGGGAGCATCTTCGCCAACGCCCCGACCCAGATCACCGCGTTGGGACCGAACGCCGACGCCACCGGTAACACCGTTGTCGGCGGCACGGGCGGCGAGGGTATCGGCGCTGGCGGCGTCGGCGGGCCCGGTGGGTATGTCCACGTCGGCGCGGACAACGCCGCCAATGACCCGAACGGCAGTTCGTGGACCAACGGGTCGGTCACCGCTGGTAATGGCGGCAACGGCGACGGTGTCGACAACAGCAACCCCAATGGGCCGGGCCGCGGTGGTTCCAATGACATCATCAGTAGCCCCGGGCAACACGTCGACGGTCAGGACATCACCCTGCCTGACGGTCAGAACGCTCCGTAGCCGACTCGTCACCGCTATCACCGCTCCCGGTGGTAGCGGTGACGAAGAGACGGGGGCTCCAAGGTGCCAACCCGGGTTCCTTTACCAACTCCACAGTGGTCGGCGGCGCCGGCGGCGACGCCAACGGCACCGGTAACACTGCCGGAGACGGAGAACCCTACGAAATAATCAACAACAACGGTCAGAGCTCTAACTGCGTCAACCCGCACGGCTCGAAGGGCGGCAACGCTCCGTAGCAACATCAACAGGCCACCCGGTCCGGTCATCAGACCGGGCCGCGGCGTCGTCGCTGCGGCCGGTGGTGTCGGTGGCAACGGCGGTAACGCCAACGGCGAGACCGGAACAGCCGGCACAGACGCTCTCGCCGGCAGCGGCGCCAACGGTGGGTTCGCCACCACCGGTGGTAACGGTCAGGATGGCCAGGACGGCCAACCCAATGGAGTGAGCGGCGCCGACGGTCTCAACGGCGCGAACAACTCCTAGCCTCAACGCACCCGGAAGATCACCGTCCGCTGCACGATGAAGTTGATGACGGTCGCGGTGCCCTGCGCGATCACGAACGCCACGGGCAATGCCCAATGCCGATAGTCGAGCAGGTCGAGCACCAGGTGGTTGATGCCCACCTGCACCCCGAACGTCAGCGCGTAGAGGGCCATCACCGCCACGAACCGTCCGGTGTGCGCCGAGGACTGAAACGTCCAGCGCCGGTTGATCAGATACGCGGTGATGGTCCCGGCGACGAAGCTGCACGCCTTGGCCAGGTCGACCGCGACGCCGAAGCCCAGGTACAGCAACAGGTACAGCCCGAAGTCCACCACCGCCGACATCGCCCCGGTGACCAGAAAGCGCCACACCTGTGTCGATAACGGCAGGGGCGTGCTCGCGGTCTCGGTCACCCGGGAAGCTTAAGTCCTACGCTGAATGCCATGGCCGCCGTCATCGCCGAAGTCGAGGCGGTACCGCTGCGCATCCCGCTCAAATCCGACCTGCCCGGCGCCGCCCTGTGGGGTGAGACGCTGACCGCGGCGGACTCGATGCTGGTCAGGGTGACCACCGACGACGGCGTGGTCGGCTGGGGCGAGGCCTTCGGCTTGCGCGCCACCGGCCTGGCCCAGCACGCGCTCGAGGACCTGGTCGCGCCGCTGTGCCTGGGCCGCGACGCCGCCGACATCGCGGGGCTGAGCGACCATGTGCAACGCAAGCTGCACGTTTTCGGCCGCGGCGGCGCGATCAGCTATGCGCTGTCCGCGATCGATATCGCGTTGTGGGACATCGCCGGCAAGCGCGCCGGTGTTCCGGTCTCGGCGCTGCTCGGCGGTGGCGCGAAAAGGGCCATGCCCTGCTACGCCAGCCTGGCCTGCTACACCGAGCCGGACCGGGTCCGCGCGGCGGTGCGCCGTGTCGTCGATGACGGGTTCACCGCGATCAAGCTGCACGAATCCGCGCTGCCGGCAATGCAAGCGGCGCGGGCGGAAGCCGGCACCGGCGCCGCGCTGATCGTCGACGCCGGCTGCGCCTGGACGCTGGCCCAAGCCCTGGCCGTCGCCGGCGACCTGCGCGCCCTCGGCCTGCTGTTTCTGGAGGAGCCGCTGTGGCCGCCGGAGAACTTCGACGGGCTCGCCGAACTGCGGCGCCGCACCGGAATGGCGGTGTCCTCGGGCGAAAACGTCCCCACGGTACTGGAATTCGATCGGCTTCTGGCTGCGGGCGCAGTGGACTACGTGCAACCCAGCCCCGCCAAAATGGGTGGAATCACCGAACTGTGCAAGGTTTTTCCGCTCGCTGCCGCCCGCAACGTGGCGGTGATGACGCATTCGTTCTATGACGGGCCGGGCCTGCTCGCTGCGATCCAGGCCGCCGCCGCGCTGGGCGGAACCGACGCGATGATCGAGTGGCGCTGGTTCGGCCTGGAGGCGTCGATCTACGGTGACGCGCTGGCGCCGACGGACGGGCGGATCACGGTGCCGTCGGGGCCGGGCTTGGGCGCTGACCCCGATCCCGGCGTTATCAGCGCCTACTGCTGCGACGGCACCCGGCGCTGACATCCGACTCCGTCGGCATTCCCGCTTCCTCCAGTGCCACGGCACGACACGTGCAAACACCGAGGGTTAACTGCCCGACCGGATACTCACCGGCCGGCCCGGGGTCCGGCAGCCGCGCAACCACCCGCCCAGCGACCGTCGGGCTGGAAAATCTGCGCCGGCAGTAAATTCGCCGACGCCCGCCGACGGCCCCCGAAACGCCCGCCGGCGCGGTCCCAAAAACCGTCACAGCCGGTGCGTATTGCATGCCGGAGGGCGTCAACCAACCGGTCGGGTACGCGCGTACCAGCGAAGAATGTAGAAGCGGCATAAGCAAACAATCGCCGCACTATTAGGATATCTATATGAGACCGCCCGGCGAGACCGGGAAATAGTTACCCCGCAAACAATCGTCAGATTAACTTCTGACCTGCATAACAAGGCAATCACAGTGCCTTAAAGTCCCAGTTCCGATAAGACTTCCGGTTCGTATCAATATCTGTTACCTTAAATGCGACTAAGTCTTTTACCTCTCCGTCAGCTGCCCCCCTGCATCAAGGAGAAAACATGTCGTCGAAGAATTTCGTCGCCAAGAACAAGCGCCGGACCAGCCGCGCAATCGGCGCGACAAGTGCCGTGGGAGCTTTCCTCGCATTCGGAATGACGCCGCTCATAGCCGCGCCGGCGCGCGCCGACGGCTTCGACGCGATCTTCGACGACCTGCTCAGCCAGGCCGCCACGTGGTTCGACTCCTCCGCGTGGGAGTCGTCGGTCACCGACTTCGGCGCCCTGTTCGGCGGCGACCTCCCTGGCTCGGCTGAACAGATGACCGACCCGCTGCAATGGCTGGACGACTTCGTCGCCAACTCGATCAACATGGTGATCTACCAGCCGCTGCACAGCCTCGGCGAGATGATGATCAGCAGCGGATTCAGCCTCGACGGTGTCTTCGCCAACGGCGCCAACGCCTACGTCAGCCTCGCCGACGACGGCGACCTGGTCTACCACGCCGCCACCGCGGGTGGCTTCCTGTTCGGTGACGGCGGCAGCGGCTCGTTCTTCAACGCCGACGGTGATCTGATCGGCGCCGACGGCTCAGCGTTGACCGACGCCGACGGCGATGTGATCACCCTGGCCGACGTGGAGAACGGCACCTACTCCTTCGAGAACGCCGGCGCGATCGACCTCGACGGTGGTGCCGCCGGCATGCTGGGCGACGGCGGCGCCGGTGGCGGCGGCGACGGTCTCGGCCTGGTCGGCGGCGACGGTGGTGCCGGCGGTTGGCTGTTGGGCAACGGCGGCGACGGTGGCGCGGGCGCGTTCGGCGCCGAGGGCGTCGCCGCTGCGGGCGGGGCGGGCCTGGCCGGCGGCAACGGTGGTGCCGGCGGCTTCCTGTTCGGCAATGGCGGCAACGGTGGCACCGGCGGCGCCGGCGGTAACGGTGCCGCCGGAACGAACGGCGACCGCGGCCTGGACGGGCTCAGCTTCCCGGGCGGTGGTGACGGCGCGGCCGGCATCAACGGCACCGACGGCACCGATGGCACCGACGGGTTCGCCGGTGGCGCCGGCGGGGTCGGCGGAAACGGCGGCGCGGCCGGACTGTTCGGCACGTCCGGCGCCGGTGGCACCGGTGGCGCCGGGGGTAACGGCGGCGTCGGCGGCAACGGTGGTGACGGCGGTGCCGGCGGCAACGGCAACGACAACACGCAGCCTCCGACCGAGACCCCCGAGAACGTCAGCGCCCTCGCGGTCGACCCGACCGGTCCCGGCGGCGACGGCGGTTCCGGCGGCAACGGCGGCAATGCCGGATCCGGTGGCGCCGGCGGTGTGGGTGGCGCCGGCGGTAACGGGGGCGCCGGCGGCTTCTTCGGTATTCACACCGTGGGCGCGGCAGGCAACGGCGGCGCAGGCGGTCTCGGTGGCGGTTCCGGGTTGGCCGGCAACGGCGGTGACGGCGGCAATGGCGGTTCCGGCGGCGGCGCCACGGCGGTCGGCACCGCCGATGTGGCGGCCCGCGCCGTCGACGCGGAGCCGACCGGCCTTGTCGGCGGTGGCAACGGCGGAGACGGCGGCCATGGCGGCAACCTCGGCACCGTCGGTCTCGGCGGCAAGGGCGGCGCGGCCGGCAGCGCCACCGGGCTGCTCTTCGGCGGCACGCCGGGCACCGCGGGTGCCGACGGCACCGACGGCACGCTGCCGACCACCGTCTCGGGCAACGGCGGCAACGGTGGTATCGGCGGCGCCGGCAACGGGCTCAACGCCGATGGCACCGGTGTGGCCGGGGGTAATGGCGGTAACGGCGGTGCCGGCGGCGACCACGGCAACGGCGGCAACGGCGGCTCCGGCGGCGCGGGCTCCCAAGGTGGCGAGGGCGCGGCTGCCACCTTCAACGGCGCCGGCGGCGACGGCTTCGCCGGCGGTGCCGGCGGCACGGGTGGTGCCGGCGGGGCCGGTGGCTCGGTGTCGGGTAACGGCGGCGACGGCGGCACCGGGGGTGTGGGCGGCACGGGCGGCACCGGTGGTGCCGGTGCGGACTCGCTCGATCCGACGGTGGCCGGTGGAACCGGTGGCAACGGCGGTGATGGCGGCGTAGGCGGTGCCGGCGGTAACGGCGGCAACGCGACCAACGGCAACGGCGGCAACGGCGGCGACACCGGTAACGGCGGCAAGGGTGGTGTCGGCGGTGTCGGCGGCAAGGGCGCCAACGGTGTGATCACGCCGGCCCTCGCCGACGCCACACAGGTCGACCAGACCGACCCCGCCGACGCGACGCCGGTCGTCATCGACCCCGTGCCGCCTGACCAGACCGATCCGGCTGAGCCCGGCACCGGCACCATCACGCCGAGCGAGCCCGCGGCCGCGCCATCCGCGGAGAACGGCGTCGGCGGCACCGGCGGTCTCGGCGGCAACGGGGGTAACGGCGGCGCGGCCGGCGCAACGGTAGGCGTCGGCGGCACCGGCGGCGGCGACGGCCACACCGACGGATCCGACGGCAACATCGGCCGGATCGGCGACGGCGGCGACGGCGGCGCAGGCGGTATGGGCGGTAACGCGGCCGGCGACGGCGAGGGCGGCTTCCTCGGCAACGGCCTGAGCCCGGCACACGACGACGCGACCGGGGTCGGCGGCTCCGGCGGCAGCGGCGGCACCGGTGGCTCCGGCTACCAGGCCGGCAACGGCGGCACCGGCGGCGCCGGTGGCCAGGGTGTCTACGGCGGCACCGGTGGCGCCGGCGGGGCCGGCGGCGCGGTGACCTCCACCGCCGACGGCGGCAACAACACCGGCGGTAACGGTGGCTCCGGCGGAAAGGGCGGCGACGGCTCCGGCCACGGCGGCTACGGCGGCCAGGGCGGTGCCGGGGCCAACGCGACCGGCGATCAGACCGCGGGCAACGGTGGTGACGGCGGCGCCGGCGGCAACACCAGCGGTGAAGGCAACACCGGTGAATTCGGCACGCTGGCCGGCGGCCACGGCGGTAACGGCGGCGTCGGCGGTTCCTCCGAGAACGGCGCGGCGGGCTCCGGCGGCAAGGGCGGCAACGGCGGCACCGGCGCACCCGTGGGCGAGGTGACCAGCCCGGTCTACAGCACCGGGGGCTCCGGCGGTACCGGTGGAGATGGCGGCACGACCGTCGGCGGCACCGCCGGTGACGGTGGCGCCGGCGGTGACGGTGGTACCGGCAGCTTCACCGGTGGCCACGGTGGCGCCGGCGGCAACGGCGGTGCGGTGGCCGTGGACAGTGACGGCAACGCCGGAACCGGCTCGGCCGGCAGCGGCGGCGACGGCGGCGCCGGCGCCAATGGCGGCGCCATCAACGGCGGTGACGACACCAACACCGTCACCGGCGGCACGGGCGGCAACGGCGGCAGCGGTGGTGCCGCTGATGGCACGACCGCCGGCCAGGGCGGCGGCGGTGGTGGTGGCGGCGGGGGTGCCGTCATCCAGCAGACCAACGGCGGCACCGTCACCAACAGCACCGCGACCGGCGGCAACGGTGGTGACGGCGGTGCGGGCAGCACCACCGGCGTCGGCGGCCAGGGCGGCACCGGTGGCTACGGCGGTATCGCGGCCGACGGCCAGGGCAGCACCATCGACGGCGCCAACGTGGCCGGGGGCAATGCCACCAACGGCGGCGCCAACGGTGTGAACGGCGAGGACGGCGCCAACAACACGCTGATCAACAACGGCGGTGGTGCCGTCCAGGACGTCACCATCCAGAGCGGCCAGAACGTCGGCGACCACGTCGGCGGGGGCGCCACCGTCAACGTCGGCAACGGCGGCAGCATCTCGCACAGCTCGGTGACCGGTGGCGACGCCAGCGCGACCGCCGACGGCGGCGCGGCCGGCCTGACCGCCACCGGTGCGGGCAGCACGATCACCAACAGTCACGCAACCGGCGGTAACGCCGGTGTCGGGACCGACGGTGGCAGCGGCGGCGCCGGCGGCACGGCCGAGATCACCGCCACCGACGGTGCGGTCATCGACCAGACCACCGTCACCGGCGGCGACGGCGGAACCGGCGTCAACGGCGGCAGCGGCGGTGCGGGCGGTCAGGCCGTCGCTTCGGCAACCGGGTCGGGCAGCACCATCACCGGCAGCGCCACCGGCGGCACCGGAGGTACCGGTGACAACGGCACCGGCGGCGACGGCGGCGCGGGCTACCTGGTCGTGGACAACGCCGGCGGGTCGATCGGCGGCGGCGGCAACGACGCGGTGGCCCAGGGCGGCAACGGCGGCTCGGGCACCGACGGCGGCGTCGGCGGCCAGGGTGGTTGGGGTGAGCTGGAATCCGGCGAGCTCGGGCAGGCCAGTGCTGTCGGGGGCAACTCCTACGGCACCTCCACCGGCGGTGACGGCGGCAACGCCACCGGCGAAAACAGCCACGGCGGTGACGGCGGCAGCGCGGACATCCAGAGCTCCAAGGTGACCGGATCGCTCGGCGGTCCCGGTGGCACGGCCAGCGGCACCGCGCACGGCGGCAACGGCGGCAACGCCACCACGGATGCCGACAATAACGGCGGCACCGGCGGCAACGGCGGCAAGGCCAGCATCGCCACCGGCGGTGACCCGGACAACGTGGCCGACGGCACCTCGACCGGCGGTAAGGGTGGTGACGGCCTGGACGGCGGCACCGGCGGCCTGGGCGGGTCGAGCCGTCTGGACGCCTTCGGCAACGACGGCGCCGACCCAGCAACCCCCTCCACGGCCACCAACGGCACCGCTACCGGCGGCGACGGCGGCACCGGCACCGGAGCGGGCAACACCGGCGGCAATGCCACCGACGGCAACATCGTCAACACCGGCGGCACCCAGACGGACGGCGGTCAGGCGAGCGGCACCAACGGCGCGAACAACCCGGCCGCGCCGTAGTGGAAACCGGTAGGCGTCAATGCCTTTCGTTGTCATCGGCCGATGCGAAACCGTGACGGCTTCTTGACCGGACATCAGGTGCGCGAGCGGAAGATTCCATCCCGAATCCGCGTAACCTGTTGTCTGTCAAAGGTTATCCGGTGCTAACGTAGTTTGAGGAGGCACATGCCACCGCTCGAGGCGATGGATCGTGCGTCGTCAAAAATCGTTGCACACCAACGGCACCCGCACCCCGGGGAGTCGATACCGGATTATGCCTGGCCCACGCTCGCGCTGGGTGCGGGCGCCTTGATCGTCTTTGTTCTCTCGACGATCGCAGCGGTGGGCCGATACGCTCCGAACTGGCTTGTCATCTCGGTCGACACCGCGGTCGTCTACGCGATGTTCATGGTGGCCCACGATGCGCTGCACCGGTCGCTGTCCTCGACGAGCTGGGTGAACTCGGTGGTCGGGCGGGTGGCTTGGCTGTTCGTGGCGCCGATGTTCTCGTTGCCGTCGTTCAGCTACGTCCACCTCACGCACCACCGCAACGCCAACGACGGCGAGAACGACCCGGACATGTTCGCCACCCACGGGCCGGCCTGGCAGCTGCCGTTGCGCTGGGCGCTGATGGATGTCTTCTATGCGGCCTGGTACTGCCGGCAGCTCAAGCGCCGGCTGCGGCAATCCCGGCGACGCCCGCTGACCGAGGTCGCCGAAACGGCGGTGGTGCTCACGCTGAGCGTCGCGGGTCTCGGCGTCACGCTGGTCACCGGGAACTTCTGGATAGTCGCGACCGTCGTGCTGATCCCGCAGCGCATCGGGATGCTGGTCCTGGGGTGGTGGTTCGACTGGCTGCCGCACCACGGGCTCGAGCAGACCCAGCAGGAGAACCGCTACCGCGCCACCCGAAACCGGGTCGGAATGGAGAGGCTGCTGATCCCGATCATGCTGTCGCAGACCTATCACCTGGTGCACCACCTGCACCCGTGGCTGCCGTTCTATCGGTATGCGCAGGCCTGGCGCGGCAACGAAGACGCCTACCTGGCCCAGGATCCGGCGATCACCACGGTCTTCGGCCGCGAACTGACCGCCGAGCAGTACCGGCAATGGAAGGCGGGGTAGGCCGAAGCGGCCCGTCGCCTGGTCACACCCAGTAGGCCACCCGCGCCCGGTACTGGCGCAGCACCAGCGCGGCCACCGCCCACCCGAGCACGGTCAGTACCAGCACGATCGCCCAGTGCCGCAGCGGTTGGTGCGCGCCCAGCAGGGGCAGCCGCACCAGGTCCAGGTAGTGCATCAGCGGGTTGAACTCCACCACCGCCGTCCAGCGCGACGCGCCCTGGGCACGCAGGGTGTCGTAGTTCCAGATGATCGGCGTCATCAAGAACAGCAGCTGCACCACCGAGAACAACAGCGGTGAGATGTCCCGGTAGCGGGTGGCCAGGATCCCGAAGCATAATGACACCCACACGCAGTTCAGCGCGATCAGCGCCAGCGCCGGGATCACCGAAAGATCAGCCCACGACCAGGTTTTGGGGAAGATCAGCGCGATCGGAATGTAAATGACGATGTTGTGGGCGAACAGGATCATCTGCCGCCACACGAGCCGGTAGACATGCACGCTCAACGGCGTCGGAAGCTGCTTGATCAGACCCTCATTGGCGACGAACACATCGGCGCCCTCCAGGATGGCGGCGTTGAGCAGGTTCCACACGATCAGGCCCAGCGTCACGTACGGCAGGTGCACCGCCAGGTCGAGGTGAAACAGCTTGGAGTACAGCCCGCCCATCGCCACCGCCGTGGTCGCGGTGCCGATGGTGATCCAGAACGGTCCCAGCACGCTGCGCCGGTAGCGCTGCTTGATGTCCTGCCAGCCCAGGTGCAGCCACAGTTCACGGCGCCCGAACCCGTCCACCAGATCGGCCCACGCCCGCGCGAAAGTCTTGGACTGCGCGGCGACGTCGGTGAAACTCATTGCTGCCCCTTGGGTTTGGCGAACTGCTCGCGGCGTCCGAGCCGGCGCAGCCGGATCCATTCGATCAACCCGGCCGGGTCGCGTCGGGACACCAGGAAAAACCAGCCGAACCGCAGCCACTCCTGGACCAGCAGCCGGCGCATGCCGGGCTGGGCCATCAGATAGCCGCGGTTGCGGTAGGTGAAATACCGTTTGGCCGCGTCGTCGGGGTACTGGGTGTGCATCGCCCCGGCCAGGATCGGCTTGAACTCAGCCGACCCGCACGGGTGCAGGTAGGCCGCGTTCAGGCACGTCCCGAACGCCAAGCCGGAACGCACCAGCCGGCGGTGCACCTCCACCTCGTCCCCGCGCATGAACAATCGCAGGTCCGGCACCCCCACCGCATCGAGTGCATCGGCGGTGAACAGCGCGCCGTTGAACAGCGAGGCGATCCCCGGCAGCAGATCGCCGCCGCCACTGCGCAATTCGCTGACCTCGCGACGCCACACCAGCCCGCGCCGCAGTGGGAACGCCAGCCGGGACGGGTCGTCGATGTTGCACACCATCGGCGACACCTCGGCCAGCGAATGCTTGGCGGCGCAGGCCAGCAGCGCGGCCAGCACACCGGAATCGGCCGGGCGGCCGTCGTCGTCGGCCAGCCACACCCAGTCCGCACCGGCCGCCAGGGCGTGCAGCATGCCTAGGGCGAAACCGCCTGCGCCCCCGAGATTTCGCCGCGATCCGAGGTAGGTGGATTCCACCGGCTGCCCGGCCACCAGAGCGGCCACCGCAGGGTCGTTGTCGTTGTCGACGACGATCACATGGTCCGGGGGACGACTCTGGGTCACCAGCGCCTTGAGTGACTCGGCCAGCTGGTCGACCCGCCGGTGGGTGACGACGACCGCGTACACGGTTTCGGTCACGCCTTGTCCCCGGCCTGGGTCTCGGCGAGCACCTCACGCACGTGCCGGGCGGCGTCGGGGCCCTCGTAGGCGCCGACCACCTCCTCGATTCCGCCGGTCATCTTGACGGTACCGTGGTCGATCCACATCGCGGTCTTGCACAACCGGGCCAGAAACTCGTTGGAATGGCTGGCGAACACCAGGATTCCGGAACGCTCCACCAGTTTCTGCAGCCGGGTCTGGGCCTTCTTCAAGAACTCGGCGTCCACCGCACCGATGCCCTCATCGAGCAGCAGGATCTCCGGGTCGATGCTGGTGACCACACCCATCGCCAGCCGTACCCGCATCCCGGTGGAGTAGGTGCGCAGCGGCATCGCCAGATAGTCGCCCAGCTCGGTGAACTCGGCGATCTCGTCGACCTTGGAGGCCATCTGTTTGCGGGTCTGCCCGAGGAACAGCCCGCGGATGATGATGTTCTCGTAGCCGGAGATCTCCGGGTCCATACCGACACCGAGGTCGAATACCGGCGCCACCCGGCCGACCACGCTCGCCGAACCCCGGGTCGGCTCGTAGATTCCCGAAAGCAGCCGCAGCAGTGTGGATTTGCCGGCGCCGTTGTGCCCGACCAAACCTACCCGGTCCCCGAGCGACAGCGACATGGTGATGTCGCGCAGCGCCTCGACGACCACCACATTGGAGTTGTTGCGTCCGATCGCTCCGCCGGCCTTGCCGAGAAACGCCTTCTTCAGCGACCGCGACTTGGCATCGAAAATGGGGAACTCCACCCAGGCATCGCGGGTCTCGATACGAGGATCGTTGTCAGACACAGAAATTCCGCTTGCGGGCTTACAGGTATTGACCGGAACCAGTATGGCCCTGCGCGCTGTGCCCGCCCGCGGTGGCGCCGGGCGGCAGCGCGCCGTGGCGCATCTGCTCCAGCTGCGCGCGGGCGGCCATCTGCTGGGCGAACAGGGCGGTCTGGATGCCGTGGAACAACCCTTCCAGCCAGCCCACCAGCTGCGCCTGGGCGATCCGCAGTTCGGCGTCCGAGGGGGCCGCGTCCTCGCGCAGCGGCAGCGTCAGCCGGTCCAGCTCCTCGCGCAGCTCCGGGGCCAGGCCGTCCTCGAGCTCGCGGATGCTGGCGGCGTGCACCTCCCGCAACCGCACCCGGCTGGCGTCATCGAGCGGGGCCGAGCGCACCTCCTCGAGCAGCTGCTTGATCATGGTGCCGATCCGCATCACCTTCGCGGGCTGCTCGATCAGGTCGGTCAGCGACTGCTCGTCGCCCTCGGCCTCGCTCGGCGCCCCGGTCGAAAGCAGCCGCGGGTCGCCGCCGCTGATGATCTCGATGTCGTCTGAGCCGTTATTGCCGGTGCTCAACGCCGCCGCCTCCCTGCCATTCGTAGATACTCGCCCCGCCATTGTCGTAGATCTTGGCCCAGGACCGCGATTTCTCCAGTGACACTAGTCCGTCAGGCAGAGTGAACCCGCGCACCGTGGGGCTGCTGATCAGCACGTAACGGATTTTGAGCGCGTGGATGGCCTGCGCCACCCGCGGATCGGTGTCGGCGTCGTCGGCGTAGGCCCAGAAGACGAACCGCTGCGGGCCGGGCCCCTGCTGCTGGGGGTAGTCGTAGTGCGTCCACAGCGGGTGCAGGTCGGCGACCGCGTACATCCAGGCGCTGCCGTCGACGTTGGCGTTGCCGATCACGGTGTCACGGGCGCCGGGCAGTGCGGCGAGGTGGGCGAACGCCTGCAGGTCGCGGGCGTCGATGATCACCGAGTCGTACTTGTCGCCGAACAAGAACGCGTGCCGCGGCAGGTAGTGCCAGGCCAGCCCCACCGCCGTCGCGGTCACCAGCACCCCGGTGAGCATGTCGCGCAGACGCCCCGGCGCCGGCGTGACCACCAGGGCGGCCAACCACGCCAGCCCGACGCCGGCCATCGGGACCAGCAGCAGCGTCATCGCCGCCATGATCCGGCGGGGGTCGCTGTAGAAGAGGTCGGTGAAGCGGCCGACGATCGCGCCGACCGGGCCGCCGACCGGGGCCGAGGACTGCACCACCCCCACCACCAGCACCGCCCACAGCGCCAGCGGCCACCACACCTTGCGGACCGCCAGCAGCACCGCGCCGACGGCGGTCAGGCCGACCAGGGCGTACTGGATTTCGAAGTCGTTGAGGTGGCGGGTGTAGAGCAGCAGCGCGTCGCGCAGCGCGGACTTGCGGCCCTCATGGGTCAGAAACGAGTGCCCGGCGATGATGTCGGCCTGCCTGCGCACGCTCAACAGCTGCGGCAGCAGCAGCAACCCGGTCGGCACCAGGACCGTGGCCAGCGCCAGGGTGTCGCGGCGCTTGCCGCGCAACGGGTTCCACAACGCCCCGTCCGGGGGGCACAGCCACCAGGCCGCCAGCAGCAACACCGTCACCACGCCGCCGGTCAGATGCACCGAGAACACCCCGACCAGCGCCAGCACCGCCACCCCGATCCGGTCCCGCAACGTGCGCACCGCGGTGACCAGGGCGAACGTCGGCACCACCAGCCCGTAGGCCACCAGGTTGGGCATGGCCGCCGTGCCGAACTCGACGTAGGGCAGCGCGGTGAACGACGCCGACAGCGCCGCGGCGGCGCCGGATGCCAGCGCAGCGCGCCGGGTGGTGGTGACCCGCTGCAGCAGATTCCAGGTGAGCAGCGCGGCGCTGATCGGGAACAACCACACCGAGGCGGCCAGGCCGGCCAGGGTGTAGCCGGTGGTGGGTGCCGCGCCGGTCAGCTGGCAGAGCACCGCGGTCAGCGCGTGAAACGCCGACGGGTAATACAACGGGGCGTGGGTTTCGACGTTGCGCAGTTCACCCATGTGCGTGGGCGAGGCCTGGCCGGTGTCGAGGATGAAGCGCACGGTGTTGGCGTGCCAGACCGCGTCCCAGGTGCTGGGGATGCTCTGCCAGTCCGGCAGGCCCCGCACCGCCGCCCAGCCGATCAGCAGCATGCCCACCAACACCCCGGCGGCCACCGCCAGCATCGGCCCGACGGCGTTGGTCGGCGCGGCCACCACCACGGCCGAACCGCGGTCCAGCAACCTGCGAACACCCCAGGCCAGGCCGGCCACCAGCGTGCCGACCACCACCAGCGTGGCCAGTGCGGTGCCGGCGTTCCACGGGATACCCACCGCCCCGAACGGCACGATGGCCAGGCCGACCAGTCCGTACGTCAGCGCCGGGCCGACCGTGATCGCCAGGGGCCAACTCAGCCGTGCACCGGCGGCGACGAGTGCCCCGGGTAGGACCAGCAGCACGACAGCGGCAACCATTCCGAACGCCAGAAGCACTGCACTAGTATGTCTGCCAAGGTGACACGGCTCAGCGCAGCGGGGGAGCTATCCGGTGATCCGATACTTTCACCCATCACCCGATCTTGAGTAGTTCTAAGGTGGCTGACATGGCCTTCGACGTCGCCAGGGTGCGTGGATTGCATCCGACGCTCGGTGACGGGTGGGTGCACTTCGACGCACCTTCCGGCATGTTGATCCCCGACTCCGTGGCGACCACGGTCTCGACCGCGTTCCGTGGCTCGCTGGCGACGGCGTCGGGTCCGCACCCGGCCTCCCGACGCAGTGCCGCCGTGCTGGTGGCGGCACGCCAGGCCGTGGCCGACCTGGTCGGCGGAGATCCCGCCGGGGTGGTGCTGGGCCCCGACCGGGCCGTGCTGCTCAACGCGCTGGCCGAGGCCGCGTCGTCGCGGGTCAGCCTGGGTTATGAGACGGTGGTCAGCCGGCTCGACGACGAGGCCAACATCGCGCCCTGGGTGCGCGCCGCCAACCGCTACGGCGCCAAGCTCAAATGGGCCGAGGTGGACATCGAGACCGGGGAGCTGCCGAGTTGGCAGTGGGAGAACCTGATCACCCCGTCGACCCGGCTAGTGGCCGTCACCTCGGCGTCGGGCGTGCTGGGCACGGCCACCGACCTGCGGCCGGTCACCAAGCTGGTCCACGAGGTGGGCGGGGTGGCCATCGTCGACCACTGCGCGGCGGCGCCCTACCAGCTGATCGACATCAACGACGTCGAGGCCGACGTAGTGGCCCTCAACGCAGCCTGCTGGGGCGGCCCGCCGGTGGGTGCGCTGGTCTTCCGCGACCCGGCGCTGATCGACACGTTCGGGTCGGTGTCGCTGAACCCGCACGCGGTGGGCCCGGCGCGCCTGGAGGTCGGCCTGCACCAGTTCGGCCTGCTGGCCGGGGTGGTGGCCAGCGTCGAATACCTGGCCTCACTCGACGAATCCGCCCGGGGCAACCGGCCCGAGCGGCTGTCGATCTCCATGCAGTCGGCCGGACAGTACCTGAACCGGCTGTTCGACTATCTGATCGGCTCGCTGCGGTCGCTGCCGCTGGTGATGCTGATCGGCCAGCCGGACGTGCGCATCCCGGTGGTCAGCTTCGCGGTGCAGAAGGTGCCCGCCGAACGGGTGGTGCAGCGCCTGGCCGACAACGGGGTGCTGGCGATCGCCAACGCCGGGTCGCGGGTGCTGGACGTGATCGGCGTCAACGACATCGGCGGGGCGGTCACGGTCGGATTGAGCCACTACTCGACGACGGCCGAGGTCGACCAGCTGGTGCGGGCGCTGGCGTCCCTGGGCTGACGGCCGTGACCCGGCGCCGCTGTGCCGGCCCAGCGGGAGTGTGACGACGCTGCCACCTCGTCCGATTCGCGTTGGGCTGCCGCTGCGTCCCCCTTCGTCGTCGGGCTCCGCGGCGCTGGCGATGCCGCTACGCTGTGGGCGATTACCCCAAGTGCCCCCCGAAAGACAGACCAGAAGTTGGCCGAGTTGACGACATCCGCTACCCCCACGGCGCCGGAAACACTGGTGGAGTTGCTGCGGCAGCAGGCCGCCCGCCTCCAGGACACGCCCGCGTTCATCTTCTGCCCGGAAGGCGACGAGGAACAGAGCCGGGTCAGCTACCGCGAACTCGACGAGCGGGCCCGCGCGATCGCCTCGAGCCTGCAGCGGCGCGGCGCCGTCGGGCAGCGGGTGCTGGTGCTGTGCCACCCCGGCGTGGACAGCATCGCCGGGCTGTTCGGCTGCTTCTACGCCGGCGCCGTAGCTGTTCCGGTCGACGAGCACTGGACGATCCGGCGGGTCGAGACCGTCGTGCCCCAGACGCAGGCCCGGTTCGCCCTGGCGACGGCCAAGACCCAGGCCAAGATGAAGGCCACGGTGGCCGGGCTGACCGACGGGCCGGTGAGCTGGCTGGCGATGGACGAGGTCGAGGGCGACGGGGCGACCTGGGTGTCGCAGGACGTCGACGAGGACACCATCGCGATGATCCAGTACACGTCGGGTTCCACCGGGGTGCCCAAGGGCTGCATGCTCACGCACCGCAACTACGTCCACAATCTCGAGGGCATGCGCCAGGCCTGGGATCCCCAGTCCGACGATCCGGTGTTCTCCAGCCCGGTCAGCGGGGTGTCCTGGCTGCCGCAGTACCACGACATGGGCTTCGTCGGCGGCATCCTGGGCACCCTCTACGGCGGCCGCACCACCGTGCTGATGTCGCCGAGCGCCTTTTTGATGCGCCCGATGCGCTGGCTGCAGGCGTTGTCGCGATACCGGGCGGTGATCAGTGCCGCACCCAACTTCGCCTATGAGGCCTGCGTCAAACGCAGCACCGAGGAACAACGCGCGGCGCTCGATCTGTCCCACTGGTCGATGGCCGTGGTCGGCGCCGATCCCATCCGGCCCGCGACCCTGCGCGCGTTCACCGAGGCGTTCGCGCCCGCCGGTTTCCGGCCCGAGGCGTTCCGGCCCGCCTACGGCCTGGCCGAGGCGACGCTGGGTGTGTCGGGGGTGTCGAACTCCGTGGTGCCGGTGGTCCGCCAGATCGACCGGGCGGCGCTCGGCGAGGACCGGGTCGTCGAGGTCGGCGACGACGCCGCCGCCGACACCGCGGTGGCGCTGGTGGGCTGCGGCAGCCGGCAGGGCGACCAGGACGTCATCATCGTCGACCCGGACACCAGGCTGCGATGCGGGCCCGACGAGGTCGGGGAGATCTGGGTTTCGGGCCCCAGCGTCGCCGCCGGCTACTGGGGGCGGCCGGAGGAGACCGAGCATGCCTTCCACGCCCGGCTGGCCGACACCGGGGAGGGCCCGTACCTGCGCACCGGCGACCTGGGATTCTTCCGCGGCAGCGAGCTGTTCGTCACCGGCCGGTGCAAAGACCTGATGACCATCGGCGGCTGCAGCCACTACCCCAACGACATCGAGATGACCGTGCAGGACTGCCACCCGGCGCTGCTGCCCGGCCGCGGTGCGGCATTCCAGCTGCCGACCAAGCGCAACGCCCCCGAGCATCTGGTCGTCGTGCAGGAGGTCCACCACCACGATGGGGCCGGGATCGATCCGAACGAGCTGATCGACACGGCCCGAGAGGCGATCCGGACCCACCACGGCATCGACGCGCAGACCGTGGTGCTGCTCAAGCCGATGCGGATACCGACCACCACCAGCGGAAAGATCCAGCGCAGCGCGTGCCGGGAGCAGTACCTCGCCGGTGAGCTGGCCCCGCTGGCGCAGTGGCAGGCGCCGATGCCGCAGAACAGCGGCCCCGACGACAAGAGCGCACTGATCTCGGGTCTGGTGCGGCTCGCAGCAACCGGATTGGCGCAGCGGCGGAGGGGATCACAAGGCGGCCTGCCGGGCCGCGGCTGAGCGGTTCCGAAATGCTCTGCGGCACAAAGATTTAGCCGCGGATCGTGACGACCTTGTCGCACTGTCGTCACGAATAGCCCACTGGCGCACCGAAATCCGCGTCGGTTCGGACGTCTCGACTGGGTGCTCGTCGTGCGGACCGGCTCGGTGCCGGGTAACGAGGTCCCCGTTCCGCGCTGCGCCGCGGAAGTTTGCTGAGGCGGCACACCGCGGCGCCGGCGCCGGCGCGCCGACCACCGGCCGTGGGGTAGCGGCTCGGCAGGGCTGACCCCCACCGGCAAGGGCGGTACCCGGCAGGCCGCGGGCACCACCGCCGGCGCGTCCGGCCCGGCGCTTCGGCCCCGCCCGGGGTCCGCCGCACCGGCCCTGCGGGGCCGGCGCCGACGGCGACGTCGTCGCGCTGATGTTCGGCCCGCCACTGCACGGTGTTCATCAGGTTTCCCGCGCCCCCGGAACCCCTCCATGGCCCCCGTGCATCTCCGAATAGCCATTAACAAAAACCTTAGAAAACGATTTTCGCCCAAACGGTCGTATCCGCGTGATAGGGATACAGACGTCCGCTACTTCGGACCTATATCGCGATACGAGGCGATTCCCGCCTGTTTGTTCCGGCGCTTCATGAGAAAAATTTCGCTTCGACAAAGTAAAAAACTCATGTAAAGTTCAGCAACGTCCATGATCAGTTTCCGTAGGAGAGCATGATGCAGCTGGCGCTTCGCCCGTACGTCACCCCCGGCGTCGTCATCGCGGGCGCCACGCTCGTCGCGGTCAATGCGGCCGTCCCGACCGCCGTGCTGAAGCCGCAGCCGGAGGTCCGCCAGGTACTGCCCGACGTGCAACACCGCCCGGTCGCGCTCACCGCCGGCCCGGACTTCTTCCAGCCCTACGTCGACCTCTTCAACAACACCGCCGCCAACCTGGTGGCGATGGGGTCCGACAACGGCTGGGGCAACCTGATCACCCAGATCCTCACCGATCCGTCGTCGCTGTCGAAGTTGCCAGAGGTGATCGACTTCCTGACCAACCCGATGCCGACCATCAGCGGCAGCGACCCGATCATGGTGCTGCTCTCGCCGCTGCTGACCCTCGGCATGGGGATCATCGGCCCGTTGGTCACCGTCAACAACGCCTGGCACGAGATCAACGAGCAGATCTGGAACCCAACCAACCCGATGGACCCGTTCGCGGCGATCTTCACCGCACCGGCCGTCTTGCTCAACGCCTACCTCAACGGCACCGACACCCTGGACATCCTGGGCATCCACATCCCGGCCTGGAACGGGATCCTGGTCCCCGGCCAGAACCTTGAAATCGACTTGACCGCAGGCGATGTGGTCGACGGACTGAAGATCGGCGACCAGACCGTCGCCAGCCTGCTCGACCAGACCGGGATCGGCACGATGTCGGTCGCGGGCATGCTGACCGGCCTGATGGACACCCTGGGCCTCGGGGACCAGACTCCCGTCGACCTGCTCGACTCCCTGGGGCTCGGCGACCAGCAGATCTCCAGCGTGCTGTCGACCGTGCTCGACGCCGTCGGGATCGGCAACCCGACCATCACCGACATCATGGACCAGTTGGGCATCGGCGACGTCCAGGTCTCCGACCTCGTCATCGACCTGACCCACGCGCTGGGCTTCGACAACCCGACGATCACCGGTCTCGCCGACGACCTGGGCGTGGCCGACCTCAAGCTGGCCGACCTCGGCACCGACGTGCTCAACGCACTGGGCATCGGTGACCCGACCGTCAGCGGACTGCTGGCCACGGTCGGGGCCGACGGGCTGACCCTGAACGGACTGCTCACCACCGCGGTCGACGCGCTGGGCCTGGGCGGGCAGACCCCGGCGTCGATCATCGACGCCCTCGGCGGCGGCGACCTGACCTCCCACGAGGTGATCACCTCACTGCTCAACGGCCTGGGCCTGGGCAACCAGACCATGTTCGACCTGCTGAGTCAGGCCGGCGTGGCCAACGCCGACCTGGGCGAGATCGCGATCGCGGTCCTCGGCGATGCGGGCAACACCTCGATGGCCGACGTGCTCGAGGCGGCGGGCTTCGCGGACGTCACCGTCAAGGACTTCACCGACCTGTTGGGCCTGACCAACCTGTCGCTGGGCACCGTCTTCGGCAACCTGCAGAGCATGGGGGTCATCGGGAACCTCACGATCAACGACTTCATCGCCGCCACCGGCGGCACCCCGCTGGACAAGGGCGGGGACACGTCCTTGATCTCCGCGCTCGGCGGCCAGACCATCGGCCAGATCCTGGAAGACCAGGGCATGCTCAACTCGCCGCTGACCGCGCTGCTCGGCGACATGAGCACGATGTCGCTGGCCGACATGATCCGCGAGAACTTCTCGATGCCGCTGATCGACATGCTCAACCAGTCCGGCATGGCCGACATGACCCTGACCGACCTGGTGCTGGCGAACATGCCCGACCAGCCGCTGTCGGAGCTGCTCGGCGTCATGGGCAACACCACGCTGGCCGACCTGATCAACCAGCTGGTCCCGGCCGACCAGACCATCGTCGACATGCTCAACGACGCGGGCATCGGCAACATGCACCTGAGCGAACTGCTCGACCAGTTCCTCGGCGACCAGACCGTGGCCAATGCGCTCGACGACGGCGGCCTGGGCAGCATGCACCTCGACGACATCATCACCCAGGCGCTGGGCGGTCAGACCCTCAACGACATGCTCAGCGAATTCGGCATCGGCGGCCAGTCGCTGAGCGACCTGTTCGACCAGTTCTTCGGCGACATGACCCTCAGCGACGGGCTCATCGATGTGGGCTTGGGCGACCAAACCCTCAACGAGCTGATCGACTCGCTGTTCGGGACGTCGACGGTCAGCTCGCTGCTCGGCGACTTCGGCACCCAGACCGTCGACGAGCTGCTGGCGTCCCTGGGGCTGGGCGACCTCAGCGTGATCAACGCCCAGATCGAGGAATTCTTCGGTTCGATGGCCTACTTCTTCGACGGCCTGCCGAACCAGATCGCGGCGGTGCTCGGTGCTTAAACGACCTGAGCGACAGAGCAACTTGGGAACTTCGGTCCGGGAGGGCATCATGCAGCACACGCTTCGTCCGTACGTCACCACCGGTCTGGCCATCGTCGGCGTCGGCCTCGTCGCGGTACCGCCGGCGGCCTCGCAACTGCCGCAGCTGCAGCGGCAGGTCGTCGAGCAGCGCGCCGTCGCACTGACCGCCGACGGGGACTTCTTCTCGCCCTACACCGATCTGTTCAACCACACCGCCGCCAATCTGCAAGCGCTGAACCAGAACTCCGTCGACATGTGGGGTCTGCTGCAGCACATCTTCACCAACCCGCAGCAGGCACTGGCCGGCATCCCGGACGTCATCAACATCTTCACCAACCCGCTGCCCACCATAGACGCGCAACTGCTGCCGTTCCCGGCCGACATCAGCGTGCAGCTGCCCACCTGGATGAGCTCGATGATCGCCGGGATGGGGCCGTGGATCGCCCTGGCCAACGCCTGGCAAGACCTGATGGGCCAGATCTTCAACTTCAACGATCCGATGGCGGCGCTGTCCGCGTTGGTCGGTGCGCCGGCGATCCTGCTGGACGCCTTCCTCAACGGCCACGACGGCCTGGACATCGGGGGCTTTTCCATCCCGCTGTTCAACGGCCTGCTCACCCCGGCTCAACCGCTGGGGATCAGCATCGACGTCGGCACCATCGTCGACGCCAGCGGGATGGGCGACCAGACCCTCACCGGACTGCTCAGCGAGGCCGGCATCGGCGACACCCCGCTGGACACCCTGATCATCGACCTGCTCGACCAGTTCGGTTTCGGCCACATGACACCGGTCGACGTGCTCAACGAGTTCGGCATCGGCACCGAGTCGCTGTCCAACCTGCTGATCGGGTTGTTCAACGAGGCCGGCATCGGCAACCCCACGATCGCCCAACTGCTGACCGACCTCGGCGGCATCAGTCCGGACGACTCGATCGCCAGCCTGCTGATCGCGCTGCTCAACTCGACCGACATCGGTAACCCCACGTTGTCCGAGCTGATCCTGGACCTTGTCGGCGGTGACAACCAGACGGTGGGCGGGCTGATCAAGGACCTGCTCGGCGCTTCGGGTACGGAATCCCTTGCCAGCCTGGTCGATCCGAGCTGGACCGTCGGCGGCCTGCTGACCGACGCGATGGGCAACCCCCCGCTGACCGACTTCTTCGAGCAGCTGGGCCTGGGCAGCATGACCCTGGGCACCGCGCTCGGCAGCCTGTTCGGGGAGATGGGCGACGACACGCTGATCGACCTGCTCAACAACGGCTTCCTGGGGCCGGACTTCACCGGCAGCACCGGCCTGATGGACATGCTGGGTTCGATGTTCCCGCCCGGCACCACCTTCAGCGACTTCATCGGCGACTACGGCAACCAGACCATCGGCCAGGTGCTGGCGGCGATCCCGACCGGGGAGAACACCCTCGGTATCGATCCGCTCACCCCGCTGACCGACATCAAGTTCACCCAGCTGATGTCGATCGCCGGTATCGGTGACACGCCGCTGGCCGAGCTCTCGCCGGAGAACGCCAGCCTGATCGAGAAGATCGGTAACCCGACGCTCAACGCGCTGATGGGCACCAACACCGTCGGCGAGACCCTGCAGAACCTGCACCTCTACGACGCCACGGTCGCGCAGATGGTTCAGGCGATGGGCCTGTCGAACTTCCAGCTGGAGACGTTGTTCGAGGGCCTGGGCAACCTGAGCGGCAACGTCACCCTGGAGGAGTTCTTCACCGACCTGGGCTTCAACCCGACCCTCAACGAGCTCATGGCCAGCCTGCTCGACGGGATGGGCCTGGGCGACACCAGCCTGCTGACCCTGTTCGAGGACTGGGGCATGGGCAGCGTCGGGTTGACCAACCTGATCGACGCGCTGGGCCTGGACAACCTCAACATCGCGTCGATGCTCAACGCCCTGGGCCTGAACAACATCGACCTGGACATGTTCATCGACCGAATCGGCTTGAGCGGCATCTCGATTGCCGGTCTGCTCAGCGATCTGGGTATGGACAACAGGCACCTCGACGAGGTCATCAACGACCTGCTGGGTGCGACGTCGATCGGCAGCATGCTGGGCGGCCTGGGTCTCGACGAGGTGCACCTGGACAGTTTCATCACCGATCTGATGACCAGTGTGCTGGGCGACCCGAGCCTGGGAACGCTGCTGGGCTGGCTGGGTCTGGACAACAACGACCTGGACACCATCATCGCCAACCTCGGTCTGGACGGAGTGTCGATCAACTCGCTGCTCACCGATTTGGGCTTGGGCGCCACCACTATCGACGACCTGATCAGTGGACTGGGTCTGTCCGATCTGGGCCTGGTCGACGTCAACGCCGACTTCTACGGGCTGCTCCCAGAGTGGTTCAACAACATACCGCAGCAGATCGCCGAAGCGTTGGGCTTCTTCGGCTGATTCTGCGCTTCGACAAGCCGATGTTCTGAGAACTAAACGACAACCGAGCTAGCACAACTGTGGGCCAGCACAGATAGGAAAACCCAAATGGCAGTAGGGCGTATCACTTCAGGCAACGGTCTCCCGCGGCGGCGCGGCCGACGACTGCTGGGTGCCGGTAGTGCGGTTGGGGCGTTTTTGGCGTTTGGGGTGGCGCCGGTGTCGGTGGCTCCGGTGGTTCATGCTGATGAGTTGGATTGGGTTGTTGATCTTCTTGGGTCGGATTTGGCTGGGGCGCTGGGGGATTTGGGTCAGGCTTCGTCGTGGGAGACGTTGTTTGATGGGGCGTCGTGGGAGCCGTTGTTGGCTAATGTGGGGTTGTCGTTTGATGTGTCGGTGGCTGAGGTGCCGGGTTCTGCGGCTGCTGATGATTGGTTTGGTTCGTTGTTCTATGCGCCGTTGCATGATTTGGGGCAGCAGTGGATTTTGAGTCCGTTTGGTGCTGAGGTCAATTCGTTTATCAATGCGACGTTTGGTTTCGGTCAGATTCTGATCGGTAATGGTGCTGACGGTGTTGATGGTGGGTCGTTGGCTGATGCTGCCGGTGGTGCTGGTGGTTTGTGGTTTGGTGATGGTGGTGCCGGTGGTACGTCTATTGATGGCGTTGGTGGTGCCGGTGGTTCGGCGGGGATGTTCGGTGATGGTGGCGCCGGTGGTGCGGGTCTTGATGGTGGTGATGGTGGCGCCGGCGGTGCTGGTGGCTGGTGGATGGGTGTTGGTGGTGATGGCGGCGCTGGTGGTGCTGGTGTCGATGGTGGTGCCGGTGGCCATGGTGGTGCTGGTGGCGCGGGTATCGGTTTCATGTATGGCGTTGGCGGCAACGGTGGCATTGGTGGTGATGGTGCTGCGGGGGCGGCCGGTGCGGTGGGTTTGGCCGGTCTTGATGGTGGGCTGGGTCAGGCTGGTGGTGCCGGGGGCAATGGTGGTGCCGGCGGTAAGGGTTCGTGGCTGATCGGTTCGGGTGGTTCTGGTGGTGCTGGTGGCCATGGCGGCAATGGTGGCGCCGGTGGTGCCGGTGGTGATGGGGTCGATGCGATCGAGGCCGGGGCTGCCGGTGGTGCGGCCGGTGATGGTGGCCATGGTGGCGCGGCCGGTGCCGGTGGCAATGGTGGGGCGGCCGGGGCCGGTGGTCTGATCGGTGCCTCCGGGGTCAGCGGTGTCGGGGGCGATGGTGGCAATGGTGGTGCGGCCGGGGTCGGTGGCAATGGTGGTGATGGTGCCGATGGTGATGCGTTAAGCGTCGATGGTGGCGAGGGTGGTCGTGGTGGCGATGCCGGGGTGGCCGGTGCTGGCGGTGGCGGTGGGCTTGGTGCCAGTGCGGGTGCGGCCGGTAGTGCCGGTGCGGCGGCTACCGGTGGTGGTAACGGTGGTCGTGGTGGTGACGGGTTCAGTGCCACCGAGGCCGGGGCTGCTGGTGGTGCTGGTGGTCGTGGTGGTGATGGCGGCAATCTGGGCAATGGTGGTGCCGGCGGTAACGGTGGTGATGGTGCGGCCGGGGTGGCCGGGCATACCGATGTCTCCGGTGATGGCACGGCGGGGTTGACCGGTGGCAATGGTGGTGCCGGTGGTGCTGGTGGTGCCGGTGGCGCCGATGCCGGTGATGGTGGTGCCGGTGGTGCTGGTGGCCGTGGTGGTGTCGGCGGTGCTGGTGGTGCCGGTGCTGATGGTGCTGCCGGTGTGGATGCGGTGGCCGGTTCTGGTGATGACGGTGGTGATGGTGGGGATGCGACCAGCACGGCCGGCAATGGTGGTGATGGCGGCGCTGGTGGTGCTGGTGGTGTTGGTGGTGCGTCGGTGCATGGTGTGGCCGGTGCTCATGGTGTTGGTGGCGTCGGTGGTGATGGTGGTGCTGGTGGCGCGGCGGGCAGTGGTGGCAATGGTGGTGCTGGTGCGGGTGGTGGTACCGGGGCGGCGGCTGGTGCCGGCGGTAGGGGTGGTAGTGCGGCGGGGTCGACTGCGGGCTCTGGTGGTGCCGGCGGTGCGGGTGGTTCTAGTGGTGTGGGGCAGGCGGCGTCGGGTGCTACTGGTGTGGACGGCGCCGTGGGCAACGGTGGCAATGGCGGTGTCGGTGGCAACGGGGAAGTCCTCGCGGATGGCACCGTGCAAGACGGTGGCCGCGGTGGTGACGGTGGTGATGCCGGCAACGCGACCGGCAACGGTGGCAACGGAGGCGCCGGCGGCCAGGGCGCAACCGGT
>Ga0182736_1000867_pt1 | contig 36971 bp, 35 predicted proteins | sample eDN5th30CKraftBY_FD_128882 | JGI IMG/M metagenome (GOLD analysis project Ga0182736, IMG submission 128882) | Enriched backyard soil microbial communities from Emeryville, California, USA - eDNA 5th pass 30_C Kraft BY (version 2) (version 2) | ecosystem: Environmental > Terrestrial > Soil >... | reverse complement strand
CGCGGCTGTCGTCGCTCCACTAGCACTTGTTCTGAGTATGACTGCCTCCCATCAGGCGATGGCGGCATGTTCGGCAAGCGCCGTAACTGGGATTATTCTCGACTGCGCGGGTGACGTAACAATTAGCTCGGCCGTCTCAAATACAACCGGCACGGCTACCCGGCTTTGCATAAAAACCCCTAAGCTGCACAAAAACCCGCCCCGCTGCACAAAAACTCGGTCCTTGGTGGCCGACGCGGCCGAGTGTCTTGTCGGAGGAAGAAATATTCGAGCCGGCGGGAACGAACCTTCTTCGCCTCCGTTTCGACTGGGCAGCCCTCAGATAGCTTGGGAGTATGTCCCATGTTACACCGGCAACCCCAGTCAACCGCTCAGGTCAGACATCGGAGCCCCCTGTACCCCTGCAAGACATTGAGCTTTTCGATTAAGCGATGCGAAGATCTTTATAAAAAGCATCCAAACGGGCACGTATCTCCAGCGGAGGCGTGTCAAGCGTGGGGCCTCTCTCAAACAAACGGAAGAATGTCGTCGCTGCTCGCGACGCTCCACTACTATGGACTGACGGAGGATGTCGGTCGTGGAGCTAGCCGGAAGATCTCCCTTAGCGTTCTGGGAAAAGAGCTTGCGAGCAACAGGGCTCCTGATCCGATCCTGAAGAAGGCCGCGGCGCTAAAGCCTGATGTCTTTCAGGAGCTGTGGCGTCAATTCCGTACGGCTCGCAACGCGAATGAGAAGGCGATCGTAGCCGAGCTGACAGCCGCGCGAGTAGATCGCGGAGAAACCCCATTCAATCAGGACGCCGTCGCGAAGGTGATCACTTCCTTCAAAGCAAACGTGGCCTTCTCCGGCCTTCGCGACTCAGACGACATCGATCGGATCGAGCGCGATGCAGAGATGAGGCTTGAGTGTTTCACAAACCCCCATGCCGGCTCCGGCTTCGAGTTCGACCAAGCATCCTCGAGCGGCGCGACCGAGGCGTTCACGGGGGGTGATGAAGCACGAGATGTGGGAGCCATTTTCGAGGCACAGAAAACGGCAGTTGGCGGGACCAGAAAAATTAGCGCGAGTATGAACCCCTCGGGCGAGGCAAATGTGAGCTGGCCGCATGGAGCGGACCTCGGCCAGCTGGGAGAATTTCTGCGGATGGTCACCCGCATGATCGATGCCGAAGCCCGCAGCCAGCGTTCCCACTGAATCTTCGTCAACTCGATGGAAAGGAGCGATAGGAGGTGTCACCCCAGAAAGAAGGCAAGGGAAGGTATGCCTCGACCGCTCTGCGATTGATCACTCCTCGTCGTGGAACGGTTCCTTCGGCCCATTCTGTGCTTTGGGCTGTCTGGGCCGATCCCAGTAGGGGGATTTGCAGCGCGGGCAAACTTTAGGGTCGCGGTCCTTATCCCGCGGCAGCCACTCGTGCCCGCATCGTTCACAGCGATAGCCCCAGAGCTGAACCTTCGTTGCCATATGCTCGATATATTCCCACAGGGAATATAGTTCAACTATGTTATTGACTCGTATGTACCCACTAGGTATATATACCTAATCGGTATATATGAGTGGCGACATGCCTCAAGCTTTGTCAGCACGCGAACTCGCCGGTCTGCAAATTGCGGCCATGGCGAGACTGAGACGTCGTGGAGAAATTTGGCTTGTGCCGTCCCACGGACAACGACGCGGTGGCAGCCCTTATCAGGTCACGCCGCATCCCATTGATCCGCGCTGCACCTGCCCTGATCACGCACTCCACGGCGGAAAGTGCAAGCACATCTACGCTGTCGAATTCGCACTTCGTCGGGAGAGCGAGCAAGACGGTGAACCGATCTATGGGCGAGAGATGCGTACCGAGCCGCCGCCTCGAAAAACGTACCGTCAGGATTGGGCAGCTTACAATGCTGCGCAAACCCGAGAGAAAGCGCTATTCCAAATTCTCCTCCGGGACCTTGTGCGAGGCACCAAAAACGAACGGTTTCAGGCGCGACGAAAGGGACGCCCACGTGTGCCGCTGCAGGATGTCCTGTTCTGCACCTGCTTCAAAGTCTATGTGACGTTTTCCGGACGCCGATTTATGACCGACCTCGGGGAAGCGCAAGTGAAGGGCTATATCGCCAGCCTCCTGCACTTCAATACGATCTTCAACTATCTCGGGGAGGAGGAACTAACGCCTATATTGATGGATCTTGTTGTCAGGAGCAGCGCACCGCTCGCGGGCATTGAAACGACATTTGCTCTCGATTCGAGCGGCTTCTCATCGTCGAGCCTTGCGCGATGGTTTGACGAGAAACACAGGAAACTTAGACAGGAGCACGACTGGGTCAAAGTGCACATAGCGTGCGGCGTCAAGACGAACGTCGTTACGGGAGTAGTGATCGGAGGGCGGAATGCCCCTGATGGAAAACAATTGCCGAAGCTCCTCGAACAAACAGCCAAGAACTTCAATATCCGCGAGGTCTGTGCCGATAAGGGCTATTCGTCAATTGCAAGCTTCGATCACGTCGAGAGCCATGATGCAGTGCCGTATATTGCATTTATGCGCCATGTCACGGGGCGCGGATCGAGGCTTTGGGAGCGCATGTTCATGATGCTTCAGTCGAGGAAGGATGAGTTCCTTGAACATTATCATCAGCGCAGTAACGTTGAATCGGTCTTTTCAACGATCAAGAGGAAGTTCGGCGACAACGTCCGGAGCAAGTCTCAGGTGGCCATGAAGAACGAGGTTCTCTGCAAAATAATTTGTCACAACATTTGCGTGTTAGTTCAGGAATCGCACGAGCTTGGGATCGAAATCGATTTCGACCCGCCAGCGACTGTCCAGTGAACCGAGATCACGAACGTCCTTGCCCCTTAGCTGGCGTCAGTCTGGGAGCCAGCCGGATATAAATCAGCTCACTCACCAGCTCTACCAGCGTCTGCGTGACAATCACGGCAGGTACGATTGGGATGGCGCCTGGAACCGCCAGCGCCAGCGGCAGGATAACCAGCGAGTTCCGCGTTGCCGTGCTGAAGGCAACCGCGCGGCCTTGTTCGGCTCCCAGCGAGAATCCTCGAGCCACCAGCCAACCGAGCAATGGGGCCGCGACCGCGAAGGCCACATAGATCGGCAGCGCTCTCAGCACGCTACCAGTGGCCAAACCGAGCTGCGGCACCACGGACGCGATGACAACGAACAGCACGAGCGCTGTCGCCGGCACAGGCAACAATCCGAGCATAGAAACGGTGTGCTCCGCTGCTTTGCCAGCGCGTGCAAGGGTCATCGCCGCGGCGGCAAGCGCCAACGGCCCGGCGATTAGCACGACAAACGCGTGCAGGAACGGCTCCGGCTGCACCAAAGCCGCCGCTTCGTCGCCCACCATGATCCCGAGATAGACCGGTAGAAGCGCCATCTGCGCAAGTAACAGCAGCGGTGTGGAAGCCAGCAGAGATTTGGCATCCGCACGCCCGAGATGACAGAACGTCACCACATAGTCGACGCAAGGCGTCAGCAAAACAAAAAGAACGCCGAGAAGGAGAAGGGGATCGCCTGGCAGAAATTGTACCAGAAACCAGACCAGGAGCGGCACGGCGAGGAAGTTTCCCACGGCGAGAGCCGATAGGAAGCGCACATCCCGGAATGCCTTGCCAAGCTCAGCCAAGGGCACCTGCAGGAACGTGACGAACACCATCAGCGCGAGCGCGGGATTGATCAACGGCTCCAACGAGCCGCTTGCAGGCCACGCCCACGCAATGGCAAGCGCAAAAGCAATAGCTCCGAAATAGATGGCAATCTGATGCCGCTCAAGCGAGTCGCGCAGGAACTGTGGACTCACGTGCAACATCTCCTCATACTCGGCGCCTAGCCGCTAGCAATCAAATCGACCTTAGGCTGACGCGCCTGTGCAGCTCTTCAGCTGTTTCCTTCCGCTCGCTGTAGCGGTCAACCAGATACGGCGCTCGATCGCGCAACAGCAGCGTGAACTTCACCAGCTCCTCCATGACATCGACGACACGGTCGTAGTAGGCGGATGGCTTCATTCGTCCAGCCTCATCGAACTCGTTGAAGGCCTTGGCCACCGACGATTGATTGGGGATGGTGAACATCCGCATCCAGCGGCCCAGTACGCGCATTTGATTGACGGCGTTGAACGACTGAGATCCCCCGCTCACCTGCATTACCGCAAGCGTCTTGCCTTGGGTCGGCCGCACGGCCCCGACCGACAGGGGAATCCAGTCGATCTGCGCCTTCATGATGCCGGACACGGCGCCGTGCCGTTCCGGTGAGCACCACACTTGACCCTCCGACCAGGCCGCAAGCTCGCGCAGTTCCGCCACCTTTGGGTCGGTCTCGGGTGCCGCATCGGGCAGCGGGAGCCCTATCGGATCAAACACCCGCGTCTCGCAGCCGAAGGTATTCAGCAGCCGCTGCGCCTCGAACGTGAGGAAGCGGCTGTAGGAGCGCTCGCGCGCCGATCCATAGAGCAGAAGTATGCGCGGCTTATGCGTGGCACACGCTTCCAATGCACCGACCTCGGGAATGCGAAGGGCCGAGCCCAGGATATTGGGAAGATCATCACGGCCATTAGCAGTCTTATCACTCATGATCTGGAAGCACCCTTGCTCGACACGACCTCGCCGTCCTCCTTGGTGAAATCTCCGATTTCGGGATTGGGCAGGATCTCCAGCACGACTTCAGACGGACGACACAGCCTCACGCCGCGCGGTGTCACCACAATGGGTCGATTGATGAGGATGGGATGTTGCATCATGAAGTCGATAAGCTGTTCATCACTCCATTTGGCATCGGCAAGACCCAGCTCCGCGTACGGTGTGCCGTTCTCGCGCAGAAGCTGGCGCGGCAGCAGTCCCATAGCAGTCAGAAGCTCGACAAGCTCCTCGCGGGTCGGCGGCGCAGTCAGATATTCGACAATACGCGGCTCCTCGCCGCTCTGTCGGATCATCGCCAGCGTGTTGCGCGAGGTACCGCACTTCGGATTGTGGTAGATGGTGACCGTCATGTGTCGTCCTATTCTGCAGGCAGGGGATGCTCGGCGTCGGCGGTTTCGCCACGCACCTGAAGCGCTGCCGCGAGCAGCATTCCCAATACCGCGCCGACCAGTTGCGCGCCGATAAACCCTGCTACGTCATCCGGTCGGATGCCCGAGAATGTGTCGGTCAACGACCGGGCGATGGTTACGGCCGGATTGGCGAAGGACGTCGACGCGGTGAACCAGTAAGCGGCCGTGATATAAAGTCCGACGCTCGCTGCGACCGCCTGCGGCTTCGACCTCCTTGTAAGAAGGATTGTCAGGACCAAGCCCAACGTTGCTATGCCTTCGGAGACCCCTTGCGCCAACCCGCTGCGGGGTTTCACGGAGACCTGCAGCATTGCGAGATCGAACATCGCGTGCGCCAGGAGGACGCCTGCAACCGCACCGACGATCTGGGCGATGACGTAGACAGCGGCGTCCCGAGGAGGCAGCTCCCGCCGCAGCCAGAACACTCCGGATACCGCTGGATTAAAATGCGCTCCGGAGATCGGCCCGAGCATGGTGATGAGCACGATGAGCACGGCGCCGGTAGGGAGCGTGTTCCCCAAGAGGGCGATTGCGTCGTTGCCCCCTGCCAGCCGTTCGGCCATGATGCCTGACCCGACCACGGTCGCGAGCAGAAAAGCGGTGCCAATCAGCTCCGCTAGGGCTCGCTGCTGCAATGGGGCCGCGCTCACTCAGTTGTCTCCGGCGCGCTCACCTTCGTCCGGCCGATGTCGTCGAGGCGATGCTGCAGCGAGAGCGTGTCGAGCGACGCGAGCGGCAGGCTGGTGAAGATCCCGATGCGCTGAAACATCATCCGGTGCGTATCGGCAAAAGCGAAGCGCTTCTCGCTTTCATTACCCTCTACAGCGGAGGGATCGGCGACGCCCCAGTGGGCGCTCATCGGCTGCCCCGGCCAGACCGGGCAGGTTTCATTGGCAGCGTCGTCGCAGACCGTGAAGACGAAATCGAGCTGCGGCGCGCCGGGAGCGGCGAACTCCTCCCACGATTTGGAACGTAGGGTCGATGTGTCGTAGTTGAGCTGCTTCAGCAGGTCGACTGCGTAGGGATGCACCGCACCGCGAGGATGGCTGCCCGCGCTATACCCTCTGAACTTCGTGCCACCGAGACGGTTCATGATGCACTCGGCGATGATCGATCGAGCTGAGTTATGGGTGCACAGGAACAGGACATTGAGGAGCTTACCGGTCATTTTGATCCTCCCTTACTTACACAACGAGCGCGCCTTCTTGATGGGTCCGCACAGCTCCGGGCGACCGCGGCAACAATCTTCGGTGAGATAATTCAGCAGCTGGCGCATACCCTCCACATGGACGGCGTAGCGGATGTACCGGCCGCTTCTCGTCCCGCGGATCAGCCCCGCGCGGTCGAGTTCCTTCAAATGAAACGATGCGCCTGTGGGTGCCGCGCCAACGGCCTGCGCGATCTCCGACGCCGGGAGGCCATTCGGCCCCTCAACGACGAGCAGGCGAAAGATCTGCAGCCGCTGCGGGTGCGCCAGAGCGGCCAATGAGATGACGGCTTGGTACTGATCCATTCAGCTAATGTACAAGGATTCTTGAATCATGCAAGCGTTCGTTGCAGCGCGTTAGAGAACCTCCGGTTGCCTGATGTTGTTGGCAACGCTCCGCGCTGCCCAAATTGGGCTAACTTCGTCGAATTACGATTGAGACATGGCGAACGTCGCGATCGTCCTCGATGAGCGCAATACCCTGACCTCGTTGCGCATGGCGCTCGAGGCGGAGGGCTTTATCGTCGACACCTACGCTGCTCCCTTACCGGCCTTACCCAAGCTCATCCTCGTGCCGCCGAGCGTTTTGATCCTCAACGGTCGAATGCCGGGGATGCACGGTATTGAATTCTTCCAGAGGTTCCGCGCTTTCTGCAGAACTCCTGTCATCTTCCTCTCGGCCAGCGCCGACGAAATCGAGGCGCACTTGTCCAAGGTCGGCACGCCCGCAGAAGCGTACGTCTGCATGCCCTTTTCGCAACGGGAGATTATCGCCTTGGTGCGGACTGTCCTTGCTTCTCGTCCGCGGATGAAAATGGGAGCAGGGCACGAAGTTGATGCCGGCGATCTTGCCCGTTCCGAGTCCCGCAATTGCGGTCCAGCCGAAACATTGCCGGGATGACGTCGCGGTCCGGCGATCGTCTTTACGGCCGAGATAGGCCATACCCCGAGCGGCACTGCCACTTCTGGCTGGCCGCACGGACACTGTCCTCCAACATTCGGGGCTGCGCCGACATTTCAATCCGAGTTAAGAACCGAGTCTGGCGCGCATACCACAAGCCTCTTGGAGCCGCGAGTCATCGCCACATAGAGATTCTTCGCGTCGAGCGCTTCGGCATTTAGAATGACAGCGACTTCAGCTTCTAGTCCCTTCAACAGCAAGGTGCTCCCAACAGCGCGGTTGGGAAGTGGGCGTCCGACCAGTCTGTTCTGTTCCCGCATGCGAATGGCAGCGTCGGAGAAGGACAAGCCCTCCGTTCCTCCGCAGAGCTGGAAGGCCTTGATGCAGGCGCGGAGCACGGCAGGACGATGGGGCGTGACGCCGACCTGCTTGCCGATCTCGACGAGGACATCGGCTGCGCGTCGATGCGATGGAGCACGGATAAACGCAAGTGCGAGACCTTCGGCCTCAGTTGGCGCGGTGCGGGCCGTGCCTCGCTGAAGCGCTGACACACGCTGGAGGAAGTCCGCCGCGCCCACGTTGCGCATCACGCTCTGCGCGAACTCGGCTAGGTGTTGCAGCGCATGCGGCGATTCGAGGTCGAAGCGCTTTGCAAACGCAACGAGGTCTTTCAGATCGACGGCCTCGACGGTCACCGCACCGGGCGTCTGACTGGCGAACCGCCGTTGACTGTCGGGACTCGTGCTGTCTCCAATGATCAGGACTCGACCATCCGCACCGGGCGTTCTGATCCGTGCGGCTTTAAGCCGTGTCTCGTGGTCGTTCGTCCCGTCAAGGTGCACCCAGGTCACACCGTCTGGCGCGGTTCGGAGGTCGACCGGCTCTCGCTTCAAGAGCTTGCCACGCACGTCCAGGAGCCATCGTCCCAACGGTTCGGCACCCGCGTTAATCCAACGCCACGGTGTCGTGAGCTCTCCTGCCACCGGAAAAAAGCCGCACACTTGCTTATCCCAAGTGGCCAGATCGTCGCCGCCGAACCCGAAGATCGCCTGCATCGGGTCGCCGAGTACGCAAGTCGGCAGAATTTGGGCCGCAGAGGCGACGACGGCATGTTGGCGGATCGAACAGTCCTGATACTCGTCTACGATGAGCTGCGCATAGCTTGCCTTGATCACATCGGCAACGTGGCCTGCCTTCAGAAGCTTCGCGGCCGCAACGCGGATGTTCGGGTAGTCCGTCCCCGGTCTGGTCAGCTTAAGGAGGGCCGGATCGTGTCCGCTGCGCAGCGGGAACGACGAGATCAGCCGCATGGCCCATCCGTCAATCGTCGAAAGCCGATATGCCTTCGATGGAACACTCGCTTGATCGAGTCGCCCCCTCAAAGCAACTACACCGGCGTTCGTGTGGGTCAGAACGAGGACGGGCTTTTCTCCGCCGTGCCTCGCAAGAGCCTCCGCGATCAGGTGCGTCTTGCCGCATCCAGCCGGCGCGGTCACAGTTCCGCGGCCGATGGTAAGCAAGTCGATTTCAGGTGCGGGCATTTGCGCACCATTCGAAGATGCTCTCAACAAGCTCGGCGAAGCCGGGGTCGGCGTGCTGGAGGTCCGGACCAACGATATCTCGCGCTACGTCCTCCATCCAGGTCACCGACTTGAACCACCCGGCCCGCTTCGCGCGCGCCGCCACGCCAAGTGTCGTCCGGCTTTCCGGGGACATCGCACCTGACTCTGCCTCCGCCAAGATCGTTGCAAGATTCTTGGCGTTCTTGGTCGCTGACCTAATATGCTCGTTCACTAGGTCGTCGCCGTGAAGCTCAATCGCGCGAGCGAGGAGTTTCTTGACACCATCAGAGGACAGACTCTGGAAGAGTTCGTCCTCCAAAGTCCGGCTATTGCGCCAAGCGACCACCCTGCCGCCTTTCGCAATGAATTCAGCTTCGACGGCGGCCGTCGGCTGTTTGTCGTCGTCGCGGACGACCGCAGCACGGTACCCCAATACGTGAAAAGCTTCCGCCCTTGCGAAGGGTCGGTCGGCATCTCCGCCGCCGCAATCGACCAGAGCCGTCCCCAATGCGGTAATAGATTCCTTTTCGTTTGCCGTCCTGTACTGGTCAAGACCTCGGATGAGACCGACCTCGCTTGCGCCTTCGCAGATTGTCACCGACGGCGCGAGAAAGGCATCGGGATAGAGGCGGATCGTACTCTGCACCCCGTCCGAGGTACCGATGTTCAAGACCTCATGGTCCTCGGGCAACCGGCGAAGCACGAACAACTGACTGCCCGAAAGCTCGCGCAGCGCAACGGGGCAGTGCGTGGTCATGAAGACCTGGAGCGGCGGTTTCTTTTCTTTTGCACCGAGCGACCCGAGAAGCCGGATGATGCGGTGGGGTTCGAGTCCATGTTCCAGTTCGTCAATTAGGATCACCGTCGACTGTGCCGCCGCCTTTCGCTGAAGGCCGGCGATCAATAGGCGGGTCGATCCGATTCCCAATCCCCGAAGCGGTATGCCGCCTTCGTCGTGAAGAGAGATCGTCCCGCCGCTGAACGACACGGAGTGTGCATCCAGCATCGCCTTAATGTTCTCGCCGATCGGAATGCCTAGCTCCTTGGCGGTCATTGCAACGATGGCAAGCGTCTCCCCCAACTGGCCGTCTGCCTCTTCGCCGAAGGCAGCCCGTGCATCCCGCGCGGCCTTGGCCAGGGCTGCCGAGGTATCGGCACGCTCCCCCGAAACTCGGCTCAAGACGGAACCGCGCCGCCAACCCAGATGATAGTCGGCCATAGCTCCGATTCGGGTTGGCGCTAGCCGCACCCTGTCGGCCCAACTAAGATTTCGGCTAAGCCCTTGAGCTTCAGCCCTCTCGGATACCAGCGTCCAGCTGGGCTCGAGATCGCTGGCGACTGTCAGACGCAGGCTCAGGACGGTTTCGGCATCCTTTTCCGGCTCATCCTCGATCTTGCCGGTCGCAGGGTCGAAGCCACGAACGAACATCCCGTAGGCATCGAGGTTCTTTAACGCGTCATTGAGGTCGCCCAGAGTCACCGTGATGCTGATCGGCGTCTCCACATCCAGCTTATGGAAGTCCGCGTCGGTGAACTGAATGTTTCGGCGGGCGCCCAGACAGAAATCTATGGCGTCAAGAATCGACGACTTCCCGCTGTCGCCCGGACCAATCAAGCAGTTGATGCCGGGCGACGGGTGCCAGACGAGTTCCTTGATTGCTCTGAAGTGCTTTATCTCGAGCGCGCGTATCCGAGCCAATTCCTGTCTCCACGACCATTCTTTGACGCCCGCTCCGGCAGACCTAGTCCACCATTGCGTGAATTTATTCCGTGCCACTCTGGTCTTGCCGGACATTAGCTTCGGCTTGCATTGGCGTCGGAATCTCCACTTTCGCCGCTAGATTCTTGAAGTTCGGTAGGCAGGTGCATTCAAGCGCCCGTTCCAGACCGATCAACTTCACGACTTGGTCGCCGCGTTCCGGGGGAATGCGCATTCGCCCGAAGCGCAGGGCCAAATACACGGCGTCAGCAACCAAGTGTGCACCGAGGCTCTCGACGACGATGGGATGTAGCAGGAGGTCGAGGGACCATCCGGGTTCCTTGTCATCCATCAGTGCGGCTGCCCGGGCGCGGCCCTTTCGCTCATCGATAAGCGCTCGAAAGCCCCGACGCACCGCGATTGCAATCGTCGCAGCTTCCCCGTCATCCAGGGAAGGCGAGCCACTGGACAAAATCGCGAATAGTTCGCACTCCTCGCTGGTCATGCCGGTGACTGTGACCTTGCCGCTCGCTTTGAGGGCGTGGAGAAAGCCGTGGTCACCGTTCTTCCGGCTCGTCTCATGCTCCAGCTCCCTGGCCACAATGTCGTGGATGACGATGTCGTTGTCGACATTCGTCAACACTCGCTCGCCGTAGGTGCAGGCGTGCATGTTAATCAGGACGCTCGTGTCGAGGACGAGCGGTCTTCGATCGTCAGCGAGGGAGCTTGAGAAGGTCATCCGTCACGTTTTCCTCAAGCTCGATCTTGTCAATCAACCCGCGAACCTCAACACGGCGCATCCTGAGCAACTCGGCCAACTGACCTTCCGACATGATGCCACGCTTCCAGGCTGCGTGCGCCATAAGGCTCATTCTGTGGGAGACCGGTCGATTAGCGTCGGTCTTGGCCGCGTCCACGCGCTCCGCTGCATCTCCAAGCACCTCGCGCGCGTGGTAGTCCTTGATCCCGCCCTTCGTCTTGAGCCATTCCCACGTTCCCTTTTTCAAGAGTTCCAGCTCCTCGAGGCGTCGAACGCACGCCTCGCGGGAGATGTTGTATTGGTGGGCCAGCAAGATGACGTGTCGACGGGTAAGCATGTCTGCGCCTGCCGTTAGCTGCTTGAAACTCTCCGAGAAGCTCTTACGCGGCGTCAGAAAGGCGCGACCGAATGCATTCGCGTAGCGTTCGTCGCGAGACAGGAACTGCTCGTCGTCCTCAAGCACCTCGGGGATTCGCCTCGTCCCAACGAAGTGCCCGACTTCATGCGCCGCGGACTGAACGCGCCGTTCTAAAGGGTGATTGGCGTTGAGCAGGATGCATGCGCCAACGGCGTCGTCATAGGTAAACAAGCCGGCGACCTTCGACTTCGAGGACAGTCGTCGCTGGTAAAGGCGGATGCCAAGATCAAGCTCGATCATAGTGAAAATGTCGGCGATCGGACCTGCACCGAGCCCAAGCCAGTCACGCAGCTCTTGCGCTTGCTTTTCGGCAAGCTCGACTACGTCACCCTGATTGGTGCCCTTCTCCGGCGGGTAGTGCCGTCGCCGCTCGATGCCAAGGACGTTTTCAAGCTCAATCTCTGCCTTCACCAGAGCATTAAGCAGCTCGACCGCTTCCAGCGTATGCTCGTCCTCCGTGTCCCGCATCCGCCGGAAACGGGGCACCAGATCAGTGTGGACTGCCTCGCGGCGCAGAAGAGCGTTGACCGAAACGCCGTAGTGCCGAGCAAGGAGCTGTAACTCCTCAATCCGTACGCGCCGCATGCCCTTCTCGATAGAGACGAGCGTCGGCCGCGACATACCGATAACCTCGGCTGCCTGATCTTGACGGATGTCAGCGTTTTCCCTCGCCAGTCGCAAACGCCGGCCGATTTCCTGCGCGCTCAGTTCATTTAGATCGGACATGGCGACCTCCCTTCGTCCAGCTCCTCAGGAAGGTTTGTTCCCCTTGCGCGGCCATAAAGGCGCGCCACTCTCTTGCGTGTGTCAGCAACATGTTCCTTAGTTTCTTCAAGACTACGTCTTGCGACTCCCCGGTCGCCCGGGCGATTTCGAAGGCATGAACCTTCAAATCCGCATCGGGTAGGTCGGCCATATCTGCAAGCTGCTGAAGATGCCGAACCCCCACGCTTCCGTATTCCGCCATCGTTCGACTGAGGCGGACTTTCTTCCTGCCGGGAAGCGCATCCCGAAAGGCCGGAAGGCTGAGATCGGCGATAACATAGGCGTGATCCGGTTCTTTTATTCCGGCCGCATGCATGCTCATCCGACGAAGAAGACATGCGGCGCAAAGCCCACACTGCCGTAGCTTTCCGTCCATTTTCGCGTTCCAGCGCTGCTGCCAGCACGAGCGGCTCTCGAACAGTTCATCGACCGCTTTGTTCGTGGCGCGCCGAAAGGCCGAGATAGTCTCGCCCTTCGTCGTCCAAAGGCGCGGCTGGTCATAGCGAAGATCATGCTGGAGCAGCGCCTTGATGAACCGCTCCATCTTGCGGAAGTACGTCGGGTGATTCCGGTAGTCTGCATACACGTTGTGCAAGGGTAGGAGCACCGGGCCGAGCGCACCTTGACCGCTTTCCGGCACCACTATCCTGGTCAGCCCGGTCAAGTGCGCGGCGATGGCCGTCACGGCGGCGAACTTGAAGCCGCGCGAACGTACGCTGCTCTCTCGCGATGAAGGTACGTCTACCCAAAACGGGATCTGCTCAAAAGGCTCATCACCAGGCTTCAAGGCGTGGCGGTGTTTGGTCACGCGCACGCAAACGGCGTCGCCTCCATTTCCAGCGATTTTTGACACACATCGGGAATCCAGTCCGTCGCTGTAGGCGATCACGAAGCTACGCTTCGTGCCGAACGGAAACGACCGTTGGCGCGCCCCTAAGACACTCCGGCCCTGCCACTGGGCAAAGGTGAATTGCCAATTGTCACCGGTAAGCTGTCGCAACGCCGCGCAAAGGCTGGTCTGCACCTCCGACTGTTGCCATGTCGCGGCCTCGACGACCGGTACAATGATACCGAAATCGCGCGCCCACTTACTGGTGCGCCTCGCGATGCTGCGGTCAGCATATTCGACCGCTGCACTGACCACTAGAAGATCGTGGTGTATCGGCTGCCAGCCCTCGTAATTGTAGGTGTCCAGGGCATCAGGAACGAAGGTGATTTCCTTGCCAATTTCAGCGACAGTCTCCTCACCGGAGCGAGCTTGGTGATCCCTCCGGCCTGGCTCGATAACGCGGAGAGTCAAACCGTACCGCGTGGGACTGGGCACATCGGTATTCACAAGCGGACCATCCCTTCATCGACATCATCACCTCCGCCCAGGTCCTTCTCGAAGGCATCCCTTTCGCCGGCCAGCAGAGCGTCACGGACTTTTTCGCTATCCACGGCGGAGAAGGCTAAATCGATCCTTTCTCGGACCCGATTCGCTACATCTGGGCTGATCTCTCCCGCTTCCTGCGCGCGGATGCACTCCTCGTGAAAGCGGTTGCGGCTTTCGCCGATCTCAGTGTCGATGGCGGAGTCGAGTGCTGGCGCGATTGCCTCGCCGAGAGGCGTGTCGTTCGCGGCTCGATAAAGAAGTTCCTTCTGGAACGCGTCGAGGAAGGGCGTCTTCTCGCAGCGATCGAGAATCGCTTCGATCGCCCCAAGGAGATCGAGATCGAGCTGGCCCCGCCGAAGATGTGAGTCAAGTTCTTGAAGCGCCTTAGCGTGTTCTCTGGTGGCGAGATGCCGGGTGAGGGCATCCGAAGCGACCAAACCGCATTCCTCTGGCGACGCCGCGTCGTTCTGCACCGCCTCGGCAAGCCGCCTCCAGCCGCTCCCAAGCTTTAGATTCTTGAATGGACCATCGGTCATGGCAGCCTCCGATGGCACGTGTATGCAATTTTATTCTGACAATGTCAAGATTACTTGTAATTGGTCTGACGCACAAAAATAGGGACTGACGCCGCTTGCCGGCCGCCTAGCGAGCCGAACCGATCGGGGCAGTAGTTCCTCGGTGTGGCGGGCGGTGGCGACCTTGCGAGAACCGGGCCGAGGTTGTTGGCGAGGATTACTCGCCGAAAAAGCTCAGTCGGCCTCTGGAAGCGCCAGCACTGGTCGTGAAAGTTTCGGCTTATCGCGCTCTTTGGGCTGCGCAGAAGCCGTTCCATTCAGTGCGAATGCCAAACGCCCGCCCGTTGTCCGGGCGCGCCTTGGTAAGCACTGCGGATGATTCCGCATCCGCAGTGCGTTCGTTGCGATCTCAATGAGCGCGGGCTTTCCAGCCACCATGGCGGCGAGAGGCATGCATGCGGCTGAACCAAGCCTTGCGCTTAAAGCTCTGGTGGCTTCGCCCAAAGCCACGTCCGTGCTGGTTGTATCCGCGATGTTCACTGTAGCCTCCGCGATCGCCATGGCCGCGCGGGCTCGCCTCGGCCGTCATCACGGCAAACGTTGTGAGTGGAAGCGCTACGAGAGCGGCAGTGACGATGTTGCGAAGCAGATTCATTTTTTCTCCTCCAAGTATTGCCGGCCTTTGAACTGACCGGATGCTTGGAACGTATCGACCGCGACATGACCGCCGTCCGAACGCACTGTTTAGGCGCGGTATAAGTAGCTGAAATCAAGCTGAAACGCGCAGAGGGCAACGGCGCAAGAAACTCACCGGCGCCGCCACGGCTCCGCCGCGGCTTGCGCTTTTTTGGTCTGCCGTTCTCGGTTACCGACACCACTGTCACTTTGCGCAACGCTTAGGCTTCAGTTATCTGCACGCTTACGCCATTGACGTAGGTTTCAAGAATACCCACCAATGAGCGCAGTCGGAAAAGCGCTGACGGGAAAGACGCTTGACCGCGATCGAGCCGGTCACGGTGTCGGGGGAGGTATCCGTAGACTGCTGTCGATCGCGGCCAAGCAGGAACTGCGCGCAAACGTGGGCTTCTACGCGCAGCTTTGGGTTCTAGCCGAGATGCTAGTGCGCGTGCTTATCCTTGATGCCGAGGATTGCCTGAGCAGCGTCCAATGCCTTTTCGCACTCCTCGTACTTTTTCGCTGTATGGAACCCTTCCGCGCTCGCTCGCGCTTCCCTGACCTTCGCAAGATCCGGTTCGCTTAGTTTGGCCGTGCTCAGCGCCTTGTCGACTGCTGCGATGTCGTCGTCGCAGTGCCCTCCAGCTGCACGTACCGGCAGAGCAGCGCTCATAAGAATCGCCGCCGCTACAATGCTCACTCTCATTCGTTTCTCCAGTTTTTGTGTTTGACGCGATAGCGCATCGAGTCCTAAACGCCGCGCTCAAACTCGTTGTGCGGCGCATTGCAATTTCATTTTGAGATGCGCGATTTTTGCGGCACTCCGCTGAAACGGAGCTGAAACGTGCAAACTGGCGTCACCCTGTTGCTAACGTGCAAGGTCGAAATGTGCGGCATGATCGAACGCGCGCGCCCAAGGACTGGTCTGCATGTGCACGTGCTGACATTGGCTGATGCGGCTACCACTGAGTCGGCAAAGGTAAGCCAAATCAGTGCGAGCGAGCAGATCTTCTGGATCGTTCAAGATGGCTGCAGCTAGGTCAGTCAAAGCCGCTGCGTCGTATCCCTTTCGCATAAAAAGATGCGCACGCCGGTGATGTGCTTCGGGGTACCGCGGAATTGACTGGATGACGGCATTTATGTCGGAAATCGCGGCGTCGATATTGCCGAGTAGCGCGTAGGCATGCGAGCGAAGGAAGTAAGCCGGAGCAGGCATGGAGATGTGCCCGATCGCACGCGATAGACTGACGACTGCATCAGCGTGGCGACCTTGAGCCAACATCGCCCAGCCAAGACTGTAATGAGCATTTACGCTGGCCGGGTCGAGATGGGCCGCGATGTGAAAATCAGCTGCGGCACTCGCCCACAAATTCATCCGCGATAGAACAACGCCTCGATAGTAGTAGATGAGTGCCCGTTTGGGCTCGAGCCCGACGGCGTAGTCTGCGTCGCCCACCGCCCCGAGATCATCGCCGCGCAGGGATCTGAGGTCTGCCCGTGTGGCATACGCCAAGCCATTGGTCGGGTCGACACGCAGTGCCTTGCGCAAGAGGAACGCGGCACGAACGAGGTCCCCGCCTTGCTGTTGTGCGCGCGCGAGTTGACTCAGCCGCCTGCTCAGAGCCCTGCAGATATTGCTGCATGGAGTCTCGGATGCGAGGGATTGGACATTGTGTGAGGCGATTGCGTCTGCAGCGGCCGGTCCAGCGAGAAAATAGACGAGCGTAACGAGCAGCGCCGCTAGATCGGTCCGCAGGCGAGAGACGGATGACTTCATGCCCCCCCTGGCCCCATCTTCATTCGGCTGGCAGAAGGGCGACGACTGCTGGTTTGCCGACATCGGAGCCGAGCAGATAACGCTTATACAGTGCAGGCAGAACGATGAGAGTCAGGATCGTTGCCGTCACGAGACCACCGATCACAACTGTCGCCAGAGGCTTCTGGACTTCGGCGCCCGTGCCGGTCGCAAGGGCCATGGGAACGAATCCCAGGGATGCGACCAGCGCCGTCATCAGTACCGGCCGAAGACGCGTCATCGCCCCATCGAAAATGGCCTCTTCGCCGGGCACGCCGCTAGACCGCAGTTGATTGATATAGGTGACCATCACCAGGCCGTTGAGGACAGCGATCCCCGACAGGGCAATAAAGCCGACTGCCGCCGAGATCGAGAACGGCATGCCGCTGAAGTAGAGCGTGAAAATGCCGCCCGAGATGGCAAGCGGAACGCCGGAGAACACGAGCAACGCTTCTCTGACACTGCCGAGCGCCGTGAACAGCATCAGGAAGATGATAAAGAAGCACGCGGGAACGACGATTAGCAGGCGACTCTGAGCGGCCTGCAGGTTCTCGAACTGTCCGCCCCAGACAATCCACGTGCCGGCGGGCTGCTTCACCTGAGCGGCGATCTTCTCCTGCGCTTCCTGCACGAAGGATCCGATATCGCGGCCTCGGACGTTGGCCTGCACGACGACGCGCCGCTTGCCGTTTTCGCGGCTGATCTGGTTGGGCCCCTCTTCGATACTAAAGCCAGCCAGCGTCTTCAGGGGAACGAAATTCGGTCTTCCGCCTCCGGGCGTCGGAATAGCCACCGGAAGATTCTGCAGCGTATTGATATCCTCGCGCAGACTGTCGGGAAGCCGCACGACTATGTCGAACCGCCGGTCCCCCTCGAAAACGAGACCGGTCTCACGTCCACCGATCGCAATCGACACGACGTCGAGCACATCGCCGACGTTGAGGCCGTAGCGGGCGATCGCTGCCTTATCGAGCTTGACGTTGAGCATGGGAAGCCCTGTCGTCTGCTCCACTTTCACGTCTGCGGCGCCCGGCACGGTCCGCAGAGCCGAAGCAATCTTGCTAGCCACCTCCCCGAGTTCATCGAAGTTGTCACCGAATACCTTGACGGCAACGTCGCTGCGCACGCCGGCAATCAACTCATTGAAGCGCATCTGTATGGGCTGGGTGAACTCGTAGTTGTTCCCGGGTAGCTCGCCTACCGCCTTAGCGATCCGGTCGAGAAGCTCCGCCTTTGTTTCGCTCGGATTGGGCCACTCATCCTGCGGCCTCAAAATGATGAAAGTATCGGACACATGCGGCGGCATGGGATCGGAGGCCATCTCTGCGGTGCCGGTCTTCGAGAAGACGAAGGCTACCTCTGGAAACTTGGCAACCGCTGCCTCGACCTTCAGCTGCATCTCAGTCGATTGAGTGAGTGACGTCGATGGAATTCTCATGGCGTGCATGGCGAGGTTCTTCTCGTCGAGAGTCGGGATGAACTCCTGGCCAAGCCGCGTGAAGAGGAAGAGCGAGACGACAAACATTCCAAGCGCGGCAAGAATAACGAATCCGGTATCCGCGAGGCCGGCGCGCAGCGCCGGCGCATAGCGCGCCTTGGCGAAGCGGATGATCGTGTTCTCCTTCTCCTCGACTTTGCCGGAGACGAAGATGGCGATCATCGCCGGCACGAACGTCAGCGATAAGATGAAGGCGCAGATCAGCGCGATGATGACAGTGAGCCCCATCGGCTCGAACATCTTGCCTTCGACGCCGGTAAAGGTCAGCAGCGGCAGATAGACCGTAATGATGATGATCTGGCCGAAGACCGATGGCTGGATCATCTCTTTGCTGGCGATCATAACCTCCTGCATGCGCTCCTCCAGCGTAAGCAGGCGGCCCTCGTGATGTTGCCTCTCGGCCAGTCGGCGGATCGCGTTCTCGGTGATAATCACGGCGCCGTCGACGATCAGACCGAAGTCGAGCGCGCCAAGGCTCATAAGGTTCGCGGAGATTCCCGTCTCCAACATGCCGGTGACGGTCATCAGCATGGTTATCGGAATAACCAGCGCCGTGATAAGGGCTGCACGAAGGTTGCCGAGCATCAGGAACAGCACGACGATGACGAGAAGTGCACCCTCGGCAAGGTTCTTCGATACCGTCTTGATGGTAGCATCGACGAGCTGGGTTCGATTGAGAACGGTCTGAACCGCAATGTCGGGGGGGAGCGATTTGTTGATCTCGGCGATCTTGGCGTCGACCGCCTGCGAGACAACGCGGCTGTTCCCGCCCTTCAGCATCATGGTCGTACCAACGACGACCTCCTCTCCGTTCTCGCTCGCTGATCCGGTTCTGAGCTCGCGGCCGATGCCGACATCTGCGACATCCTTCAGATAGACAGGCACGCCACTCTTGTTGGCGACAATGACGCTACCGATGTCCTTAGTCGTTTCCAGCCGGCCGTCGGCGCGCACGACGTAGGATTCGCCTCGCTGCTCGACGTATCCTGCCCCGACACTGGTGTTATTGCGCTCGAGCGCGTTGATGATGTCCTGGAACGAAAGCCCGTAGGAGATCAGCTTCTCCGGGTTCGGCTGCACTTGGTACTGCTGCTGGAAGCCGCCGATCGAATCGACCTCCGCAACACCAGGGATTCCCTTCAACTGCGGCCGGATGATCCAGTCCTGCACGGTACGCAGGTACATGGCGAGTTCGAATGGCTTGGTAAGGCGCTGCCCCTCCGGCGTGAGGTAGCTGCCATCACTCTGCCAGCCCGCCTGGCCATTCTTGATTTCCGCGCCCTTGCCGCCAGGATGCTTGTAGTGGACCGTCCACATGTAGATTTCGCCGAGGCCCGTCGAGACGGGGCCCATGTGCGGCTCAGCACCCGGCGGAAGACTGGCCTTCGCCTGTGCGAGGCGCTCTGCCACCTGAGTCCTGGCGAAGTAGATATCGACTTTGTCGGCGAAGACCGCCGTGACCTGCGAGAACCCGTTACGCGACAAGGAGCGGGTGTAGGAGAGACCCGGAATACCTGCGAGTGCCGTCTCAATAGGATAGGTGACGGTCTTCTCGATCTCGAAGGGAGAAAGCCCGGTCGCCGCCGTGTTGATCTGCACCTGGTTGTTGGTGATGTCGGGAACGGCATCGATCGGCAATTGCGACAGAGATTTGATGCCGAACATCGCGATCGCAGCAACAGCGAGCACGACAAGGATGCGCTGCTTGATGGAGAAGCTGAGGATTTTTTCAATCACTGGAATTCTCCTCAGTGCTCATGCTCGGCTTCGGACTTGCCGAGCTCGGCCTTGAGAGCAAACGTATTCTTCACGGCGATCATCTCACCTGCCTTCAACCCGGAGAGGATCTCGACGTTCTGGCTGTCCTCCTTGCCCGTCGTGACGGTGTGCGCTTTGAACCCGCCATCCTGAGCGGCGAACACCGCAGGCTTCCCGTTGATCGTCTGGATGGCGTCGCGCGGCACCACAAGGGGCGCTTCCTGGCGACTTGAGATCAGTTGCGCCCGAACGTAGTCGCCGGGTTGCCATTCGCCCTTCGAGTTGTCGATTTCGGCGATGGCTCGGGCGGACCGCGTCTCCGGATCGATGACTGGGCTTAGGGCGACAATCTTGCCGCGCGCCGTACGGCCATCGCCGGATACGATGACCTCTTGGCCTTCACGAGCGAATGGGAGATCTGCTGGCTGTACCGCGAGATCCACCCAAACCGTCGAAAGGTCAGCGACGTTGAATATCTCGGTGTCGGTAGCGAGCATTTGCCCCAGCACGATACTGCGTGCGGTCACTCGGCCAGCGATCGGCGACCGAATTTGGTACGTCCGTAACGTCTGCTCCTTTCCGGATCGGTCGATTACAGCGTCGATATCACTCTCATCGAGCCCCATGGTATGAAGCTTCTGGTGCGCTAGCTCGAGTTGGATTTTGGATGTCTCGAACGCGTTCTTGGCGTTGAGGTAGTCCTGCTCCGCGGTCACCTTCTGTTTCCAGAGGCGATCCTCCCGCTCGAAAACTTGTTTCGCCAGCTCCTCGGCGCGCCGCGCCTCGAGGTACTGCGATTTCGCGTCCGCTACTTCCCGACTTTCAATCGTTGCTAGAAGATCGCCCTTTGCAACCTGCGCGCCGAGCTGCCTATCGATACTGGCAACAGTGCCGGCGAGCTTGGGTACGATCTTCGCCTGGCGGTCGCCATTGAGCGCGACTCGCCCTGGGACGCTGATCTCCTTAACGAGCGTGGCGGGACCGGCAGCGGCAGTCTCGATGCCTGCTGCGGAGACCTGTTGCGGTGTCAGCTTGATCTGGCCTTCGCTCTCGCTCTCCCCGTGCTTGTGCCCTTCTGCATTTCCGTGCGAATGCCCGGCATCCTCGGCACCGTGCTCGTGCCCATCGGGCTCTTTCTCATGGCCGTCGGCTGGATCAGCATGCGAATGCCCATCTGCCTCCTTTTCACCGTGAGAATGCCCTGGCTCCTCTTTAGCGGTAACGGGCGGTACGGCGACGCTCGGCGCGCCGAGACCGATTTGCTCGCCGAGGGCAGAGAAGAAACCTAGCTCGCAGACACGCGTGCCAAATCCCTCCTCATGTTTGGCTTCGCCTTCGCCGTGCGAATGACCGGACGAAGCCGGCGTGCCGCACGAGCCCGATACCTCGCGGTAACCTATGAGCGCAGCAAATCCGAGGAGCGCTACACCCGCGATAAGCTTAGTCCTTACATTCATCTGTGACTCACTTGCCGAGACCGTTGAGGTCGCGGCCGATAAGGGCCTCAACCTGAACTCGCGCCTTTTCATATTCCGCGCGGGCGTTGACGAGCTCGCGACGTGCTTCGAAGAGGGTCCGCTGCGTGTCGAGCACGTTCAGCAAGTCGAACTTGCCCTCCTCGTAGCCCGTACGCGTTCGATTGAATGCCGATTGAGCGGCCGGCAGGACGTTTGCTTCCAGTTGCCGTGCCTGCGCATCAGCGGCACTGAGAGCACCGAGCGCGCCAATGAGCGTTCCCGTCAATTGCGTGCGCGCAGCCTGGGCGTCGTATTCGGCTCGTGTGATCCGCTGCTGTGCTGCCGCGATGGCGCCTTCGTTGCGATCGAACAGCGGCAGCGGCAGGGAGACGCCCGCGATCATGCCAGAGGACCCATCGCTCTGAACTCGGCTGACGCCGGCCCCGATCGTCACATTCGGCACGGCCTTGGAATGCTCAACCTCGAGCAGCGCATAACGGTGACCGATCGTATCGCCCCAGCGGGCCAACGCAGGGTTTGCATCCAGCGACGCGCGGACTTCTTCGAGCGTCGGCGCACTGCGCTTGGTCCCCAAGCGTCCGCCGGCGCGCGCAAACGTTGCGTAATCGCTGCCCCAAAGCGCCGAAAGCTGATTGCGGAAGGCGGCGAGCCTGGCCTCTTCACTGGCGAGTGCCGCCTTGGCTGTCGCAACGGTGACCTTGGCGCGATCGAGCTCTATGGGACTGGATTTGCCGCTGCGAACGCGGGCATCCACCGCCGCATATGTCTTCTGAGAGACGCTGACGAAGTCGCGCAGAATGGCAATGCGCTCCTGCGATGCGACGACATCGACGAATAGCTGCGCAGCATCCGTGGCAGCCTGGAGCCGGGCGACCTCATAGTCCCAGACGGCGATCGACGACTCCAGATTTGCGGCGTTGAGGCGCGCCATGCGCTTGCCGCCGAGCTCGAACGTTTGCGACAATTGCAGGCTTTCGCTGGCTTCTTCACCCGCAACACCGCCGCTATTCGGAAGATTATCAATATTGACCGCCAGCTCTGGATTGAGGCGCCGGGAAGCCTGATAGGCGTCTCCGTGCTTGGCCTCGATCTCAACGTATGCGGCTTTGACGGCCGGGCTGTAGGCGACCGCATGATTGATTGCCTCTGCGAAAGTGACGGTGCCGGTCGGCGCCGCTGCACCGCTGACATCCGGCCGTGGCGCGGATTCCCGCCAGCCGTACGCCGCCGTCGGTGGCCCTTCCGGCACGACAACGGTTTCCGTATAGCCGCCGCAGCCAGCCAACGTCAGAGCTGTTACAAAGATACTTGTTCGGCCTATGGCGCCGGCTCGACGTGCCATGCTGCCTCCGGATGCATTGCCTGCGGTACGCCCGGCAAAGCCGAGCGCGCGTCGTCAGAAAGCAACCGGGTGCTAAATCAGCAGAACAATCGTCTTGTGCGCGGTGAGGTAGTCTATCGCGCCCCTTTGCGCGCCAAGCGCAGCAACCTTTGGTTGGGAGGGGCCTTCGTCGGCGAGGGGCAAATCGGCAGAAGCTAAGACTACCTTGGAAAGCGGCGGGAAGTCGTCAGCGAGGGCCAGATCCCCTTTTGCATCTCTTTGAACAAGCTGCGCCACCGGTGCATACTTGAGATCGATGCACTTTTGGTGCTCAACGGATGTCTTCTGCGCCGTCGCTCCAGGAGCCCCGTGAGCGTGGTCGTCGCAGCCAATGTACTCGACGGCACGGTGGCCATCGGCGCCAATGCAATAGACGAGCGGAAGCGCCGCCGCGATGCTCGTCGGCAGAAAAGCGAGCAAGATGATGGTAGCAACGATCCGCTGCAAAACGCGCATAGGAATGAATCTCGCTTGCTCCATTACTGCCTAATGGAGGCCAAAGGCTTCAACGGCAAGGTAAATATCGGTTTGAACCGATATAACACTGGAGTTGTCGCGATGGTGCAACAACCGGATCGCAGTCTTTCGGTCGTCGGAGTCCCTTACATCAGTCATGATAGCCATGCTCGGCTTGCTCCTCTCGGCAATCCTGTGATTCGGTTTGCAGCGTGACATGAGAGATATGAAATTGGTCAGATAGCATTCGCGCAGCTCGCGCGCGCACCCGATCCGCGACAGCCGGCCCGCCAACCACAAGATGCGCCGAAAGCGATGGACTGTCGGCCGTCAAAGCCCAGACATGCAGGTCGTGGACGCTCAGCACCCCTTCGACGCGCCGCAGCTCCGCGGTGATTTTGTCCAGATCCAACCCTTGCGGCACGCCCTCAAGGAGGATGTTGGTCGCCTCAGTTAAAAGCGCCCAGGCGCGCGGCAGAACCCAAAGCCCGATGCCCACCGCAACAACGGCATCGACCCATGTCCATCCCGTTAGCCAAATGGTTATTGCGGCCGCGATGACGCCCACCGATCCGAGCATGTCGCTCCAGACTTCGAGGTAGGCTCCTCTGACGTTCAGGCTGGAAGAGGAACCTGCGGACAGCAGCTGCATGGCAATGAGATTGACCACGAGGCCCACGACAGCGATCGCCAGCATGCCGGTAGACTGGATCTCTTCCGGCTCGACGAGCCTCTTGTAGCCTTCGAAAAGAATGTAGCCGGCCACGGCGAACAACAGCACGGCATTGAAGGCTGCTGCTAAGATCTCAAAGCGCTGGTAGCCGAACGTCCGCCGGCTATCAGCGGCTTGGGCACCGACTTTTATCGCGATGAGCGCAACGGCAAGCCCGAACGTGTCGGTCAGCATGTGCATCGCGTCGGAAATCAGTGCGAGGCTGCCCGTGATGAGGCCGCCGATAACCTCGACGACGAGGAAGGTCCCCGTCAGGGCAAGCGCGATCGAGAGCGCTCGCACATTGGCCGTTCGCGGGTTAGCGTGTACGTGCCCTGCGCCCATCTTCAGCTTGTTTTTCCATGAATCCGCGCGCAGCACGCGACAACCCAGGAACCGCAACCAGCGGCCCCAGCCAACTCATCTACCTTCGAGCATATTTGGCGCCACGAAACCTGAAACGGGGCTGAAAATGAGCGCGTCCACGTGACCGTGCATCAGCTTTATCCCCCTGTGTGCTTTTCAAGTATGTTCACGGCGACAATGACGAGCCCTCCGGAGAAGAAGGCGTGCGCATCCTCCTCGTTGACGATGACGACAAGATAGCCGCGAGGTTGACTGCTAGCCTGCGCGCATCCGGATTCGTGGTCGACCGAGCCTCGAACGGGGCAGACGGGTACACTCTCGGCTCCAGCGAGCCATTCGACGCTGTCATCCTCGATCTAGGGCTACCCAAACCGGACGGGCTGGAGGTTTTAGGCAGGTGGCGCGCGGGCGGCCTTTCCATGCCGGTACTTATCCTCACGGCTCGCGGCAGCTGGACCGAGCGTGTCAAGGGCCTCAATGCCGGGGCAGACGATTACCTTACCAAGCCGTTCTACACGGAGGAGCTGATTGCGCGGCTGCGCGCACTGGTCCGTCGCAGCTCGGGGGCCGCACATCCGCTCATGGTTCATAAGAACATCAGTCTTGATACAGTCACCGGCAAAGCGGCCGTCGGTGATCTGCAGATCGAGCTCACCGCACACGAGCTCCGCATTCTCAGCTATTTCTTTCATCGCATAGGCCGGCTCGTCTCTCAGCAGGAGCTTTCCGAGCACATCTACGGTCTGGAAGACAACATCGAATCGAACACCATCGAGGTCTATGTCGGTCGGCTGCGCAAGAAGCTGGGGCGCGAGGTGATCACCACAATTCGCGGCCTCGGCTACAAGATGGAATAGGTTGATGCGCAGCCTCAGGATGCGGCTCGTGATCGCCGCGGCAATCTGGATCGCGTTGGGTGTCGCCGCGGCGGGCGTCCTCATGTCGGCGGTGTTCAAGGACTTTCTCGAGACCCAGTTCGACGACCAGCTGCACGTCAATCTCGACGAGCTCGAACGGCAGACGCAGTTCTCTGCTGACGGCACCATCAGGATCGAGCGCGATCTGAACGATCCGCGCTTCAGAGCACATCTCTCAGGCTACTACTGGGAGATTCAGCGAAACGGCGAAACTCTGGCACGAGCTGCTTCGCTCGAGGGGCCGGCGCTCGCTGTGCCGCCGGCTGGAGCCAACGCCCAGACCCACACCTACCGGATAGAGGGTCCGACGGGTGAAATGCTCGTTTCCGAAAGACCGCGATGGCTTTCCGGCGACGACAATCCGTTTCGCATCATCGTCGGCATTGACCGCTCTCATCTCGACCGAGAGATGCAGAAGTTCAACTACGTCCTTCTCTGGTCTCTCGGCGCATTTTCGGTGTCTCTCATAGGAGCCGCGATCATTCTGCTGCTCTACGCGATGCGGCCCTTTGGGGAGCTGCGCAAGGAGCTGGGGCGCGTTCGTAACGGAACGGCAACTCACGTTGGCGGACAATTTCCGGATGAGGTGCAGCCGTTGATCGATGATCTCAATCATCTTCTCGCATCTTCGGGTGAGCAAATGATCCGGGCCAGAACGCAGGCTGGAAACATGGCTCACTCGCTCAAGAGTTCACTGGCGCTGCTGGTAGACGAAGCCCAAAAGGTCGACGCGCGAGGTGACCGCGATACCGCCGATCTCATATTTGCTGAAGCGCGCCGAATGCAGCGCCAGATCGACTACCAGATCGCGCGCGCAAGGGCCGTGGCATCAAGGGCGAAGCCAGCCCAAACGACGTCACTATCGGCCGCAGTAGCACCGGTAATAGCTGCACTTGGCCGGCTGCACGTAGAGCGTCGCTTGGAAATTGAGGCAGATGTACCCGAGGGCGCCTCGGTCGCATGCGACGCAGAAGATCTCGACGAAATGCTCGCTAACCTCGTCGACAATGCCTGCAAGCACGCCAAATCGCGCGTAATCGTGAGAACAGAGAAATCCGTCCCGCGAAAGTTCGTCGAAATCCTTGTCGAGGATGATGGTCCGGGCCTTCCTCCTGAAGCATGGGACATTGTCTTCAACGTCGGAGAACAATGGGGTGGATCGAGTGGCGGCTCTGGTCTCGGCCTCTCGATCGTGCGCGATCTCGCCCAACTCTACGGCGGCGCGGTGCGTCTGGATCAATCCGAGCTTGGGGGGCTGAAGGTCGTCCTCGAACTCCCCGGACACTACGAGGTTAGGCCTACCTATGGCGACGCCAGATAGAGCCGCAAGCGGGTTGCGCTATACGATAGTCAGAGCCAGGATCGGCATTTGATTGGACTGAATGGGAACTCAGCGATGCTAACCCGACGACAGGCGACGGTTACGATCGGCGCAGCCGCGGCCTTGCTCACCTTCCGAGCGAATGCTGCTGGGACCCGGCCCACGGTGACGCTTCATAAAGACCCCACGTGTAGTTGCTGCACGGCCTGGGGCAAACACATCGAAGAGGCCGGCTTCCCCGTCACAGTAATCGAATCTCAGAGCCTCAAAGCCTTGAATGCTAAGCTTGGCGTTCCCGAGGACCTCGCGGGTTGCCATACAGCGACTGTTGAGGGCTACGTTCTGGAAGGGCATGTGCCCGCCTCAGCGCTGGAACGGCTGCTCCGCGAAAGGCCTGAAGCTATCGGCCTGTCTGTGCCGGGAATGCCCGCCGGCTCGCCTGGGATGGGTGGAGATCCCGAGATTTATCAGGTGACGCTCTTTACATCCTCTGATCGGCGCGCCTTCGCTCGCTACAAGGGTGCCGAGCTACTCGATTGACGTCGTTTGGGATCAATCGCTTCTCCCGGCGACAGCGCTTCGATGATCTTGCATTGCGCGACCGTACCGCAACGGCACTGCTTGATGAGGCTGTCGAGTTCGCTCCGCAAGGCTCGTAGATCGGCGATCTTGCGATCAACTTCTGCGAGGTGGGCGCGCGCGATTGCATCGACCGACTGGCACGGCTGATCGCCCTTGTCGGCGAGAGCAAGGAGATCACGGATCTGATCGAGCGAGAAACCAAGATCACGCGAGCGACGGATGAAGCTCAAGCGGTTCAAGTGCTCGACTCTATACGCCCGATAGTTACCGGAGGTGCGCCGAGGCGCTTCGAGCAAACCAATCTTCTCATAGTAGCGGACAGTTTCCACCTTGACGCCCGTCGCGCGCGCCAGCTCGCCGATCGTCAGGAATTTCTCGGCCATGGCCATTGACCCTGTAGTTGCTACAGGGTCCATATGGGCGGTCACACGGCACTTGTCGAGGTGACCCATGGCATCCACCGAAACTCTCCGGCTCCGTATCGAAGGCATGGACTGCGGAGCGTGCGCCCTGAAGATTGAGCACGCCCTGTCGCGTCTCCCGGGAGCGTCGGATATTTCCGTCGACTTTGGGCGCCAATCGCTCGCACTGAGCCTCAGCGATCGTTCGACATCGTTGGAGGACGTCAAGGCGCAGATCAGATCCTTGGGCTTTAATTCGATTGAGCAGCGCGAGGATGGCACAGCCGTCGAAGCGTATGCGTCGCCCGCGCCGTGGTGGCAGTCGCGTAAGGCCGGCGTGGTCGCAGGCACCGGCGCATTGCTCCTCGCCGCTTATTTGCTGTCCTTGGCCGCACCGAAATACGCTAACTGGCTGTTCACCTTCGCTGCACTTGTCGGGCTCGCACCAATCTCCCAACGGGCGTTTGCTGCCGCACGTGCCGGCTTCCCTTTCAGCATCGAAACGCTCATGTCGATTGCCGCTGTCGGCGCCATTGCCATTGGCGCGGCGGAGGAAGCAGTGGTTGTGGTATTCCTGTTTGCGGTCGGCGAGTTGCTGGAAACCGTCGCCGCGGATCGCGCACGTTCGGGAATACGAGGTCTCATCGACCTGATGCCGCGCACTGCGACGAGGCGGCGGCCGGGCACTGGCGAGGTTGAAACGGTCGCCATCGACCAGCTTGGCGTCGGCGACACGGTCGTTGTGGTTGCCGGAGACCGCATTCCATCCGACGGCATCGTCATCGAGGGCGTTTCGGAGGCCGACGAATCTCCGGTGACCGGGGAGTCGGTGTCGGTTGCGAAGCAGCCGGGTTCAGCCGTCTACGCCGGCACCATCAACGCAAATGGGGAGCTTCACATTCGGCTGACGCGCAGCGTCGCCGACAACACGATCGCCCGCATCATTCAGATCGTCGAAGAAGCCCAAAGCGCAAAAGCGCCCACTGCCCGCTTCATCGATCAGTTCAGCCGCTGGTACACACCGGCAGCGATCATCGTCGCGCTACTCGTGGTCGTCGTACCACCTCTGGCGGTCGACGCTGACTGGCAGACGTGGATCTATCGCGGGCTTGCCATTCTTCTCATCGCCTGCCCCTGCGCACTTGTGATCTCCACGCCCGCCGCCATCGCCTCAGGTCTTGCGGCCGGAGCGCGCCAGGGACTGCTGATTAAGGGAGGAGCTGCCCTCGAAACACTTGGGAAGGTAACCACGGTTGCCTTCGACAAAACGGGAACCCTCACAGCAGGCGCGCCCAAGGTGACAGATGTCGTGCCGCTCGGCGCCGATGAGCGCACCGTTATCAGCCTCGCTGCGGCCGTAGAGCGTGGTTCCAAGCATCCTCTGGCTCGTGCAATCGTGACCGGGGCCAATGCTCTGGGCGCTGAGGAGCGCAGAACGTTCGGAGGCGCGACGGCGATTCCAGGCAAAGGAATTACCGCACGCTTGGACGAGGGCTTAGTCACCGTCGCCTCTCCGCGTCATGCTGTCGACCACAGCGCGCTCGGCAAGGAAGCGCAGCTCGCGATCGCGCGTCTCGAAAGCGAAGGCAAAACGGTTGTCGTCGTTATCCGCGATACGACCGTTGTTGGTCTTGTTGGCCTCCGTGATGAGCCGCGAGCCGACGCGGCCTTGGGGCTTCAGGCGCTGCACAGATTGGGCGTGCGCACCGTCATGCTGTCGGGCGACAATGCGCGAACAGCCGCGGCGATTGGCCATTCTCTCAACATCGATGCCGTGGCCGAGCTCCTTCCGCAAGCCAAGCTCGAAAAGATCGCCACCTATAAGGCCAAGGGCCCAGTAGCAATGGTCGGAGATGGCATCAACGACGCTCCGGCCCTTGCGGCGGCCTCGGTCGGAATCGCCATGGGTTCGGGTACCGACGTTGCACTGGAGGCGGCCGACGCCGCGCTCCTCAATAACCGCGTAGGCGGTATTGCAGACCTAGTCGTCCTGTCGCGAGCGACGCTCACCAACATCTGGCAGAACATCGCCTTGGCTCTCGGCCTCAAAGCCGTGTTCCTGGTGACGACCTTGATGGGCGCCACGACGCTGTGGATGGCGATCCTCGCGGACACGGGGGCCACCGTATTGGTGACTGCAAACGCCTTACGTCTGCTCCGCTTCCGGCCAGCAGCATCGGAAAATCCGGGAGGCAGCGCATGAATGGTGCAACCCAAACGCCGCAGACGATGCGTCGCGCAGCTATACTATGCGGGTTGGTGGCGATCCTCGGTGCCTTTCTGTTGGATCAAGCGACAAAGTTGTCAGCACTTGCAGCACTTGGGCGCGGCGAGGTTTACGCCATGCTCCCGGTCTTCAATCTGCGCCTCAGCTTCAACCAGGGTATTTCCTTCGGCCTATTCACCGAGACGTTCACGGATCGGCCGCTCGTGCTTGCCGCCATTGCCCTCGTTATGACGGCTCTGCTCGGGAATCTGTTGGTCCGGTCGACGACGCGTTTAGAAGCCGTGGCGCTCGGTTTTATCATCGGGGGAGCCCTCGGAAATGTCTTTGACCGCTTGCGCATCGGCGCTGTCGTCGACTTTCTAGATTTTCATGTGCGGGGCTATCACTGGCCTGCCTTCAACCTAGCGGATGCTTCAATTGTCGTTGGCATCATCGCCCTAGTGACAACAACGATCATAGGACAGCGTCCTGATCCAGCCGCTGAGGAGACATCACAATGATGGCGCGTACTGTGTTTTCACTCCGCCCCGCGTTGCTGGCTCTGCTGGCCATCATGCTGGTTCCGGCCGGGGCTCTTTCGGCATCCCTAGTAATGATGACGACCGGCGGCTGTGAATGCTGCCATGCGTGGGCTCGCCACTTGCGGCAGGCCGGCCACGAGGTAGCCATCAAAAATCTCGCAATGGGGCGGCTAATGAAGATGAAACTCGATGCAGGCATTCCTGCAACTCTCACGGCGTGCCACACCGCAAGGGTCGATGGATATCTGATTGAAGGGCACGTGCCCGAACGGGAGATCCGCAGGCTACTTGAGGAACGTCCTGAAGCGCTTGGTCTCGTCGTCCCGGGAATGCCCGTCGGATCGCCGGGCATGGAGTCGGGCAGCAAGCGAGAGGCGTACGAGGTCCTCCTGCTCAAGAAAGATCGCAGCACGGAAGTCTTCGCGCGTTACGAGGCGCAATCTGAGTGAAGCAAGTGACTATGTTGCACGGGGACTACTAGGAGCAATCGAAGAAATTGGAAGCTCATGACGCTTGAAGCCGCACGTTGTGGCGGCAAATGCTTCAGGACGACGCTGGCGATATCTCCGCCTCCTGATCGGCACCATCTTTCGCGACCATCCTGGCTTCAGTTCCAGCGTCCGGCAAGCGCCAGCCTTTGATGAGACCGTAAATCGCCGGGATGACGACGAGCGTCAGCAGGGTCGACGAGACCATGCCACCAATCATTGGTACGGCTATGCGTTGCATGACCTCCGAGCCGGTTCCGGTGCTCCACATGATGGGCAAGAGACCCGCCATGATGGCGACGACCGTCATTATCTTCGGGCGCACGCGTTCGACGGCGCCTAGCATGATGGCCTCGTATAGGTCGGCTTGGGTAAAGGCACGGCCCTCCTTGCGGCAACGCGCGCGTATCTCCTCCGTCGCGTGATCGAGGTAGATCAGCATCACGACGCCTGTCTCGGCGGCAACGCCGGCGAGGGCAATGAACCCGACGGCTACGGCAACCGACATGTTGAAGCCGAGCCACCACATCAACCACAGTCCGCCGATCAGTGCGAAGGGCAGCGACAGCATGACGATGAGCGTTTCGGTGATCCGCCCGAAGTTCAGATAGAGCAGCAGGAAGATGATCATCAGCGTCACCGGCACGACGATCTTAAGCTGGGCTTCGGCGCGCTCCAGGTATTCGAACTGGCCGCTCCACACGAGGTAGGTGCCGGCCGGCAAGGCGACCTGATCTTCCACGGCCTTCTTGGCGTCGGCGACATATCCACCGAGGTCGCGGTCGCGGATGTCGACAAAGATGTAGGTCGCAAGCTTGGCGTTCTCGGTGCGGATGGTCGTGGCACCCTGGGTGAGCTTGATGTCGGCAACCTCGCCCAGCGGGACCGTGCCGCCTGCCGGCAGCGCCACCAGCACGTCCTTGGCGATCGCCTGCGGGTCGGAGCGCAGATCGCGCGGATAGCGCACCGTCACCGTATAGCGCTCGCGTCCTTCAACGGTGGTGGTAACGGGCTCGGCGCCGAGCGCCGCCGCGACGACATTCTGAACATCCGCAATCAACAGGCCGTAGCGCGCGAGGCGGTCGCGGTCGGGAATGACTTCCAGGTAGTAGCCGCCGACCACGCGCTCGGCGTAGGCGCTCGACGTTCCCGGCACGCTCTTGACGGCAGCCTCGACCTGGCGCGCAACCTGCTCCATCTCGCTAAGGTCCTTGCCGATCACCTTGATCCCGACAGGCGTGCGAATGCCGGTCGACAGCATGTCGATGCGCGCCTTGATGGGCATCGTCCAGGCGTTGGACACCCCGGGGAACTGCAGCGCCTGATCCATCTCCTGGGTGAGCTTGTCGGTCGTCATCCCGGGACGCCACTCCTCCTTGGGCTTCAGATTGATGATGGTCTCGAACATTTCGAGCGGCGCGGGATCCGTCGCCGTCTGCGCGCGCCCGGCCTTGCCGTAAACCGACGCCACCTCCGGGAACGAGCGGATGATGCGGTCCTGCGTCTGCAAGAGCTCGGCGGACTTCGTTACCGATATGCCGGGCAGCGTCGTCGGCATGTAGAGCAGCGTGCCCTCGTTGAGGTTGGGCATGAACTCCGAGCCGATGTGTTGCACCGGCCAGATGGAGACGCCGAGGATGAGAAGCGCCACCGCGATGGTCAGGGTCTTGGCTTTGAGCACACCGCGGATGACCGGCCGGTAGACGGCTATCAGTGCCCGGTTGAGGGGGTTTTTTCCCTCCGGGATGATGCGCCCGCGCACGAAGATCACCATCAGCGCCGGCACCAGTGTCACGGACAGCAGCGCCGCCGCCCCCATGGCGAACGTCTTGGTGAAGGCCAGTGGGCCGAACATGCGGCCTTCCTGCGCTTCCAGCGTGAATATGGGTAGGAACGACACGGTGATGATGAGCAGCGAGAAGAACAGTGCCGGGCCGACCTCGGTGGCCGCTTCGACAAGGATCTCCAATCGCGGCTTATCGGGCGGCGCCCGCTCCAGGTGCTTGTGGGCGTTCTCGATCATCACGATGGCGGCGTCGATCATGGCGCCGATGGCGATGGCGATGCCTCCGAGGCTCATGATGTTGGAGCCTATGCCGAGCAGCTTCATGGCGACGAATGCCACGAGAATGCCGACGGGCAGCATGAGGATGGCGACGAGCGCGCTGCGCACGTGCAGAAGAAACACGATGCAGACGAGCGCCACGACGACGCTTTCCTCAAAGAGGGTCGAACGCAAGGTGGAGATGGCATGGTGGATGAGCTCCGAGCGGTCGTAGACGGGCACGATCTCAGTGCCCGCGGGAAGCGAGGGGAGGATCTCCTTGAGGCGCTCCTTCACATTGTCGATGACGGTGAGCGCATTAGCGCCGGAGCGCTGCAGCGCGATGCCGCTCGCCACCTCGCCTTCGCCGTTGAGCTCGGTGATGCCGCGCCGCTCGTCCGGGCCGATCTCTATGCGTGCGATGTCCTTGAGCAATACGGGGACGCCGCCGCTCACCTTGACGACGATCTGCTCAATGTCCGAGGTCCCTTTGAGATAGCCACGCCCGCGAACCATGAACTCGCGCTCGGCGAGCTCCAGCGTTCGGCCGCCGACGTCGATATTGCTGGCGCGGATGGCCTCGCGGACGCTTTCCAGGGTGATGCCGAGCGTACGCATGCGACCGGGGTCGATGACGACATTGTACTGCTTGACGAAGCCGCCGACGCTCGCCACCTCGGCGACGCCCTCCGCCTTCGACAGTCCGAAGCGGATTTCCCAATCCTGCAGCGAGCGCAGCTCAGCCAACGACTTGTTCTTGCCGATGACCGCGTACTGGTAGACCCAGCCAACGCCGCTCGCGTCCGGTCCTAGCGTCGGGGTGACGCCCGTCGGCAGCCGTTTCGCTGCCGCGTTGAGGTATTCCAGGACACGGCTGCGCGCCCAGTAGATGTCGGTGCCGTCGTCGAAGATGATGTAGACGAACGACACGCCGAAGAAGGAAAAACCGCGCACCACCTTCGAGCGCGGCACCGTCAACATCGAGGTCGTGAGTGGATAGGTGACCTGGTCCTCGACGACCTGCGGCGCCTGACCAGGATACTCCGTGTAGACGATGACCTGTGTATCGGAGAGATCCGGAATCGCGTCGAGTGGAAGGCGCGTAAGCGCCCAGACGCCGGCGAGCACCGCAAACGCGCTCGCGATCAGCACCAGCACGAGGTTGCGCGCCGACCAGGCGATGAGGCGGCCAATCATTGGCTGGCCTCCTTCGATGGAACCGGCTTCGTCTCCTTAGGCGTCATCCCTTTCAGCGCCGCCTGCAGATTGCTTTCGGCGTCGATGAGGAAGTTGCCTTCGGTGACGACGCGGTCGCCGTCCTGGATGCCGGTCAACGCCTCGACGTAATTATCACCTGTGCGGCCGAGCTTGACCTCGCGTGGCTCGAAGCGGCCCTCGCCGCGGTCGAGAATGACGATCTGGCGCTCGCCGCTGTCGATGATGGCGCTCCGCGGCACCGCGACGACCGCGTCGCCCGATCCCGTGACGATGTCGACGTCGGTATACATGTCCGGCAACAGCGCGAGGTTGGGGTTCGGCAGCTCGATGCGCACGCGCGCGGTGCGGGTCTCCTTCATCAGGTGGGGATAGACGACCGCCACCTTGCCGGTAAACACGCGTCCCGGATGTGCGCGGGTCGTCACCTTGACCGCTTGGCCCGGCTCGATGGTGCCCAGGTCTCCTTCCGCGACCTGCGCCATGACCCACACGACCGAATGATCGGCAATGCGGAACAGAACGTCGCCTGCTTTGAAGGCCTGGCCATCGACGGCATTGCGCTCAAGAACCACGCCGCTCAGCGGCGCCGGCCAGGCAATCGCATCGGGAACGCGCCGCGTGCGCTTCACCTCGTCGATGAACGCCTCGGGCGCTCCAAGATTGCGTAGCCGCCGGCGCGCACCAACGATGCCGCTAACCCTGCTTGGTTGGCCCCGCAGACTGCGCGGTAGCTCATCGCTGCTCGACCCGAGGTCCTGCTCGACCAGCAACCTTGCGGACTGGTTGAGCAGCTCCTGGCCGAACGCCGTCATCAGCGGCTGGCCCTGCTTGACATGCGTTCCGGTGGTGACCGGGCCGACCTTTTCGATGTAACCGTCAAAGCGCGGCGCCACGACGCTGATGCGGCGCTCGTCGAGCTCCACGATGCCCGGCACCCGAATGTCGCGCGTCATCGGGCGTTTGCCGACCGTCTCCGTCTTGACGCCGGTACGCTGGATCTTGCCGGGCGAAATCCTGACGCTCGTGCCGTCTTCAACCTCTCCCTCATAGACCGGGATGTAGTCCATCCCCATGGAGTCCTTCTTTGGCACCGGCGAGATGTCCGGAAGGCCCATCGGATTTCTGTAATAGAGGATCTTCCGCTCGCCCGGCGCTGCGTCGGCAGACGGCGCCGCGGGAGCCGTCTTTGGGGCATCGAAGCTGACGTCCTCGCTGGCATGCACGGCGACATAAGGTCTGCCGCTGTCGGTGGTCTTCGGCGTTAGCGCATAGAACGGCCTTCCGTCGGGATCCTGGTAATAGATGACCCGACCTCTTCCTCCAGGTGCCGGAATGTTTCTCACCGCCGAGGGGGAATCAAGCGGCAGCCTGAGCAAGCCCGTCTGGCCTGCCCAAAGCCCGGCTCCCGCCGCAGCCAAAATGGCTGCGACGGTTGCCACGCCCTTCACGGTGGCCCTCATTTTGTGGCCGTGACGACGAGCTTGTTCTCTACCGTCCCGGTCTCTCCTTGCACCTTGGCACCCAGCGAGAGTGCCCACTTGCCTGCCATGCTCAGGTTGGTCTTGAAGCGGTAGACGCCGGGCTCGGTCGAGGCCACTGCCTCGATCGGTGAGTCCATCATCTCCATGCCGTCCGGACCCATGTCGATCCGTTTGGCAAAAATCACCGCCTCGGGGATGGCTCGCCCGGAAGGCTTGTGCACGAGCTTGACCGCGATGACGGCGTCACCCTGCTTGACCTCCTTGTCGATGAGTTGGAACTCGTAGTCTTTGCTGTCAGCCAGCGACGTCGTCGCCATGGCAGTCAACAGCGCGGCGCCGATGGCCCCCGCGCGCAAAGAATTGCGTCGCATCGTTTGATCTCCTGTTGTCCTGAACCGTTCGCGGCGGCCGCCATGGCCAACGCGCGCGCAGCCGCGGCTAATGCCGCGCCGACGCTGGACGCACTACGGGCGTGGTTCAGACGCTGGGAGGTCGCAAAGGCGGAGAAATAAGGGAGCCGTCGCTCGCCTGCGAAAGCCCGGGAGGGACGGCCGAGCTGGCTGCCAGGCCGTGCATGCGCACCTGCACTACAGGCACCGACATCGGCTGGAAGCACTTGGCCAGGCACGCCGTCATGTCCGCACACATCTTCTGCGGACACTCGGGGCAATGCTTTGGCTTGGCGGCTTTGTGAGCGGCTTTGTGACAGGGCATCTCGCCCGCTGTCGGCATGGCCATTTTCGTATGGGCCATCGATGTGGCCATGGCGAGCGCCACGGGCGTCGAAACCGGCGCAACCAACAGGGCCCCGAGCATGGCAAGCACGCCGAGGATTGAAGAGCAGCGCTGGAAAAGCCTATTTCTCACGTGGTCAGGCTGCCATGCCTGCCGCCAAAGGGCAAGTTTCCGTCATGTAACATCTAAGCGCACCGCGCAGAGAAATACATCTGAACAAGCGGGTCATCTCCGCAAGCGGACCTGGTCGGCAATAGTAGAAGGGGACCCAGCGAGAGTTACCAAACTGATCGCCTGCGGATCGAGCGCTCATCCGCGCGGAAAAACGCTGTCGACCTTGCGGCGACGGGGGTTCAAGTTGGGTAACGGTACAAACGCTCCGACGATTGCGGTGCCCTCGAGCACCCCATTCGACGCGAAGGCGAGCAGGCTCAACTGCCTACAGTTCGTGTCTGCAGCCGAGGCGCATGCTAAATTAGCACTGCACAAAAACTCGGTCGGGTGCACAATAAGTCCCACTTGATGCCACTAAATGTGCAAAGCCCGGCTACCCCGAGGATTGCCATTCGTCTGACGGATGTTACGAACCTCACCAACAGGGCGGCGATCAGCTCTTCGGTCACTGCCGGCACGCTGTCGACGACCAATGTCAACTACGGTGTGTATG
>Ga0182736_1000865_pt1 | contig 37098 bp, 23 predicted proteins | sample eDN5th30CKraftBY_FD_128882 | JGI IMG/M metagenome (GOLD analysis project Ga0182736, IMG submission 128882) | Enriched backyard soil microbial communities from Emeryville, California, USA - eDNA 5th pass 30_C Kraft BY (version 2) (version 2) | ecosystem: Environmental > Terrestrial > Soil >... | reverse complement strand
TCGACGCGGCCCACGCGCGCCGCCGTCGAGAGGGCGTTGTGCGGCTTGCGCGCGGCGATATCGTCGCCCGGATAGAAGACGGAAAAATGACGGCCGACGATATCGCTCGCGTCATAGCCCTTGATCCGCCGCGCGCCGTTGTTCCAGGTCGCGACGTGGCCGTGCGCGTCGAGCAGGAAGATCGCGTAGTCCTCGACCGCTTCGACCAGCAGACGGAAAGGTGCGTCCGTCAGCAGCGAAGGCGTGTTGCCGGGTTCGGTCGCGGAGCAGTCGATCATCGTTGCAACGGGCGGATGCGCTTGCAACGTCGACGCGTTGCGGCGCTATTGCTTCATCATCTGAAAGGGCGGCAAGGGCAGCTCGTCGCCGTCGAGAAACGCGGTCGCGCAGCGCACCGCGAAGCCGAGCGCGCCGTCCTTGCTTGCGAATGCGCCGAGATTGCCGAGCGAGGTGGCATGGCCGTCCTCTTCGAGAATCGACGCGGTCGCGACGAACGCGTTGCCTACACGAGTGGCGGAGGGCTTAAAAGCCGCTCCCCGATGATAGATGATCATAGATTTGACCGGTGGAGATGATCGAAAGGCTTATGCGGCAGGCATGCCGCGGCGTGAGAGCGAATGCGCGCGGATCAGCGCGGATCAGCGCGGGTTCTGCACTGACTGTCGATAGTCGATCTCGGCCATGCCGTAAGCGAACGCGTAGCGCACCGCGCCCGTTTCGCTGGCGAATTCGCCGAGCATTCCGCTCGAACGGCGCGTGCCGTCCGGTTCTCGCACGATGAGCATCGCCGCGTATCTGTCCTGCTCCGGGACGGCGGTCGCGCTCAGTACGTGCCCTTTGTAGATCACGTCGTCGGGTCGATTCATTGCTCTCTCAGGTTCTAATGTTTTGCCGGCGTGGCAATTCTGACGTTTGCCTACATTCCGTAAGCAGTAAGCCTAACCGTTCAATTTTTGTCGCTTAATCCGATTTAAGCTTTTTTACTTTTCCCATGCAAATGCTTAAGTCCGACCAATCGGGCGGGCATCGGGTCGCGCCTCTGCGCATCGCGTTGAACAGTCTCGATACCGACTTCGCCGCGACGACGTACATCGCGCCGGAGAGCCCCGAATCGGAGCGCATCAGCAGATCGGCTGCGAAAAGCGCCGCGATCGCGACGAGCGGGTGGCACATCACCTGAGCGGTCAAGCGTTTCATCTGCGTCTCACCTCGAAAACATCTGTCGAAATCGGGCAAGACCGCACAGTGCTGCGATAGCGATACGAACCGGGTCCCGTCCTGAGCCTTACTGTGCCTTTAACGTCCGCTTGCAGTCCTGCCCGCACGTCCGCGCTGGCTGCCCGATCGTCCGGGTTTTTTTCCGCTGTCTGCGAATTCGTGAGACGCATACATACAGCCCGCCGACCGTTCCGCCAAAGCCTAGCGTTCAGCCGACCGTCGTCCACTTTTTTAAGCCGTTGCAGACAATAATCGCGACTGCACCGGGGCCGGCCCCTCCTGAACGGAGATCGCAGATGAAAGGGCATTTATCGGTTGGCGTGATCGCAGTCGCTATCGCAGCAATCATCGGTGGATGCAGCGGAGGAAGCTCCTCCGATCCGTCCTCGACATCCGGCGGCTCCGCGTCGGCATCCGGTCCCGCGTCGGCGTCGAGCCCAGCGTCGGCATCCAGTCCTTCGGCCGCATCGTCGGCAAACGGCGCGAGCGCGCCCGCGAGCGCAAGCGCTCCCGCGACGAACTCGCCGTCCGCATCGACTCCGATGGATGTCACCACGTATCACAACGACATCCGCCGCACCGCGCAGCAGCTCGCCGAGACCCGGCTCACGCTCGCCAGCGTGAAGTCGTCCACGTTCGGCAAGCTCGGCTTCTATGCCGTCGATGGCGCCGTCGATGCGCAACCGCTCTTTCTCGCCAACGTGCCGATCGCGGGCGGCACGCATAACGTGCTGTACGTCGCGACCGAGAACGCGACCCTCTACGCGTTCGATGCCGACACCGGCGCCGTGCTCTGGCAAGTCTCGACGCTCGGCGCGGGCGAAGTGCCGAGCGACGATCACGGCTGCGACCAGACCACGCCGAAAATCGTCATCACGGCGACGCCGGTCATCGACCGCTCGCGCGGGCCCAACGGCGTGATCTATGTCGTCGGCATGTCGAAGGACAGCGGCGGCGCGTATCACCAGCGCATCCACGCCATCGACATCGCAACGGGCGGCGAACTGTTCGGCGGCCCGACCGAAATCACCGGCTCGTATCCCGGCACCGGATCGGGCAGCGTGAACGGCGTCGTGCCGTTCACGCCGGGCCAGTACATCGAGCGCGCGTCGCTGCTGCTGCTGAACGGCGTCGTCTATACGGCGTGGAGCTCGCATTGCGACACGCTGCCGTATACCGGCTGGCTCATCGGCTACAGCGCGGACACGCTCAAGCAGACGGGCATCCTCAACGTCACGCCGAACGGCGAGATGGGCGGCATCTGGATGGGCGGCGCGGGCCTGGCATCGGACGGCACGTCGATCTATTTCCTCGACGGCAACGGCACGTTCGACGCGACCATCAACGCGCAGGACATGCCCATCAGGAACAACTTCGGCAACGGCTTCCTCAAGGTCACGCCGAGCGCGACGTTCGCGCTTCAGGTCAACGATTACTTCGAGCCGTCGAACACCGTGGTGGAATCGAACCAGGATCTGGATCTCGGCTCGGGCGGCGTGCTCGTGCTGCCCGATGTCACCGACATCAACGGCAACGTGCAGCATCTCGCGATAGGCGGCGGCAAGACGCGCGTCCTCTACGTCGTGAACCGCGATTCGATGGGCAAGTTCGATTCGAACGCGGATCACATCTATCAGCCGCTTTACTCGACGATCACCGGTCCGATGTTCACCGCGCCGGCGTTCTACAACAACACGATCTACGTCGGCCCGGCGGGCGATCATCTGAAGGCGCTGCCCGTCGTCAACGCGATGGTCGCGACAAGCGCATCGAGCCAGACGACGAGTCCCGCGGGCAACTGGAATTTTCCGGGCCTCGCGCCGGTCATTTCCGCGAATGGCAATACCGACGGCATCGTATGGGGCGTCGAGAACACCACGCCGACCGCCGTGCTGCATGCCTACGACGCGAGCAATCTCGCGATCGAGCTTTACAACAGCAATCAGGCGGGCACGCGCGATCAGTTCGGCAACAACAAGTTCATCTCGCCGACGGTCGCGAACGGCAAGGTCTACGTCGGCACGAAGACGGGCGTGATGGTGTTCGGTCTGCTCGGCGGATGACTGGCGCGGGTCGGGGCCGCATCGATATAAGATCGCGTTACCTCGACCCATGGAGCTTCCGATGCAACTGACCCGTCTTCTTGTTCCGACGTTCGTGCAGACGTTGAAGAACCTGTCGGCGTGGCTCGATAAAGCCGCTGCATTTCAGCACGAGAAAGGCGCGAATCCCGACGCGCTGATGACCTTGCGTCTCGCGCCCGACATGTTTCCGCTCGCCGCGCAAGTGCGCTTCGTGTGCTTTCAGGCACAGGAACCGGTGTACCGGCTGCGCGGCGAAGACCTGCCGCAGACAGTGCTGCGCGTGCGGAAAGAAGGCGCGCATTCGAACGAAGCGCCGGGCACGTTCGCCGATGCGCAAGCCTGCATCGCCGATGCGATCGCATTGCTCTCGAACCTCACTTCCGATGCGCTCGACGCCGGAACCGGCGAGCCGATCGCGCTCGATCTGCCGAACGGCATCGTCTTCGACATGACCGGCGAGCAATACGCGCGCGACTGGTCGCTGCCGCAGTTCTATTTCCACGCGATGACCGCTTACGCGATCCTGCGCAACCACGGCGTGCCGCTCGGCAAGCCGGATTACGTGGCGCACATGTTCTCGTATATCCGGCCCGGCACGCTGCCCCAATCGGGCTGAATCCGCGCGACTTCGGCACAATGCTTGCGCAGACACGAACTACGACCTTGCGCCATGCGACCCGCCGACCCGAACGTTTCTCCCGCCCTCGAATGCCGCCGCCTGACGAAAACCTACGGCAGCGGCCGCATCGTGCTCGACGCGCTCGACTTCGCGCTCGGCGCGGGCGAGTTCGTCGCGATCATGGGCGACTCGGGCGTCGGCAAATCGACGCTGCTCAATCTGATCGCGGGCCTCGACACCGCCGATAGCGGCGACGTGCTGATCGACGGCGCATCGATCTCGACGCTTCCCGACGACGCCGCCACGCGCCTGCGCCGGCAAAAGCTCGGCTTCGTGTTCCAGGCGTTTCACGTCCTGCCGCATCTGACGCTGTATCAGAACGTCGCGGTGCCGCTGCTGCTGAACGGCATGCCGCCCGCGCCCGCGCGCGCCATGCTCGCGGCGGTCGGCCTCGACGGACGCGGCGACGACATGCCGCGCCAGCTTTCCGGCGGCGAGTTGCAGCGCGTGGCGATTGCGCGCGCGCTGGTGCATCGGCCGCGCCTCATTCTCGCCGATGAACCCACCGGCAATCTCGATCCGCAGACCGCGCACGAAGTGCTCGAATTGCTGCGCGCCGAAACCAAGGCGACGCGCGCCGCGACGGTGATGGTCACGCATTCCGAAGCGGCGGCCGCGTTCGCGGATCGCGTCGTGATTCTGCGCGACGGCGCCTTGCACGCCGCGACGCTCGCCCGATGAGCGATATCGCCGCCGGATGCGGATTCTTCGACACGCTCACGCGCTGGCTGCTCGGCGCGCAATGGCGCAGCCATCGCGGACGCGCGCTCGTCGCCATGCTGACGATCGCGCTCGGCGTCGGGCTCGGTTATGCGGTGCAGCTCATCAACGGCGCGGCGTTCAACGAGTTTTCCGCCGCCGCGCGCAGCCTTTCCGGTCAAGCCGACTTGCAAGTGCGCGGCGCGCAGCCTTTCATCGACGAGAACGTTTATCCGCGGCTCGCGACGCGCGCGGGCGTGGCCGCCGCGAGTCCGGTGCTCGAACTCGATGTCGCCGTGCCCGGCAAGAACGCGCCGCTCAAGGTGCTCGGCATCGACGTGTTCCGCGCGAAGCGCATCGCGCCGGACCTGACCGGCGTGCCCTCGCCGGAAGCATCGTTCGATGTTCTCGCCGATGACGCGATCTTTCTTTCGCCCGCCGCGCTCGCCTGGCTCGGCGCGCGCGATGGCGGACGCATCGAATTGCAAAGCGGCACGTCGCCCGTGACGTTGCGCGTCGCGGGCGGCATCGCGCGAACGCGTCCCGGCCAGCGCATCGCGGTGATGGATATCGCCGCCGTGCAGAACCGCTTCGGCATGGCGGGCAAGCTATCGCGCGTGGATGTGCAACTCGCGCGCGGCGTCGATCGCGATGCGTTCCGCGAGACGCTGCAACGCGAACTCGGCGCGCGGCTCGTCGTGACCGGCACGCAGGATATCGAGAGCCGGACGGACCGGCTGTCGCGCGCGTATCGCATCAATATGAACGTGCTCGCGCTCGTCGCGCTGTTTACCGGCGCGTTTCTCGTGTTCTCGACGCAAGCCGCGGGCGTCGTGCGCCGTCGCGCGCAATTCGCGATGCTGCGCGTGCTCGGCATGACGCGCGCATCGCTCGTGCGGCAGATCATGCTCGAAGGCGCGCTGCTCGGCGTGGTGGGCGGCGTGCTCGGCATCGCGCTCGGCTTCACGGTCGCGGCGCTCGCGTTGCGCTTTTTCGGCAGCGATCTCGGCGGCGGATATTTTCCGGGCGTCGAGCCGCGCGTCGTCTTCGATCCGCTAGCGAGCGCGATCTTTCTCGCGCTGGGCATCGGCGTCGCGCTCGCGGGCACGCTCGTTCCCGCGCTCGAAGCGGCGCGCGCCCGGCCCGCGCCCGCGTTGAAGGCGGGCAGCGAAGAAGCCGCGCTCGCACCGCTCGGCACGCCGTGGCCCGCGCTCGCGTGCCTCGCGGCAGGCGCGGCGCTGACGCAGGCGCCGCCCGTTTTCGATGCGCCCATCGGCGGTTATCTCGCCGTCGCGCTGCTGCTCGTCGGCGGCATCGCGCTGATGCCGCGTGTCACGGCAATCGTGTTCCGCCGCGCGATGAAACCGCGCAACGCCGTCGCGACGCTCGCGCTCGCGCGTCTCGCGAATGCGCCCGGGCAGGCATCGATCGCGATGGGCGGCGTGCTGTCGAGCTTCACGCTGATCGTCGCGATGGCGATCATGGTGACGAGCTTTCGCGTGTCCGTCGAAGACTGGCTCGCGCATCTGCTGTCGGCGGATCTTTATGTGCGGATCGCATCGAGCGGCGACACGGGCGGCTTGCAGCCCGATCAGCAAACGCAGATCGCAGCAGTCGATGGCGTCGCGCACGCGGCGTTCACGCGCGCGACGAAGCTGACGCTCGATCCCGCGAAGCCGCCGGTCGCGCTGATCGCGCGCGAGCTCGACGCCGCCGATCCCGGCGCGACGTTGCAGATGACCGGCGATGCGTTGCCGCCATCCGCGTGGCGCGCGGGCGAAACGCCCGTCTGGGCCTCGGAAGCGATGGCCGATCTGTATGGCTATCGCGTGGGCGAGCGCGTGAGCTTGCCCGTCGGCGGCGCGGGCGAGCGTTTCGTCGTCGCGGGCATATGGCGCGACTACGTGCGGCAGACGGGCGCGCTGCAAATGCGTATCGCGGACTATCGGCGGCTGACCGGCGACACGGCCGCCACCGACATCGCCATTACGTTGCGCGCGGGTTCGGGCGCGGCGCAGGTCATCGACGCGATCAAAAAGCTGCCCTTCGGCGGCGCGCTCGAATTCTCGCAACCGGGCGAGATCCGCGCGCGCACGCTGACCATTTTCGACCGCAGTTTCGCCATGACGTATCTGCTCGAAGCGGTCGCGATCGTCATCGGGCTGTTCGGCGTCGGCGCGACGTTTTCGATGCAGACGCTCGCGCGCTCGCGCGAATTCGGCATGCTGCGGCACGTCGGCGTGACGCGCGCGCAGATTCTCGGGCTGCTCGCTTCGGAAGCGGGCTGGCTCACGCTGCTCGGCATCGCGATGGGCTGCGTGCTCGGCTTCGCGATCAGCCTGATTCTCGTGTTCGTCGTGAATCCGCAGTCGTTTCACTGGAGCATGTCGCTGCACATTCCGTCGACGATGATCGCGGCGATCGCGTGCGTGATGATGGTGTCGTCGTGCGCGACGGCGGTGCTGTCGGGCCGGCGCGCCGTGTCGGTCGATGCGGTGCGCGCCGTGCGGGAGGACTGGTGATGCGCGCGCTGCTTTTCGCGTTGATGCTCATGTCGATGACCGCATTCGCCGGCGAGCCGAAGTTCGCGCCCGTCGCGCCCGGCCACGTCATCGACTGGCCGAAGGACAGCGGCGCGCATCCGCCGTATCGCACGGAATGGTGGTACGCGACCGGCTGGCTCGAGACGGCGGAGCACCAGCCGCTCGGGTTTCAGATCACGTTCTTTCGCTCGAACACCGGCAAGAAGCACGGCAAGAGCGCGTTCGATCCGTCGCAACTCGTCATCGCGCATGCGGCGTTGTCCGATCCCGCGTACGGGCGGCTCGCGCACGATCAGAACATCGCGCGGCAGGGCTTCGGTCTGGCGTACGCGAAGGAAGGCAACACCGACGTCAAGCTCGACGCATGGCGCATGTCGCGCGCGGCGGACGGCAGCTACACGGTCATCGCCGATGCCGCCGGATTCGCGCTCCATCTCACCTTCACGCCGACGCAGCCGCCGATGTTCCAGGGCGAAGGCGGCTACTCGCGCAAAGGGCCGTCGCCGGAGCAGGCGAGCTATTACTACAGCGAGCCGCAGCTCAAGGTGACGGGCAGCGTCGTGCGGCCATCGGCATCGGCAAAGGCGAATGCGGGCGTCGCCGTGACGGGCCGTGCCTGGCTCGATCACGAATGGTCGAGCACGTTGCTGCCATCCGATGCGGCCGGCTGGGACTGGCTCGGCGCGAATCTCGACGACGGCTCCGCGCTGATGGCCTTCAAGGTCCGCGCCCGCGACGGCCATTCGGTCTGGGCGCACGCCGCATTGCGCGATCGCGACGGCCGCACCCGACAATTCGGCCCCGGCGATGTGGAATTCACGCCCGAGCGCGAGTGGCGCTCGCCACGCACGAACACGACGTATCCGGTGGCGATGAACCTGCGCGTCGGCGGAATGCGTTGGCGGCTGACTCCGCTCATGGACGATCAGGAACTCGACTCGCGCGATTCGACCGGCGCGCTGTACTGGGAAGGCGCGGTCACGCTCGACGGCGACGGCGGAAAAGGACGCGGATATCTCGAACTGACGGGATACGCAAAGACGATCGAGATCGAAAAGCGGTGAAGTGGCGGCATCCTCGTGCAACTGCAGCGAAACTTCGTACAAAAGCGTAAAAAGGGGCAGCTTAAGCTTCGTTTAAGAAAAGTCTCATAGTCTCGCTCGACACGCCTCCGCCGTCTCGCCTTTCCATGTCAGCGCGCCTTTTTGTCCGAAGTTCCCCGACGATTTGCCCGCTTTCGCGGCAGATCGAATGACACGCGCGTTTTCCCGACACTCGCGGCCCGCGCCGCGCCTTCTGATCCTTCGACCGATGCGCCCTAAGCGCGCGTCGCTCGATCCGCCTCCCGCCAATGCCTTTATCTTCTTCCAACGCCTTGCCCGGCAAGGCAGGCCGACTGCTTTTCACTTGCGCGATCGGTTCCATCTGTACGGTCGTGATCTGCAACGCGCTGCATCGTCCGACCGCGCCTTCGGCCGATAAGGACTACACGCCCGCCGTATCGCTGCCCCAACGCGCCGCGCCGAAAACGCCGCCCGCGCCGACACGCACCACTGAAAGCGCGACCGTCGACGAGACGTTCTCCGATGCCGCGCAAAGCCTCGGCATCGACCAAGGGACGATCGCGACGCTCACCGAAGCGTTCGCGAGCAACGTCGACATGCGGCGCGATCTCAGAAAAGGCGACACGCTCAGCGTGGTCTATGACCGTCCGCAAGGCAGCGCAACCGCCGATGACCCGCCGCTCGCCGTGCGTCTGACGACCGGATCGTCATCGCACGACGTGTTCCTTTATCGCGATCCGAACGGCGAAACGCGCTATTACGCGAAGGACGGCAAGAGCACAAAACCCGCGTTCTCGCGCTATCCGGTTGCGTTCACGCGGGTATCGTCGGATTTCTCGCTGCGAAGGTTCGATCCGGTCGTGCATCGCTGGCAAAGTCACGACGGCGTCGATCTCGCCGCGCCCATCGGGACGCCGGTGCACGCGACGGCGCAGGGCAAGGTGACGTTTGTCGGCAGGCAGACGGGTTACGGCAAGGTCGTCATGCTGGAAAATCCGCCGCCGTATTCGACCGTCTACGCGCATCTTTCGCGTTTCGCGAAAGGCATCAGGACTGGCGGAACGGTGCAGCGCGGGCAGGTGATCGGCTATGTCGGCGAAACGGGTTGGGCGACCGGACCGCATCTGCACTACGAAGTGCACGTCGATGACGTCGCGATGGATCCGCTCACCGTCGATCTTCCCGGCGACGATCGTCTGCACGGCGAAGAACGCCAGCGATTCGCGAGGGAAGCGGAAGCGCTGAGCGCCGAGCTCAACGGCTGACGTTCAGACGGCGAGACCGGCCGATTCCCGCACGCCCGCCAGAACGCGGCGGCTCTTGCCTGCGCGCTTGGCTTCGTAGAGCGCGTTGTCGGCGTCGCGCAGCACGCCGTCGAGTTCGTCGTGATGATGATCGAACATCGCGACGCCGATGCTCACGCCGATCTCCAGCATCGCGCCGGCATCGGTGACGAAGGGCTTCGACAACTCGCGCACGATGACATCCGCGAGCGCGAGCGGATCGGCCTGCGGCGGCGTGACGATCACGAACTCGTCGCCGCCGAGCCGCGCGACCAGCGATCCTTCGCCCGACAGATGCCGCAAACGGCGCGCGACCAGCGCGAGCAGCGTATCGCCGATTTCGTGGCCGTGGGCGTCGTTGATGGCCTTGAAGCCGTCGAGATCGAGATAGAGCAGGGCGGTGTGCTCCGGCGCGCTCGACCGGACCGCCCGGAAAAGACCCGCGCGGTTGAGGAGCCCGGTCAGTTCGTCGTGGCGCGCGCGGCGATCGTTTTCCTGTTCGGCTTTCATCGTGGAGACGAGCATGCCGTTCAGACGCCACGCGGCGGCGCTCATCGCAAAAAGATAAAACGGGATTTGCAAAAGCGTGAGCCAGAGCGTCGGCTCGCCCGAGAGCACCGCGCCGATGCAGCACGGCCCGAGCGACAAAAAGATCATCACCGCGACGAGACGCGGCGCGCCGAAATTGCGGAAGCAGATGCCGCCGACCATCGCGGCGGCGGACAGAAACGACAGTGTCGCGGCGACCCAGTCGCCCGACAGCACGGAGACCAGCGCGCCGTAGCCGACGGTTGCGCCCCAAAGCGGCGCGAGAAGCACGTAGGTATCCGTCAGCGTCGATTCGCGCTCGCGCGCGCGGCGTCGCGCGACGACGAGCACGACGAGCCGCACGAGACACACGGCGATTTCGAGCGCGAGCCAGATGTGGAATGCGGGCGTCGGATGGCGGCCGTCCAGCACCCACGCGACGGCGACCGTGTTCAGCACGCCGCCCGCGAATATCGGCAGCGTGCCGAACAGGCTTCCGACGAGGGCGACGCGGATCGCGCGGGGAATGTCGGCTCCCGCGTGCAGCAACCACGTCGCCGCACGTCCGCGCGGCAGGGTGAACACCTCAGTTTGTTGTTCCATATCGGGCTTTTCGCGTCACGGTCGGGCCGGACCACACTGCGGATAACGGTCGTTCGCATCGAAACTTTAGTAGGCCGCCGCTTAACAACGTCGTGCAATCGGTTGGGAATAGGCGATAAAAAATAGTTATACGCGGCGTGTTCTTGACTTTTTGTCCGCTTCGCGCGCGTCCATATCCGCTCAGGGAATCCGTCCGAATCGCGCGAAACCTTACGACCTGCTGTCATGTAGGGCTTTATTGAGAACGATTCGCGTTTACGTTAGCTTCGCGACTCCTACGGAAGTGGAGCACGATTTATGGCTTACATGCACATACAGCCGGCATCGTCGAAGCGTTCTTCGACCTCGCCGCCGCCTTCGAATCTGCCTCTCGATGCTTACTGGCATCGGCGCGAACCCGCCGTCGCGCGTCCGGCGCCGCCCGAGCGCGAAGCCACCGGGCGCAGCCTGCTCGATCTCGCCATCGCCAACCGGCAGATGCTCGTGAACATGGCGCGCGGCGTCGTCGGTTGCGCGAGCCGTGCCGAGGACGTGGTGCATGACGTCTTCGTCAGTCTCATCGACTTGCCGCAGCAGGACGCCGTGCGTCAGCCGATGGGCTACATCGCGCGCATGGTGCGCAATGCGTCGATCGACGCGTGCAGGCGGCAAAGCCTCGAAAACATCTATCGCGCGGACGAGGAGGACGGCCTCGACGTGCCCTCGCACGAACTCTCGCCCGAAGCGCGCGCGCAGGCCCGCGACACGCTGCACCGCGTCTGCGATGCGCTCGCGCAGTTGCCCGAGCGCAATCGCGCCGCCTTCGAAATGGTGCGGCTGCGCGACGAGACGCTGCAAAGCGCGGCGCGCGCGCTGAACGTCTCGCAGACGCTCGTGCACTTCATGGTGCGCGACGCCCAGCAGCATTGCGCCGCTTGCCTCGACGCGCGCGAACGCAATGTCGCGTGTCCGGCGTTCGTCGGCGGTAAAAAAGCGCGCCGCTCATCCGTCTAGTCGATATAGGCCAACTCGCAGAGAGAGACATCACCATGTCGCAACAGCAGAACCACGCAGCCGACGATCTCGTCTACACGGTCGTCATCAACGACGAAGAGCAGTATTCGATCTGGCCGACGTTCCGCGACGTGCCCGCGGGCTGGCGCGAAGCCGGCAAGCGCGGCGCGAAGGCCGATTGCCTCGCGTACATCGAACAGGTCTGGACCGACATGCGCCCCGCGAGCCTGCGCCGTCACATGGACGCCATCGCCACACAAGCCCGCGCGAGCCTGAACTGATGAGCGCGCTCTCCGTGACCGCGCCCGCGCTCGCCGATCTGCGGATCGAGCCGGGCTTGCCGGTCGTCGTATCGCCGCGCGCGGGCGTCGATCTGTCGCTCGCCGATGCCGCGCCGCTGCTGCATTCGATCGTCGCGGAATCGCTCGAACGCGCGGGCGGCGTGCGCTTCACCGGCTTTCGCGTCGAGTCGATCGAGGCGTTCCAGCAATTCGCCGCGTCGTTCGGCGATCCGCTGATCGGCTACGAATTCGCCTCGACGCCGCGCAGCCAGGTCGAGGGCGCGGTGTACACGTCGACGGAATATCCGCCGCATCGCTCGATTCCGCTGCACAACGAGCAGTCGTACACGCGCGAATGGCCGATGCGCATCTGGTTCCACTGCGCGCTCGCGGCGCGTGCGGGCGGCGCGACGCCGATCGCCGACAGCCGCGCGGTGTATCGCGCGCTCGGTCCGGCGCTCGTCGAACGCTTCGCGAAGCGCGAGCTGCTGTACGTGCGCAACTTCGGGCAAGGACTCGATCTGCCGTGGCAGAACGCGTTCGGCACGGACGATCCGCGCGAGGTCGAGCGCATCTGCGCGGCGCGCGGGATTGCCTGCGCGTGGCGCGACAGCGACGACGGCGAACTGCTGCTGCGCACGGAAGAGCGTTGTCAGGCGGTCGCGCGGCATCCGCGCACGGGCGACATGGTCTGGTTCAATCAGGCGAATCTCTTTCATCTTTCCGCGCTCGACGACGACATGCAGGAAGCGCTCGTCGATGCCGTCGGATTGGAAAACGTGCCGCGCAACGTCTTTTACGGCGACGGCGCGCCGCTCGAAGCCGATGCGCTCGCCGAGATCCGCGCGGTGCTCGACGAAAAGCGCATCGCATTTCCGTGGCTCACCGGCGACGTGCTGATGCTCGACAACATGCTGACCGCGCACGCGCGCGATCCGTTCGAAGGACCGCGCCGCGTCGTCGTGGCGATGGCGCAGAGTTACCGCGAGGCGCGATGACATTGTCCGTGGCGCTGCGCGCGCGTTCGTTGACGGTCGCCTATCGCGACGACGTCGTGCTGGAAAACCTCGACATCGATATCGCCGAAGGGCGCGTCACCGCGTTATGCGGACCGAACGGCTGCGGCAAGAGCACGTTGTTGCGCACGCTCGCCGGTTTGCAGGCGGCGCGCGCGGGATCGGTCGACGTGAACGGCAAGCCGCTCGCATCGATGCGCCGCCGCGCGCTCGCCCGCACGCTCACCATGCTCGCGCAGTTCAATCAGATTCCGGCGGGACTCACGGTGCGCGAACTCGTCGCCTACGGACGCTACGCGCACGGCGGCTGGATGCGCGGTCTCACGCGCGCGGACCACGCGGCGATCGATGCGGCGCTCGACGCGAGCGGACTAGTCGACGATGCCGCGCGCGATGTCGCCGCGCTTTCCGGCGGCGAGCGTCAGCGTGCGTGGATCGCGATGGCGCTCGCGCAGGAAGCGCCGATCGTGCTGCTCGACGAGCCGACGACGTACCTCGACATCCATCATCAGCTCGACATCCTGCGGGAATTGCGGCGGCTCAATCGCGAGCGCGGACTCACGATCGTCTGGGTGCTGCACGACCTGAATCAGGCGGCGGCGTTCTCCGACGAAATCGTGCTGATGCGCGCGGGGCGTATCGTCGCGCAAGGCTCGCCCGAAGCGATGATCGATCCGCGTCATTTGCTGGAGACTTTCGGCGTTCGCATGCTGCGCGTCACGCATCCGCAGACGGGCGCGCCGATGTGCGTGCCCGCTTACGATGGCGTCGAAGAACGGAGCATCGCCGCATGACGACGCTCGCGACTCGCCGCCGCCTGCATCGCGCGCATTCGTTCTGGGCGCGCGTGTCGCTCGCCATCGATCTGATCGCCGGACGCCGAACGACATGACGACGCTCGCCACGGCAAACGCATCGCGGGATCGCGTGGCCGCGCCGAATCGCGCGGGCGCGATCGCGTGTGCGTTGATCGCGCTGATTCTCGCGCTGGCCGCGCTGCGTCTCTATCCCGAACTGCGCGCGTGGCTCGATGCGCCATCGGGCACGGATGCCGCGCGTCTCGCGCATGTCTTTCTCTTCGATCTGGGCGCGCCGCGCGTGGCCGCCGCGCTCGTCGCGGGCGGCTGTCTCGCGGTCGCGGGCACGCTCTTTCAGGCGCTGACGCGCAACCCGCTCGCCGCGCCCGATCTGCTCGGCATCACCGGCGGCGCGCAGCTCGGGCTGCTCGCGGCGATGATCGCGCCGGAGGTGGTCGGCGCGGCGTCGGTGCCGTTGCTGTTCGTCTGCGGGCTCGCGGCGGCGGGTTGCGTCGCGGCCGCGGCGGGCGGCTGGCGCGCGACGCCCTTGCGCCTCGTGCTCGCGGGCAGCGTGTGCATGCTGCTTTTTTCCGCGATCTCGACGCTCTTGCTCGCGTTCTTCGAGCAGACGGTCGTCGGCGCGTCGCTGTGGGCGAGCGGCAGTCTGTATCAGCCCGGCGCGACGGGATTGATGTCGGCGCTGCGCTGGCTCGTGTTGCCGCTTCTCGCGCTGCCGTTCGTGATGCGCCCGCTCGATCCGCTCGCGCTCGGCGACGATGCCGCTGCCTCCGCCGGCGTGAACGTCGATGCGACGCGCCTCTTCGCGATGACGGTCGCGGTCGGCTTCGCGAGCGTCGCGGTGGCGATCGCGGGCCCGCTGTCGTACGTCGGGCTGATCGCGCCGAATCTGCTGCGTCACCTGCGCGGCGCCAAAGCGTCGAAGCTCGCGGCGCTCGTGCCGCTCTCCGCGCTCGCGGGCGGCGCGCTCGTGCTCGCGACCGACAGCGCCGTGCTCGCGCTCGATCTCGATTCGACCTTGTCGACGGGCGTCGCGATCGCATTCGTCGGCACGCCGCTGATGCTCGCGATGATCAGGAGCGGCGCGGCGTGGTCCGGCGCGCTGCACGCGGGCCAGGCGCGCGAATCGGCGCGGCGCGGCATGGGCGCGGTGCGGGCGTTGTCCGCGTGGCCGTCGCCTGCGCTCGCCGCTTTGCTCCTCGCCATCGGATGCGCGGTGCTCGCGATCGGCGCATCCGTCGGCCCGACGATGCTCGGCCCCGCGCGCTGGATCGATGCGCTCGCGCACCGCGACGACATCGCCCGCATGCTGCTCGAACTGCGCGTGCCGCGTCTTTTGTGCGCGTTGCTCGCGGGCGCGCTGCTCGCATCGAGCGGCGTGCTGATGCAGAGCATCGTGCGCAATCCGCTCGCCGGACCGGAAGTGCTCGGCGTGACGCAAGGCGCGGGTCTCGCGACGCTCGCCGCGCTGATGATCTGGCCGCTCGCCGGGCATCTCTTTCTCGCGGCGGCCGCGTTGACCGGCGGCGGCGCGACGCTCGCCATCACGCTGCTTTTCAATCGGCGGCATCGATACGCGCCGCTCGCGGTGGCGCTGACGGGCATCGTCATCGGCACGTTATGCACGACGCTCGCGCAATGGCTCATCACGCAGCAGAGCGTGCAGCCGGCGCGTTTTGTCGTGTGGCTCGTCGGCGGCACGTATGGGCGAAGCTGGGGCGAAGTCGCGACGATTCTGCCGTGGTGCGCGCTCGCGCTGCCGGTGCTGGCGTTGCTCGCGCGTCCGCTCGATCTGCTCGCGCTCGGCGACGAACAGGCGCTGGCGCTCGGCCTGCCGATCGCGCTCCTGCGTCCGCTCGTGCTCACGGTCGCGACGCTCGCCGCGTGCGCGGCGGTGGCGGCGGTCGGGCCGGTCGGCTTCATCGGCCTGATGGCGCCGCATCTCGCGACGATGCTCGGCGCGCGCACGCACGGCACGCGGCTCTGGCTCGCGGCATTGCTGGGCGCGCTCGTGCTCGCCGCCGCCGATCTCGCCGCGCGCACCCTGCTCGCGCCGCGCGAGATTCCGGCGGGCGTGCTGACCGCGCTGATCGGCGCGCCTTACATGCTGGCGCTGCTCGTCATCGAAACGCGTCGCGAGAAGGGTCGCGCGCGATGACAGAGCAAGCGCGTTCCTTCGCTGAATTCGCGCCGCCCGAGCTTGCGCCGTATCTGCAGAACGTGTGGCTCGGCAAGCCGGACGACGATGCACAACGCATCGCGCTGACATCGCTCGCCGATCATCGCGATGCATTGCTCGCCGCGATGATCGCGCTCTATGGCGGCGATGCCGCGCTTCATGCGCGCGCGCTGCTGTCGCAATGGAGCAAGTACTACTTCGGCCTCGCGGCGCCCGCGGGCGTGGCGGCGGCGAGGCTGCTCGGGCGTCCGCTCGATATGTCGCCCGAACGCACGCATCTCGTGCTGAAAGAGGGCATGCCCGCCGCGCTTCATTTCGATGCCGATGCATTGCGCGCACCCGATGCCGATCCCGCGCGCCGCTATGCGAGTCTCGTCGCGCATCTGGACAGCGTGATCGGCATGATCGCGGGCATGACGAAGATCGCACCGCGCGTGCTGTGGAGCAACGCGGGCAACGTGCTGGACTATTCGCTCGCGAATTGCCGGTCGATTTTCAGCGATGCCGATATCGACGCGGCCTGGCTCTTTCGCGCCGGCGATGCGAATCCGCTGCGCACGCCGATCCGCGATGCGACGCCGCGATCGACGCTTCTGCCCAACCCGTTTCGCGCGCGCCGCGTATGCTGCGTGCGCTATGAGATTCCCGGAGAGACGCAACTGTGCGCAAGCTGCCCGCTGCTTTTGACGATGCGCGACGAAGAACTCGCTTTGCAAGACGCCATCTCTCGATAGCGCTTGGAGCGTGTCTGTGCATCGCGTTCTCCGGTCAGCGCGCGCTCGCCTGCGCGCCGCTCGCCGGCAATCCGACCGTGTCGCAATTCAGCAAGACGATGCCTGCGCGCCCGTTGCGCATCGTCGTGCTCGAATTCATGTTCGCCGAAGACGTGGCCGCGCTCGACATGACGCCCGTCGGTGTCGTCGATCCCGAGTATTACGACGGCTGGATCGGCTACGACAGCGCGCGCTTCGAAGGCGTGCCGGCGGTCGGCACGCGTCAGGAACCGAGTCTGGAAGCGATCGCATCGACGCGGCCGGATCTGATCATCGGCGTGGGTTATCGACATGCGCCGATTTTCGCGGCGCTGGATCGCATCGCGCCGACGGTGCTGTTTCAATTCAGCCCGGATGTGCAGAACGGCAAAGCCGACGGCGCGCGCACGCAGCTCGAATGGACGCGCAGCATCTTTCACACGATCGCGTGCATGACAGGACGCGAAGAGCAGGCGCGCATCGCCGATGCCAAGCTCGATGCGGGACTGGCTCGCGATGCCGCGCGTCTGAAGGAAGCGGGTTTGACGGGCACGCGCTTCGCGCTGTTGCAAGACCTCGGCCTGCCCGACCGATACTGGGCTTATACGGGTAACAGCACGGCGGCGGGCGTCGCGCGTGCGCTCGGCGTTCATCTGTGGCCTGAAAAGCCCACGCGCGAAGGCACGGTGTATGTGACGTCGGCGGACTTCCTGAAGCGGCCGGATGTGGCCGTGCTGTTCGTGACGACATCGAATGCGGCGACGTCCGTCGATGCCACACTCGATTCGCCGATATGGCGCTTCGTGCCCGCGAAGAAGGCACAGCGCGTGACGCTCGTCGAACCGAATATCTGGGGATTCGGCGGGCCGATGTCGGCGTTGAAGCTCGGCGACATGATTACCGAAAAGCTGCTTGCGTTGCCGAAGCATTGAAAAAACGGGGCCTTGCGCCCCGTTCATCGTTCAACCCGATGTGCCATTCGCCTGAACGCCGAGCGTTGCCGCTCTCACGCCGCCGCCGCGCGTCTCGTTCACGACCATTCCGTTCTCCAGCTTCAGCACGCGATCCGCGATGGAGAAATAGCGGTCGTCATGCGTCACGACGATGACAGTCTTGCCACGCGCACGCAACTCCGGCAACAACTGCTTGTAGAACACCGCTTTGAATGCCGGGTCCTGATCGGCGGCCCATTCATCGAAGAGATAGAGCGGACGGTCTTCGAGATACGCGACCACCAGCGCAAGCCGTTTGCGCTGACCTGTGGAAAGCGAGCGCGTCGAGAACGCGCCATCGACGACCTTCACCTTGTGATCCAGCGACAGCTTCGCGACGAGCGCATTCGCGCGGGCATCCGCGGCCGCGCGCGACGCATCGTTCGGATCGACGATGCCGAGCAGCGCATCGAACAGATGGAAGTCGTTGAACACGGCAGTGAAACGCTCGCGATATGCAGCGCGATTCGTTGCATCGACCGCGACGCCATCGACTTCGATCACGCCCGATTCAGGCTCATAAAGCCCTGTAAGCACTTTCGCAAGCGTGGTCTTGCCGCTGCCGTTTCCGCCGACGATGAACACGAGTTCACCCGGCCTGAACGTCAGATCGACGGGACCGATGCGGAACATGCGCTCGTCGCGTTCATGGAAATACGAGTGCGCGACGCCGCGCATGGTGAGCGTGTGAAAGCCCGCATCATCGGCGGAGGAAACAGAAACAGAAGACACGCGCAGACTGCCGAACTCCGCCATCACCTTCTCGATGCGCGCCAGCGAAACGCGCGCCGCGTTCAGCGTGGGAATGTTGTTGAGCAGACCATCGAGCGGCACCAGCATGAACAGAAACACGACAACGTAGCCTGCTGTCGCGCCCGCATCCGCGCGCACGCCGAGCGATGGCCAGAACGCCGCAGCACCGAGAAAGCCGTAGAACAGAAAGATGATCCAGCCCACGCCGATCGCATAGGCGCTGAACGCGCGCCGCCGATGATCGCGCACTTCGCCGATTGCCGCGCCGAGTTGTCCATCGACGAACTGCTGCGAGCGCGCGCGATGCAGCTTCAATTCCTTCGCGCCCGCAAAGAGCGCGCCGAGATAGCCGAACAGCTTGTCCTGCGATTGCCCGGCCGCTTCGAGCGAAGCGATCGCGCGCTTGTCGCCGAGGTGATAGCCGAGCGATCCCGTGATGATCGCCGCGAGCGCGAGCAGGCAAACCGGCCACGACAGCCACGCGAGATAGCCGAGGCAGCCGAACACGATCGATCCGTGCATCACGATGTTCGGCAACGCGAAGAAGAGCATGGAGACATTGGTGGCGTCGTCGGTCAATACGGACTGAACGGGCGCCGCGCCGATGCGCTCGACATCGCGCAACTCCGCCGCCGCCACGCGCCGCGCGACATGCTCGCGCAGTTGCGCCATCGTGTCCTGCGAGAGCCGCGCGAACAGCACGCCCGATACGACGCGCGTGAAGAGCGCGATGACCGCGCACAACGCAAAGCGCCAGGCGAGCGCGCCATCGGCGGATGAAGGCGTCGATAGCGCGCGATTGAGCGTCGCGACGAGCATCACGCTCGCGATGCCGTTCATCACGCAGGCGACGAGCGCCACCGCGAATGCGCCGCGCGAGCGCTTGAGCAGCGCGAGGATGAGGCGCGCAGCGGGCTTCTGCGTGGCGGAAGAATCTAAAGGCTCGTGGATAGCAGTCATTGGCAGGGCATCACTGAACTGAAGTCGGAAAGCGGCGCTGAACGCACCTCTACATAGAGACGTTTCAGCACGACGAATCTTTAGCGCATGAAAAGCGGTAAAAATTTTTTCGCGCGAATCGTCATCCCGAATGAAGCCGCATTTTCAGCGGCCCACGTTCGTGCCGCAGCTTTTCCCGATGCGGCCGGAACCCGAAGGAATTCATGCCGATGACGAGTTTTCCGACCGCGCTGCATCTTCGTATCAAGGCACTCGCGCGCCTTCAACCGGATGCGCCCGCCCTCGCATTCAATGCACATGACGACGCACGTCTCACACGCGGCGAACTGGATGCCCGCGCGTCGCGGCTCGCGGCGCGTCTGCGCGCTGCGGGCGTCGGCGCTGAAGTGCGCGTCGGCGTATGCGTCGAGCGTTCTTGTGAATTGTTCGTCGCGCTGCTTGCCGTGTTGAAGGCGGGCGGCGTATTCGTGCCGCTCGATCCGCATCATCCTGCCGCGCGTCTCGACTGGATCGCGAACGATGCGCGCCTCGCGCACGGCATCGTCGATCGACACGCCGACGATGCGATGCGCGCGCGCTTCACGCGATGCTTCGACGCAGAGCAAGACATCGCCGATGCACCCGCGCTCAACGACGCTGCGCCCGTGCATCCGCGCGCAGCCGCGTACATGATTTACACGTCGGGATCGACGGGCACGCCGAAGGCCGTCGTCGTCGAACATGGCCCGCTCGCCGCGCATTGCGATGCACTTGTGGCGGCGCTCGGCATCGGCGAGGGCGACAGCTTGCTGCACTTCGCATCGGTGAACTTCGATGCGGCGCACGAATGCTGGCTCGCGCCGCTGGCCGTGGGCGCGCGCGTCGTCATCACGGCGCCGCCGCCGTTCGCGCCCGAAGCAGCGCATACGTTGATCGAACGTGAACGCGTGAATGTGGCCGCGTTTCCGCCTGCTTATCTGCGCGAATTCGCTTCCGTTGCCGAGCGCAAAGGCGTGCCGGCCTCGTTGCGCGTGCTCGCGTTCGGCGGCGAGGCGCTGTCGCGTGAAGCGTTCGCGCGCGTGCGTCGTGTATTCGCGGCGCAGCGCCTCATCAACGGATATGGTCCGACGGAAGCCGTCATCTCGCCGATGCTCTGGCCCGTCGAGCCGCACGTCACGCCCGATCTCGACGATGCCGATGCGTATGCGTCGCTGCCCATCGGACGCGTGATCGGTCCGCGTGTCGCGCGCATCGACGATGGCGAGTTGCTGCTCGGCGGCGCGTGCATCGCGCGCGGCTATCACGGTCGCGCTGCGCTCACGGCGGAGCGTTTCGTGCCCGATGCTTCCGGCGAGCCGGGCGCGCGCATCTATCGCACGGGCGACCTCGCGCGCGAACGTGCCGATGGCGCCTACGACTATCTCGGCCGCATCGATGACCAAGTGCAGATTCGCGGCGTGCGCGTCGAGCCTGCGGAAATCGCCGCGTGTTTGCGCGCGCATCCATCCATTCGCGACGCAGCCGTGCTCGCCGATTCGACGAACGGACGCGTGCAACTAACCGCCTGTTTCGCGCCCGCACATGAAGCTGTAAGCGATGCCGCGTTGAAGGCATATCTCGCGGAACATTTGCCCGCAGCCTGGCAGCCGCATCGGTATGTGAGGCTCGCGCGCCTGCCCTATACGTTGAACGGCAAGCTCGATCGCGATGCGTTGAAGAAGCAGGCGGATCGCGCAACGTCGATGTCGCGCGACGCGGATTACATCGAGCCGGCGACCGATACCGAACGCCGTCTCGCGCAAACGTGGCAGCGCATTCTCGACCATGCCGCGCCCATCGGACGTGCTGATCGCTTCTTCGAACGCGGCGGCGATTCGCTCGCGGCGATGCAGTTGCAGGCGGCGATCCGCATCGACTGGCGCGTGAATCTGCGGCTCGATACGATCTTCGACGATCCGCCGCTGCAAGCACTGGCCGCATCGATCGATGCGAGCGAGAAGGAGGCGAGCGATCCGGTCATCGTGAGAAGCGTGGTTTCGTCGGATGCGCCTTATGTCGATCGCGCGGCATCGTTCGCGCAGCAGCGCTTCTGGGTGCTCGCGCAAACGCGCGACGCGGGCGCGGCGTATCACGTCGCGGGTCGTTGGGACATCAGCGGCAGGCTGGATGCAAACGCATTGCAACGCGCGCTGGATCATTTGATCGAACGCCACGAGGCATGGCGCACGACGCTCGTCGAGAACGAAGACGGCGTCGTCATGCAGCGCATTCACAAGTCCTTGCCGGTGACGATTCAGCGTGTGAATCACAGTTCGAATGCTGATGAAGAACGTCACGCGAGCGAAGCGTTCGACTTGTCGAATGGTCCGCTGTTGCGCGCGACGCTCGCATCGTCCGGCGATGAATCGCACCGGCTGATGCTGGCGGCGCACCACGCGATCACGGATGGCTATAGCTCGCGCATCGTCTTCGATGAACTCGCGCATGTTTATAGCGCGTACGCGCAAGGCCAAACGCCTTCGCTTGCCGCGTTGCCGATTCAATACGCGGATTACGCGCAGTGGCAGCGCGAACTCGTCGCGGGTGAAGAGGGCGCGCGTCAGCTTCGCTTCTGGCGCAAGGCGCTCGATGCCGCGCCTGAACCGCTCGCGCTTCCTTTGGATCGCGCGCGTCCAGCCGAACGCGATCATCGCGGGCAACGCGTAACGTTGCGCTTGTCCGCCGATACGTCGAACGCATTGCGTCAGCTTGCACGCACGAAGCACGCGTCGCCGTTCGTCGTGTTGCTGAGCGCGTTCGACGCGTGGCTTCATCGGCTTACGGGCGCAAACGATTTCGTTGTTGCGACGCCGGTCGCGCATCGGCAGCGTCCCGAGACGGCGGCGCTCATCGGCCTGTGCCTGAACACGCTGGCGTTGCGTGCGCGCGTCGATGCGGCTCAAACGTTTTCCGATCTGATGGAAGCGACGCGCATTCATGCGCTCGATGCGTTCGCGCATCAGGACGTGCCGTTCGATCGCGTGCTCGATGCAGTGAAGCCGCCCGTCGCGCGTGGCGACGAGTGGCTGCGCGTGAAGCTCGCGCAGCAGTTCGATGCAGCGTTGACATCGGCGTTGCCGAACGCATCGGCGATTGCAACGCCCGGCCCCGATCTCGCGGCGCGTTTCGATTTCGCGCTCGACCTCACCGACGATGTTCGCGGCATCGAACTCGTCGCGGCTTACGCGTGCGATTGCATCGATGAAGCCACCGCGCGCGCATGGCTTGCGAGCTTCGCGACGCTCGTCGCGGATGCGGTGCGCGATCCGTCGCGCCCGATCGCATCGCTCGATTGCATGCCCCAGCGCGACGTGCAACGAGGCCGCGCACTGAACTTCGAAGCCGACGATATCCTCGCGTTGATCGCGCATCACGCGAGCGCGACGCCTCATCGCATCGCGCTTGCGGACGCGCATACGCAGATCAGTTACGCCGAACTCGACGACGCATCGAACCGCATCGCGCTCGCGTTGCGTCATAAAGGCGCGAAGGCGGAGCAGGCGGTCGCGGTGTGCATCGAACGTTCGGTGCGCTTCGTCGTTGCGTTGATCGGCGCGATGAAGTCGGGTGCTTATGCGGTGCCGCTCGATCCGTCGATGCCGCACGCGCGCATCGATGCCGCGATCGACGCATGCGGCGCGCGTTTCGCGCTCGTCGCGATGAACGACGACAACGCGCCGCGCGCGCTCGGCAATGCTCAACTGCTCGATGTCGATACGCTCGCGCACGATGCATCGCTCGCGAATGCCGCCGTGCAGCGCGTGCAGCTTGCGCCTGCGCAGACCGCTTATGTCATCTTCACGTCGGGCTCGACGGGCACGCCGAAGGGCGTAGCGGTGCCGCATCGCGCGCTCGCCGACTACGTGCAAGGCATGCTCGATGAACTCGCGTTCGCGCCTGGCGCATCGATGGCGATGGTCTCGACGGTCGCCGCCGATCTCGGTCATACGACGCTCTTCGGCGCATTGTGTTCGGGACGCACGCTGCATCTGTTGCCTGCTCGATGCGCGTTCGATCCGGATCGCTTTGCCGCAGAAATGCGCGTGCGCGAAGTGGGCGTGCTGAAGATCGTGCCGAGTCATCTGCACGCGCTGCTCGAAGCGCAGCATCCTGCCGATGTGTTGCCGTCGCATGCGCTCGTGACGGGCGGCGAGTCGTTGCCGTGGGCGCTGGTCGATCGCGTGAAGGCGTTGAAGCCTTCGTGCCGCGTCATCAATCACTATGGTCCGACGGAAGCGACTGTCGGCGCCATTGCGTGCGAAGCGTCTGCATTCGCCGACGATGAACGCAATGCGCAGAGCGTGCCGCTCGGACGCCCAATGCCCAATGCCGAGGCTTATGTTCTCGATACATCCGGCGCGTGCGTGCCGCCGGGCGGCATCGGCGAGTTGCATATCGGCGGGCCGGGCGTTGCGCGCGGTTATCTCGGACGCGCCGCGGCGACAGCGGAGCGCTTCATGCCGCATCCGTTCGTGCGCGGCGAACGCCTTTATCGGACCGGCGATCGCGTTCGTCTGCTCGCGGATGGACGTATCGCCTTCCTCGGCCGTCTCGACGATCAGGTGAAAATTCGCGGCTATCGTGTCGAGCCGGGCGAAGTGAGCGCGGCATTGCGCGCGATCGAAGGCGTGGCTCAGGCCGAAACATTGCCCGTCGATCGCGATGGGCGTCTTCAGCTTGTCTCGTTCGTGACCGGTTCCGCGCAAGACGATTCGACGTTGCGCGATGCGCTCGGCGCGCGCCTGCCCGACTACATGGTGCCCGCGACGATCGTCATGCTCCGCGCGTTGCCGATGACCGCCAACGGCAAGATCGATCGTGCAGCATTGCGCAGCATCGCATCGAAGCCGGTCGAATCCGTCGTAACGAGCGATACGCCGCGCGGCGACACCGAGGAAGCCATCGCCTCGGTATGGCAGGACGTGTTGAAGGCGAAGCACGTCGGGCGCGATGACAACTTCTTCGAGCTTGGCGGCGATTCGATTCTCGTGCTGCAAGTAATCGCGCGTCTGCGCAAGCGAGGCCTTCGCGTCACGCCGAAACAGGTTTTCGATAACGCGACAGTCGCGCAACTCGCGCTAGTCGCGAAGCCTGTCGACACGAACGAAGCGAAAGCGCCTGTCGTCGCGACGAAACAGGCGGATGGAAGCGCAGCGTTGACGCCCGCGCAATTGCGCTTCTTCGCACTCGACATTCCGCAGCGCGGGCATTGGAATCAATCGGTGGAATTCGACGCGAATGCATCGTTCGATCTCGACGCCTTTGCGCGCGCGTTGGATGCGCTGCTTACGCATCACGCTATCTTCAGGCAACGCTTCGAGCGCGATGGCACGACTAACGCATGGCGCATCGTGCAGGCATCGAAGGCATTCGATACGCTGCCGCTCGCAGCCGTCGCCGCGAACGATGAAACGGATGCGCTTGCGCAGTTCGATGCGATTCAGCGCACGCTCGACATTTCGCACGGGCCGCTCGCATGCGCGCTCGTTGCATCGCTTGCGGACGGACGCACGAAGCTCTATCTGGCAATTCATCATCTGATCGTCGATGGCGTGTCGTGGCGCATCCTGCTCGACGATCTGTCGAGCGCATATCAAGCGGCGCAGTCGCGCGGCACCGCGAGTCTTGCGCGTACCGGCGCGACGGCGTCGCAATGGGCCGCGCGCCTTGCGGCAGCCGCGCGTGACACACACTCTCCCTTCGCAGACGAGGCGAAATACTGGATCACCACACTCGCTGCGGGCGATGACCTGCGTCTCGATCATCCGCAAGCGAAGGCAACGAACGCAGACGCCGCGGTCATCGAACAGACGCTCGAAGTCGATCTCACGCGTGCCGTGCTCGCCGATGCCAACCTCGCCTATCGCACGCAGACGATCGAACTGCTGATCGCGGCGCTTGCTCATGCGACCGGCGCGACGTGCCGCATGGAGCTGGAAGGACATGGCCGCGAACCGCTCTTCGACGATATCGACGCAAGCCGCACGCTCGGATGGCTGACGAGTCACTATCCGGTTTCGATTCCGGTGCAGGCATCGCCGATCGAAACGCTCGCAGCCGCGAAAGACACGCTGCGCGCAGTGCCGAACAAAGGTCTCGGCTTCGGCGTGCTGCGCCATTTTGGCGACGATGCGACGCGCGCTTCGCTCGAAGCATTGCCGCGGCCGCGCGTGACCTTCAACTACCTCGGTCAGTTCGATTCGCTCGATTCGCGCGACGCAGCGTTCACGCCGCGCTTCGGCGGCGCGGGTTGCGAGCGCGATCCTTCCGGTCCGCTCGGCAACGCGCTCGCGATTCACGCTTATGTCGCCGATGGAGCGGAGCGCACGCTCAGGCTGCATTGGGTCTACGGCGCGACGCAATTCGAACGCGCGACGATCGAGGCGCTTGCGCAGCGATTCGAGGGCACGCTCGCCGATATCGTCGCTGCATGCGCCGGGCGCATCGCGATGAAAGGCGCAGGCGCGACGCCGGGCGATTTCCCGCTCGCCCGCGACGGCGGTTTGACGCAAGCGGCGCTCGAACGCCTGCCTGTGGATCTGCGCAGCATCGCCGATATCTATCCCCTCTCGCCGATGCAGCAGGGCATCCTGTTCCACTCGCTGTTCGCGCCTGGGCAGTCGACGTATGTGAATCAGTTTGCCGCAACGTTGATCGCTCCCGATGTAGACCGCCTGCGCGCGGCCTTCGAGGCTTCCGTGCCGCGTCACGACATCCTGCGCACAGGCTTTACCGCCGATGAAGCCGCACCGATGCAGATCGTGCATCGCCAGGCGCGCTTGCCTTTCGATGTGATCGACTGGCGCGAACGTAGCGATGCATCGGCCGCCTTCGAAACGTGGCTCGCCGACGATCGCGCGCGCGGCTTCGATCTTGCCGCGCCGCCCCTGATGCGCGTCACGCTGATTCGCGTCACCGACGATGAATGGCGCATCGTGTGGACGCGTCATCATCTGCTGCTCGATGGCTGGAGCACGGCCCGCATGTTTGCGGATGTCCTGCGCGACTACATCGAGCCGCCGCGCGCGCAGCCGTTCGTCGCGCACGCGAAGGCGCGTTATCGCGACTTCATCGAATGGCTCGCGACACGCGATGCGCAAGCCGACCAAGCGTTCTGGACCGACCGTCTCGCACGCCTCGGCGAACCGACGCGCATCGCGCAGCGCGAAGCGAGCAAGGCGCCGACACTCGACGATCATCGCTCGTGGCGCGCGTCGCTCGACCCTGCGATGACCGCGCGTCTCACCGACGCCGCGCGCCGTCTGCGCGTGACGCTCAACACGCTCGTGCAAGGCGCGTGGGCGCTCGTGTTGCAGCGCATGACGCATAAGGCGAGCGTGGCGTACGGCGCGACGGTCGCAGGCCGCCCGGACTCCCTCGCCGATATCGACGGCGTACTGGGACTCTTCATCAACACGTTGCCGGTGATCGCCGAGCCGCTGCCGCAACGCGCCGCGTCCGCATGGCTGCGCGAATTGCAAGCGGATAACGCCGCAGCCCACGAACACGCTCACACGCCGCTCGCGGATATTCAACGCTGGGCAGGTCAAGGCGGCGGTGCGTTGTTCGACACGCTCGTCGTATTCGAGAACTATCCCGTCGATGAAGCATGGGCCGGCCGCGACGAACGCGCGCTAAAAATGCGCGCGTTGCGCAACATCGAAGCGACCGACTTCGCGTTGACGCTCGTCGTGGAGGCGGGCGAAGCTATCGTCATCGACTATGGATACGACGCGGCGCGTCTGGATGAATCGCGTGTGGCGGCACTGCATCGCGCGCTATCCACATGTCTCGACGCATTTGCGACGAACCCCGATGTGCCGCTCGGCACGATCGCGCTCGCGGATGACGTCGCGCGTTTCAATGCGACAGCGCGCGCATGGAGCGATATCGAAAGCCTGCCACTGCATCGGCAATTCGAACGCATGGCGAACGCCGCGCCCGATGCCATCGCGCTTGAGATGATCGCGGTCGACGGCATTGTGAATCGCATCACGTATGCGCAGTTGAACGAGCGCGCGAATCGCGTTGCCGCTGCGTTGCTTGCAGCGGGCGTCGCGCACGACACGGTGGTCGCGCTGTGCGTCGAGCGTTCGTTCGACATGGTCGTTGCACTGTTCGGCGTGTTGAAGGCGGGCGCGGCGTATCTGCCGATCGATCCGGATTACCCGGCGGATCGCATCGCCTATCTGCTCGACGATGCGAAACCCGCTGTCGTGTTGACGCAAACGCACTTGCGTGCGCGCGTGGAGTCGGTTGCTTCGACGGCGCGCGTGTTCGATGTCGATGCGCTCATGCAAGGCGACGCGACGCTCACTGCGTCCATCGACGTCACCGACGCGCATCTCGCGTATCTCATCTACACGTCCGGCTCGACCGGCAAGCCCAAAGGCGCGGGCAACACGCATGGCGCGCTGGCGAACCGTATTGCGTGGATGCAGGACGCCTATCGCCTGACGCGCGACGACGTCGTGCTTCACAAGACGCCGTTCGGTTTCGACGTTTCCGTATGGGAGTTCGTATGGCCGCTCGCGACGGGCGCGAAGCTCGCTATCGCCGCGCCCGGCGATCATCGCGATCCGGCGCGGCTCGTCGCAGCCATTGAGGCGCATCGCGTGAGCACGCTGCATTTCGTGCCGTCGATGCTCGCGGCGTTCGTCGCGCATATCGACGAGTTCGGCGATGCGAAGCGCTGCGCGAGCATCGAGCGAATCGTCGCGAGCGGTGAAGCGCTTGCGCCCGAGCTCGTCGCGCGCGTCGCGAGGCTCTTGCCGAACGCGCGGCTCTACAACCTCTATGGTCCGACCGAAGCCGCCATCGACGTATCGCACTGGACGTGCAGCGCGGGCGATATCGAATCCGCTTCCGTACCTATCGGTCATCCGATCGCGAACCTGCAACTGCATGTGCTCGATGCAGCGCTTCATCCGGTGGCCGCGGGCGGCATCGGCGAACTCTATGTCGGCGGTGCGGGACTCGCGCGCGGCTATCTCGGACGGCCGTCGCTGACAGCGGAGCGCTTCGTGCCCGACCCGTTCGTCGCGGGCGCGCGACTGTATCGCACGGGCGATCTTGCGCGCCGCCGCGACGATGGCGCGCTCGACTATCTCGGCCGCATCGACACGCAAGTGAAGCTGCGCGGACAACGAATCGAGCCGGGCGAGATCGAAGCGCTGCTGCGCGCCGAGCCGGATGTGCGCGATGCGGTCGTGATCGTGCGCGACGAGCAGTTGATCGGCTACGTCTCATGCGCGGCATCCGAGACCTTCGATGAAAGCGCCGTGCTGAATTCGTTGCGTTCGCAACTACCTGCGTACATGGTGCCCGCGCGTGTGATGGCACTCGACGCGTTGCCGGTCACGCCGAATGGCAAATGCGACCGCAACGCGCTGCCGGCCCCGGCGCGAACGCAACGCATCGTGACGGCGGCGCGAACGCAGACGGAACGCGAACTCGCCGCAATCTGGCAGCGCGTGCTGCGAGTGGAGGCCATCGGCCGCGACGACGATTTCTTCACGCTCGGCGGCCACTCGCTGCTCGCGACGCAAGCGAACGCTCAGGCCAATCTGCACTGGTCGCTCACGTTGCCGCTGCGCACGCTGTTCGATGAACGCACGCTTGCGCGCTGCGCCGCCGCGATCGACGCCGCGCTGGCTTCACGCGATGAAAAGGGCGGCGCGCATGACGCCGCGAGCGTCATCGATGCCTTGCTCGATGAACTGGAGACGCAATGAAAACCGCAAGTCAAAGAGGACACGCATGACGCAGGCCAAACCCGATCTGCTTTCGCTCGCGACGCGCTTCGCGCAGTTGCCCGATGCGCAGCGCAAGGTGTTCGTCGCGCGACTCGCCGATGCAGGCATCGACTTTCGTACGCTGCCGATTCCGCCGCGCACGCGAGGCGATGCGTGCGAAGCGAGCGTGCCGGCATCGTTCGCGCAGACGCGTCTGTGGCTGCATGCGCGCATGATCGACGAGCCCGCGGCGTATCACATCACCGAGCGCCTTCAGCTCGATGGCGCACTCGATGCGAATGCGCTGCGCCTTTCATGCGATGCGTTGATCGCGCGTCACGAAGCGCTGCGTACGACGTTCAGCGAGGGCGCGGACGGCGTGCTGCAAACCGTGCACGCGCCCATGCGCTGTCCGTGGAATTCGGTGAATCTCGAGCATCTTCCGGTCGCCGAGCGTGAGGCACGCGCCACGGCGCTCGCGCTCACGGATGAATCGCGTCCCTTCGATCTCGCTCACGCCCCGCTCGTGCGCGCGCATCTGATCAGACTCGATGCGAACACGCACTGGCTTTCTCTGACGACGCATCACATCGTGTCGGACGGGTGGTCCGCCGATATCGCGCTTGCCGAGCTTGCTTCGTTCTATCGCGCGTATGCGTGCGGCGAAGCGGTGTCAGTCGGGCCGTTGCCGATTCAATACGCGGATTTCGCGCTTTGGCAGCGTCGCTGGCTCGATGCGGGCGAGCGCGAACGTCAACTGGACTTCTGGCGCGCACGGCTCGATCCATCGCGCGACATATTGATGCTGCCCGGCGCGGCAGCGCGTCCCGGCGAGCGCAGCGCGCGCGGTGCGCGCCATCTTTTCACGCTCGATGCAGCGCTTGCGGCGCGATTGCGCGTCATCGCAAGCGAATATCGCGCGACGCCTTTCGCCGTTTTGCTCGCCGCGTTGAGCGCGCTCTTCGCGCGCGCATCGGGCGAGGCGCATATACAAATCGGCGTGCCCGCGGCGAACCGCGAGCGTGCTGAAACGGCAGGACTGGTCGGCTTCTTCGTCAACACGCTGACGCTCGCTTCGCGCGTCGATGCAACGCAGTCGTTCTCGATGCTCGTCGATACAACGCAAGCCGCGCTCGTCGATGCGCAGTCGCATCAGGATGTGCCGTTCGAGCAGGTCGTGGAAGCGCTCGGCGTCGTGCGCAGTGCGAGTCATCATCCGTTGTTTCAGGTCATGGCGGCATATGGCGCGCGCCGCATGTTGCCTTCGTTCGCCGATGTGCGCGTGACCGAATTGCCTTCGGGCGCGCCGTTCGCGAAGTTCGATCTGACCGCGAACTTCGAGGAACGCGCGGACGGATCGCTTGCGGCCGCTTTCGTCTACGCGCTCGATCTCTTCGAAGCCGATGCCATTGAACGCCTCGCGCGCCGCTTCGTCGAGTTGTTGAGCAATGCACTCGACGCACCGCCAACGCTCGTCGGCGATCTGCAATGGTTGCCGCAAGACGAACGCATGCAGCTCGACGCATGGAATCGCCATGCGCCTGAACATGCGCCCGAATTCGTCTCGGTGCATGAACGTATCGCACGCCATGCGCGTGCGCGACCGGATGCGCGCGGCGTCGCGGATATGGAGCGCGCCTTCACGCGCAGCGAAGTGGATGCACGCGCGACGCGCATCGCGCAGCGTCTCATCGATGCGGGCGTGCGCGCTGAAATGCGCGTGGGCGTCGCGTTGAGCCGTTCGGTCGATCTGCTCGTCGGCCTGATCGCGGCGCTCAAGTCGGGCGGCGCATTCGTGCCGCTCGATCCAAGTCATCCGCGTGAACGTCTCGCGCAGATTCTCGACGATGCGCGCATCGAGCACATCATCACCGAGCGCGCGAGCATCGATGCGTTGCCCCTTCCAGCGAGCGCACGCGTCCTGCTTCTCGACGATGAAACCCTCTACGCCGACGATGCAACATCGCGCATCGCACTGCCCGATGTCGTCGCGGAGCAAGCGGCGTATGCGATCTACACATCGGGTTCGACGGGCAAGCCCAAGGGCGTGATCGTCGATCACGGATCGTTCGCGCGCCATTGCGTCGCCATCGCGCAACGTTATGGCGCGACCGAGCGCGACACGTTCATGCTGTTCCAGTCGGTTAATTTCGACGGCGCGCACGAAGGCTGGTTCTCGCAGTACATCAGCGGCGCGGGGGTCGCGATCACCACCGATACGCTATGGCCACCCGCGCTGATCTGCAAGCTCATGCGCAAAGAGGGCGTGACGATGACCTACGTGCCGCCCGGTTGCGCGACGCAGCTTGCGGAATGGGCGCTCGTGCACGGCGCGCCACCGACGTTGAAGTCGATCACGGTGGGCGGCGAAGCGACATCGCGTGAAGCCTTCGCGTTGATGCGCCGCGCGTTTCCGAATGCGCGCATCGTCAACGGATATGGTCCGACGGAGACCGTCATCACGCCGATGCTGTGGATGTTCAATCCCGGCGACGATCCCGCGAAGCTCGCGGATTGCGCCTATCTTCCGATCGGCACGCTTGTCGGCGCGCGCACCGCGCATGTGCTCGATGAGCGCTTGAATCGGCTGCCCGTCGGCGTGATCGGCGAACTGTATCTCGGCGGCGACGGCGTGGGCGTCGCGCGCGGCTATCTCGATCGTCCTGCATTGACTGCCGAGCGCTTCGTGCCCGATCCGTATGGCGAGCCGGGCGCGCGTCTGTATCGCACCGGCGATCTCGTGCGGCGTCGCGCCGATGGCGTGTTCGATTTCATCGGCCGCGTCGATCATCAGGTGAAGCTGCGCGGCTTGCGTATCGAACTCGGCGAGATCGAAGCGCAACTCGCCGCACACGACGATGTGCGCGAAGCGTGCGCGGTCGTGCGTGGCAAGGGCGCGCACGCCGCGCTCGTTGCCTATGTCGAATTGAAAGCCGATGCACGCGAACGCGCCGCGCTGGGCCGCGCCGCCGATGCCGCCGAACTCGATGCGCATCTGCGCCGCACGCTGCCCGATTACATGGTGCCGGCGCATATTGTCGTGCTCGATGCGTTGCCGCGCAACGCAAACAGCAAGGTCGATCGTGCGGTGCTTCCCGAACCGCCGAAGAAGGAGCGCATCCACGAAGCGCCCGCTGCGGGCACGGAAGCCGCGCTCGCCAAGATCTGGCGCGACGTGCTCGATGTCGAACGCGTGGGCCGCGGCGATCACTTCTTCGAACTGGGCGGGCATTCGCTCGCGGCCGTGCGTGTGGTGACGCGCATCGCCGAAATGCTCGGGCGCGATGTGCCCGTGCGCGCATTGTTCGAAACGCCGGTGTTGTCGCAGTACGCAAAACGCGTGTTGCAGGCGGGGCTGTGCGAGGGCGCATCCGATGCAGGCCAAAGCGTATTCGAGGCCGACGAACACGGCGTGTGGCCGCTTTCCGCGGCGCAACTCGGCCTCTGGTTCTTATGGCGCGCGCAGCCGAAAAGCGCCGCATACAACATTCCGGTCGCGTTGCGGCTGCACGGATCGCTCGATTCCGATGCGTTGCGCGAAGCGCTTGCGCAAGCTGCCGCGCGTCATCCGGCGTTGCGCACACGACTGGTCGAACGCGATGGCGCGTTGCCGGGTCAGCGCATCGTGCCGATGTGGCGCTTCGAGTTGCCTGTGATCGATGTTGCCGGCAGCATCGACGAAGCGAAGCGCATCACCGATGAAGACGCGCTCACGCCGTTCGATCTCGCCAGTGCGAAGCAACTCTGGCGCGCGCGTCTCGTGCGTCTCGCCGATGACGATCATGTGCTCTCGCTCGTCGTGCATCACATCGTCTCCGATGGCACTTCGATCGATCTCTGGCTCGACGATATCCGCGCAACGTATGTCGCTTTGCGCAAGGGCGCATCGGTTGCAAAGCGCGCATCGAATGCGCTGGTGTTGCCTTCATCGGCGACGGGCGCGCGGCTCGCGTACTGGCGCGATGCGCTGAAGGATCTGACGGCGATTGCATTGCCCGCGCCGTCAGCGGGCCGTATCGAGAATCCGCAATGGCTCGCGAGCCGCATCGGATTCGATCTCGATGATGCGCTCATCGAACGCGCCCGCGCGCTCGCCGTGGAATGCCATGCCACGCTGCCGATGCTGCTGCACGCCGCACTCAACGCGGCGTTGCATCGCGTGACCGGCGTGCGCGATCAGCCGGTCGGCGTGCTCGCATCGACACGCGAATCGACGGGCGACAGCGCGCGCGATGCACTCGGACTCTTCATCAACGCAGTCGTCGTGCGCACCCGCATGACGCATGACGATACGCCCGCGACTTTACTCGCGACCGTGCGCGATGCGGCGCTCGCCGCCTACGCACACGCCGACGTGCCGTTTGCCGATGTCGTGTCCGCGTTGAACGCGCAGCGTTCCGGCGCGGGCAATCCGCTATTCCAGGTGATGTTCAACTATCTGCGCCCCGCCGCGATGGCGACGCGCGACTGGGCCGGCCTCGCGATCGAAGGTTTCGACGATGTGCGTCATCGCGTCGTGTTCGACCTCGAACTGGACGTGACGGAGTATCCGGATGGCCGCGTGAGTTGCGCGTTCTCTTATGCGAACGAGCGCGTGGCTGGGGCGTTCGTCGAAACGCTCGTTACTCGTTTTCTCGCGACTGTAGAGCTGTTTGCGCACGCGCCGCATGAGGTATTCGACTCATGCGACGCCGCGTTCGAAGGGACTGAAGGACTCGCGGCATCGATGGCATCGGATGAAGAGACCGATGAAGCGCGAGCGCTCGCGAGCCTATGGAGCGAACTCTTCGACGGCCAGACGCCCGCGCTGCACGACGATCTCTTCGCGGCGGGCGCGACGTCGTTCGCGGTCGTGCGTTTCGTCGATGCGGCGCGCAAAGCGGGCTTCGACATCGTTATTCATGACGTTTTCGCCACGCCGCATTTCGCAGGCCTCGGCGCGACGCTCGCACGCCGCGTCTCGCTTGCATCGATCAATGACATCTGAGAGACACAGGGAAATGAAAAAAGAAACCGTATTCGATCTGATCGGCGTGGGCTTTGGGCCGTCGAATCTGTCGCTTGCCGTGCGTCTTGCCGAAGAGCGCGGCGCGTCGAACATGACGCATTGCTATATCGAACGGCAAGCGGAATTCGGCTGGCATCGCGACATGCTGCTCGACGATTGCCGTATGCAGATTTCCTTCCTGAAGGATCTCGTCACGCAGCGCGATCCGACGAGCCGCTTTACGTTCATCAACTATCTGTTCGAGCGCGGGCGTCTGAACGAATTCGTGAACCTGAAGAACTTCTATCCGACGCGCGTCGAGTTTCACGACTATCTGAGCTGGGTCGCGCAAGCCTTTGATGATCGCGTGCATTACGGGCAGAGCGTGACGGCGATCGAACCCGTGCTCGAAGCGAATGGCGATGTGAGCGCGCTGCGCGTCGTATCGCAGGAAGCGGATGGGCGCGAATGGCGTCGCGTGACGAAGGCTTTGTCGGTCGGCGTCGGCGGCGCGGCGCGTGTGCCTGAGCCGTTCGCATCGCTCGGACCGCATAACGTGATTCATTCGTCGGCGTATCTGAGTTCGATCGAGCGCGTCGCGGGCGATGGTCGCAACGGCAAGAAGCGCATCGCGATCATCGGTGCGGGGCAGAGCGCGGCCGAAGTTTTCGCCGATCTCACGCGGCGTTTTCCGCATGTCGATGCGACGCTCGTGATTCGCGCGAGCGCGCTCAAACCGGCCGACGATACGCCCTTCGTCAACGAGATCTTCAGTCCGGAGTTCACCGATATCGTCTTTGCGCAATCGGAAGATGGGCGGCGCTCGCTGATCGAGCGTTTCCGCGATACGAATTACGCGGTCGTCGATCGTCCGTTGATCGAGCAGATCTACGAAATGCTCTATTTGCAGAAGGTTTCCGATGAAGCGCGACATCGTTTGCTGGCGAATACGCTCATCGAAAATGCGGCGCGTCGCGCGAATGGCGAGATCGAGTTGACGATGCGCGACGTGCTGACAGGTCACGCGCGCGCCGAGCGCTTCGATGCGCTCGTGCTCGCGACGGGTTATCGGCGCGACACGCATCTCGCGCTGCTCGACGGCCTTGCGCCGCATCTGGGCGACGCGCTCGCGCAGCGCAATGTGGGCCGCGATTATCGGCTTGTCACGCCTTCGAACTTCAGGCCGCGCATCTATTTGCAAGGCTGCTGCGAAGACAGCCACGGTCTTTCCGATACCTTGCTTTCGGTGTTGGCCGTGCGCTCGGATGAGATCGCGGCATCGCTTGCCGATGCCGGACAGGAACACGCCGTGAAGCAAGCGGCGGAGACGAGCGGCAGCCGCATGGCCGTGGCGCTTTGAAAACTATTACTGGCGATGTTTGAAACGAGCGGCAATCAATGACGAAGCTAAAACTGGTCTACATCATGTCCTTGCGCAACGCGGCGGCGGATCGCGCGGGACAGCATATCGAATACAAGGGCGGCACGCGGTATATGAAGTCGCCGCTGGAGTATCTCGTCGAGCAACTCAATGGATCGCCGTTGGGCGATCTCTATTCGCTCGAAGGCGTGATCTACGACGATGACGAAGGCTCGCCGCGGGATCGCGAAAAACTGGCTGGATATGGTTTTCGTTATGCGCCGGGAGGGCAGTGGATTCATCCGCCGGAGCTCGCGGTGCGGGGCGTGCCGGTGACGAGTCTTCTTCATGCGATTCCTTCTTCTTATCGGCGGTTGGCTTTGGATGCGGTGAGCGAGCGGGCGGCGCAGAAGAGCGCGTTCGAGAAGCGTTTGCTGGAGAAGCTGCGTGCGCTCGATGCGGACTTCGTCGTGCTCGACGGGCTGCTCGTGATTCTCGATGAACTCGTTCGGCCCGGTGCGGAATTTTGCCGGCGTATTGCGAATATTCATCCTGGGATTACGCGGCTTGGTTCGCCGTTTGAACGGCGGGGGGCTTATGCGACGCTCGATGCCTTGCATGGGGCGCGTGGCGAGCGCGTAGTCGATTGGAACGCGATGCGCGTTGAACCGGCGCCGGTGATCGACCGGACAGGCGCTTCGTTTCATTACGTCGATAACGGGATCGATTCTGGTGAAGTCATCTTTGATGTGCTTGGCACTAGCATCGATCCTTTAGATTCCATTCTCGAACTGCGCTGGAATAATTTTCAGCGGAGTCTGTTTCCTGCTTTGGACGGCGGGCTGCTTGCCATGGCCGGGGTGTTGGCGCCGGATCCCGATTACGTGTCGGTTTGTTAGCGTTGCCCCTTTGCGGGGCGGCACCTACTTTCTTTGCTGTAGTCGCCGGATCCCGTATTCGTGTCGGTCTATTAGCGTTGCCCCTGTGCGGGGCGGCACTCACTTTCTTTGCTGCTGCAAAGAAAGTAAGCAAAGAAAGCAGCTTTTCAAGCCCGCGGTCACACGCAATTTGGGTAGTTCTCTCGTCCTCGATGGCACTCACCTAAAGAGTGCCCTCAAAGGACCAATCGGGCTTGGCTCGCGCACGGTCCGCCGCCCGAAAACGCTGAGGACACTGGTTCAGCACGAAAGAGCTTCGGCACAGCGCTACGCGCTGCCGCCGGGTATGCAAGGGAAACCAACGGGCGGCGAAGGCGGCGAGATCGAGGCGTTAGTAGGGAAGCACACGCGGTCCCGATTGACCGGTCGGCCGCGAAGCGGGCTGGAGCTATTTGGTGCTGAACCAGTTTGGTGTGTGGTGCGATGAGACGGACCGTGCGCGATCCAAGCCCGGTTGGGCCTATGAGGGCACTCGTTAGGCAGCCCACGATGGACGAGAGGACTACCCAAATTGCGTGTGACCGCGGGCGTATCGGAAGCTGCTTTCTTTGGTTACTTTCTTTGCAGCAGCAAAGAAAGTGACTGCCGCCCCGCACAGGGGCAGTGCTAATAGACCGAC
>Ga0182736_1000863_pt1 | contig 37138 bp, 37 predicted proteins | sample eDN5th30CKraftBY_FD_128882 | JGI IMG/M metagenome (GOLD analysis project Ga0182736, IMG submission 128882) | Enriched backyard soil microbial communities from Emeryville, California, USA - eDNA 5th pass 30_C Kraft BY (version 2) (version 2) | ecosystem: Environmental > Terrestrial > Soil >... | reverse complement strand
GGCCGCGCTGGCGGCGCTCGAGATCTACGAGCGCGAGGACCTGATCCGCCGCGGGCAGGACCTCGAGCAGCCGCTCTACGACGCGCTCGCGCCGCTCGCCGACCATCCCGCGTGCGCGGGGGTTCGCGGCGGGCTCGGGTTCCTGGCCGCGGTCGCGGTCCACGACCCGTCCGGCGTCGGCCCGCTGACCGCCGCGGCGCGGGCCGCCGGCGTGCTCGTGCGGCCGCTGCTGGGCGGTGTCGCGGTGTCCCCGCCGCTGATCTGCGACGCTGAGCACATCGAGCTGCTCGCGAAGGCCATCGAGGCCGGTCTCGACGCCATCTGAATCCCTACCGCACGAGTCGTGATAAGTTAGGCCCACCTAATGAGGTGGGCCGAAACACCCGTCGAGGAGCAGGAGGAGTTCCCCAAGTGCGGGTTCCGCGCGCGGCGCTGGTTGCGCTTCGAGCGGGACTTGGCCGCCTGGTTAGGGACACCTGAGGGCCAATTCGCGCAGTGGTGCGCAATGGAGGCTGTCGGCGAGAGGGAGTAGCGTGTCCCTCATGCCAAGCACACGCCACGCCTCCGCGGGCATCCTCGCGGAGCAGAACGCCGCCAAGCGCGAGGAGATCGTCGCGCTGCTGACGCGGGCGTACTGGATGGAGATGGAGACCGTGATGTCCTATCTCGCGCAGTCCGCCCACTTGGACGGGATCCGGGCCGAGGAGATCGCCGAGGCGCTCTCCACGGACGTCGACGAGGAGCTCGGGCACGCTCGCAAGTTCGCGACCCGCATCAAGGACCTCTACGGCACGCCGCCCGGCTCGATGGACTTCACGGCCGAGCAGTCCTACCTGCAGCCGCTGGAGGACACCACGGACGTCGCCACGGTGATCAAGGGCGTGATCGAGGCCGAGGCCGGCGCGATCGAGCACTACAACCGCATCATCGAGGCCTGCGACGGCGTCGACTGGGCCACGCAGGACATGGTGATCGAGATCCTCCACGACGAGGAGAACCACCTGCGGACCTTCGAGCGGTATTTGACGGAGTTCGAGTAGGGGCCCCGCCCCGCCCCGATTTGAGGCAGGGCAGCCCCACCGCCCCGCCCCGATCATCCGACCTCAGAGGCCGAAGGCCGGGAGCCGCTTGTTACGCCGCCACTGCGCTCGCCGCCCGCACCGGGGCGGGGGGCGCGGGGACCGCGTACTGCGGCGGCGCGATCTCCAGGTACTGGCGGAACGCCCAGTGCGAGACGCGCGGGCGCGAGAAGACGCGCGCGAGCGCGTTCACCGGGCGGCCGTGCAGGTGCCGGATCGACTGCTGCGCGAGGTAGATCGTCTCGTACTTCCAGCGGTGCGCGGCCGAGAACGCGTGGTAGCGGCCGAGCGCCTCCGCGCGATCCTGGCGCCCGTCCAGCACGGCGCGCAGCTCGCGCCCGAGCGCGATCCCGAAGTAGAACGCGGGGCGGATGCCCTCGGCGGTCAGCGGCAGGCAGTGCCCCGCGCTGTCGCCGACGAAGAACACGCCGTCGTCGGTCGCCGGCCGGATGCGGTGCGGGATCCAGTTGCCCTGGTAGCCCTCCGGCCGCTGGGCGACGTCCTCGACCAGCCGCAGCGTGGGCTGCTTGACCGGGTCATGCGGGTCGAACGAGCCGACGCCGATCCGCACCTCGTCGCGCGCGGGGAACGACCAGCCGTAGCCGGCGTCGACGTAGCGCGGGTCGATCCACAGCTCGAGATCGGCGCCCGTACCGGCTGGGTGGACCTCCAGGCCGCGCGAGAGCGGCCCGTCCGGCGGCTGGACGTTGGCGCCCGGGCCGAGCACCCGGCGCCAGCCGAGCGCGTCGATGATCAGCGGCGCCGTCACGTCGCCCCGGTCCGTCCGTACGGTGTTCTCGGTGCGTGACTCGATCTTCGCCGTGTCGAACACGGCGTCGCCGGACTGCTCGAACAGCAGCTCGCACAGCTGGCGGTAATCGAACGTCGAGAACGACCACGGGAGCGGCCAGCGAGCGCGGTCGATCTGCGGCGTGTGCACCAGCAGCGAGCCGAACGTCTGCCGGATCGAGGCCTCCAAACCCAGGTTGCGCAGCCATTCCGTGGGGGCCGCGCAGGCCGACGTCTGGCGCTCGCCGATCTCGTAGCGATCGAGCACCAGCACGCGCGCTCCCGCCGCGCGCAGCTCGCGCGCCACGGTCAGTCCGGCGAACGAGGCGCCACAGATCAACACGTCGGCGTCGGCACCGGTCTGAAAGGGCACGCGGGCGGCCCCGCGCTTCGTGGCTCGTACGGGCATTCTCGCTACAGTATCCGGCTGCTAATGGAAGCCACGCTCACTCCCCCTGCCATCCCGGATGCTCGCGTCGTCGAGGGCTCCGACGGGATGCTCCTCGAGATCGACGGCCAGATCGTCCCGAACTACGACGCCACCATCGTCCCCTTTGAGGAGGGCGACGTCGTCACGGGCAAAGTCGTGCGGATCGACAAGGACGAAGTCCTGGTCGACATCGGATACAAGAGCGAAGGGGTCATCCCCAACAACGAGCTCTCGATCCGCAAGTCGGTCGATCCCAATGAGGAGGTGGAGCTCGGCGAGGAAGTCGACGCCCTCGTCCTCACCAAGGAGGACCAGGACGGTCGCCTGATCCTGTCCAAGAAGCGCGCCCGCTTCGAGCGCGCCTGGCGCAAGATCGAGGCCGCCGCCGACTCCGGCGAGCCGGTCAACGGCGCGGTGATCGAGGTCGTCAAGGGCGGCCTGATCGTGGACCTCGGCGTGCGCGGGTTCCTGCCCGCCTCGCTGGTGGACATCCGCCGCGTGCCGAACCTGGACGAGTACCTGGGCCAGACCATCCAGACGAAGGTCATAGAGCTCAATCGGTCGCGCAACAACGTCGTGCTGTCGCGCCGCGCGGTGCTCGAAGAGGAGCGCAAGGAGCAGCGCCAGGCGATCCTGGAGCGCCTGCAGCCGGGCCTCATCATCGAGGGCCAGATCTCGAACATCGTCGACTTCGGCGCGTTCGTGGACCTGGACGGCATCGACGGCCTGATTCACATCTCCGAGCTCTCGTGGTCGCACGTCAACCACCCGAGCGAGGTGCTGTCGATCGGCCAGACCGTCGAGGTCAAGGTGCTCGACATCGACCGCGACCGCCAGCGGATCTCGCTGGGTCTCAAGCAGACCCAGGAGGACCCGTGGCAGCGTGTCGTCGACACGTACCACGTGGGCGACGAGCTCGAGGGCGCGGTGACGAAGGTCGTCGCGTTCGGCGCGTTCGTGGAGATCCTCGAGGGCGTCGAGGGGCTCGTGCACATCTCCGAGCTGGCGCAGCAGCACGTGGAGAACCCGCGTGAGATCGTGCAGCCGGGCGACGAGGTGAAGGTCAAGATCCTGGAGATCGACTCCGAGCGCCGCCGGCTCTCGCTGTCGATCAAGCGGGTCGAGGGGCAGATCCTGCCGCGCCGCACCGAGGGCCTGACCGCGGACGCGGGCGACCTCGAGGACATGCCGGAGCTCGGCCTGTCCGAGGACGTCTTCGCGGAGGCGCCGGCCGAGGTGCCCGAGGCGGAAGTCGCCGAGACGGAGGTCCCCGAGCTGGAGGCTCCGGAGACGGAGGCCGCCGAGCTGGAGGCGCCCGAGGCGGAGGTCGCCGACGTGGCGCCCGAGGCGGAGGTCGCCGACGTCGTCGAGACGGCGCCCGAGACCGAGGAAGCGCCCGAGGCGGAGGCGCTCGCCTCCGAGCCCGAGGCCGCGCCTGAGGCGCCGGCCGAGGACGAGGCGCCCGCCGAAGAAGAGTGACCGCGCCGCCGTTCGTCGGATTGACGGGCGGCATCGGCGCGGGGAAGTCCGAGGCGCTCGCGGCACTGGAGCGCCTCGGCGCGTCGACCATCTCGGCGGACCGGGTCGTCCACGGCCTGTACGAGGACCCCGAGGTGGTCGCCGCGGTCGTGGACCGCTGGGGCGCGGACGTCGCGCCCGGCGGTCGGGTCGACCGCTCCGCGGTCGCGCGCCGCGCGTTCGCGACCGACGCGGACCGGGCCTGGCTGGAGCAGCTGCTGTGGCCGCGCGTGGGGGCGGAAGTGGCGGCCTGGCGGGTCGCCGAGTCGGCCCGCTCGCCCGCCCCGCGGGCGCTCGTCGTGGAGACGCCGCTGCTGTTCGAGGCGGGCCTGGAGGGCAACTACGACGCGACGATCGCGATCGTCGCCGCCGAGGACGTCCGGGCGGCCCGCGCCCGGGCCCGCGGCCACGCCGCGCTCGACGAACGGACCGCGCGCCAGCTCTCGCAGGGCGAGAAAGCGGCACGGGCGACCTACGCTGTAGAGAACTCCGGCACTTTGCGCGAACTCGAGCAGGAGCTGTCGGGGGTTCTTGCGAAGCTGTCTGCTTAGGGTCATGAGCACTCCATCCGCGACCGCACGCCGATCGTCCGCGGCCCGATCGAGCCGGGGGCGCGCCCGTGCGCGGCGCGGGCAGGTCTGGCGGCGGCGGCTGACGCTGGTCGGCGGTCTGCTGCTGGTGATCGTGGCCGTGCTGAGCCTGGTCAAGCCGGCGGACCACGCGGTGCGCGAGCTCAAGCTGCCGCTGCGCCACGACGACATCATCCGCCAGCAGGCGGCGGACAAGCACGTCGACGCGGCGTTGATCGCGGGCGTCATCTACACCGAGTCGCGCTTCCGCGACCAGACCTCGCACGCGGGGGCGAAGGGCCTGATGCAGCTGATGCCGTCCACCGCGGACTACATCGCGAGCAAGTCCGGCGGCACGCGGTTCGAGCGCGCGGACCTGTCGACGCCGCAGATCAACATCGCCTACGGCACCTGGTACCTGCGCTACCTGCTGAACAAGTACGGCGGCAACACGATCCTCACGCTGGCGGCCTACAACGCGGGGGAGGGGAAGGTCGACGAGTGGCGCGCGACGGCCGCGGCGCGCGGCGAGCGCTTCCGGGTCGCCGACCACATCCCGTTCCAGGAGACGCGCGACTACGTGCACCGCGTCCTGCGCGCCCGCGCCGAGTACCGGGCGAAGTACGCCGCCGAGCTGGGCCTGAAGTAGACCGCGCTGCTTACATGTAGCGCGTCGTGGAAACCGCTTTCCGAGATCTCGACCGGCGCGGCCTCGCGGCGCTCGCCTCGGGGCACGCGGTCGCCGATCTGTGCCAGGGCGCCGTTCCCGCGCTGATCCCGTTCCTGATCTCCGAGCGCGGCTACTCCTACGGCGCGGTCGGCGCGCTGCTGCTGTTCGTGACCGTCGGTTCGTCGATCATCCAGCCGGCGTTCGGCGCCGTGTCCGACCGCGTGTCGATGGCGTGGCTGATCCCGGTGGGCGTCGCACTGGCGGCGGTCGGCATCGGGCTCGCGGGCGTGATGCCGAACTTCGGCCTGACCGCGCTCGTGGTCGGCGTCGGCGGGCTCGGCGTGGCCGCGTTCCATCCTGAGGGCGCGCGCTACGCGAACTACGCGTCCGGCACGCGGCGGGGGACGGGGATGAGCCTGTTCAGCGTCGGCGGCAACGCCGGCTTCGCGCTCGGGCCGATCCTGATCACGCCCGCCGTGCTGGCGTTCGGCCTGTCCGGGACGCTGCTGGTGGCCGCGCTGCCGCTGCTGGTGGCGATCGTCCTCGCGTTCGAGCTGCCCAAGCTCAAGGCGCGCAACGCCGACCTCGCGCACGCGAGCACCGCCCGCGCGGCGTCCGGCGACCGCTCCGAGGACGAGCTGGGCGCGTTCGGCATGCTGACCGCGGTCGTCTCCGTGCGCTCCTGGATCTACTTCGGCCTGCAGTCGTTCGCGCCGATCTGGTTCATCCGTGAGTACGGCGCGAGCGAAGCGCTGGCGAACGGGTTCCTGGCGGCGATGCTGGTCGCGGGCGCGATCGGGACGCTCGTCGGCGGGCAGCTCGTGGACCGGGTCGGCCGGCGCGCCGTGCTGGTCGGGTCGATCGTCGCGCAGATCCCGCTGCTGCTGGCGTTCATGCTCGCGCCGAGCGAGTTGATCGCCGGCGTGCTGCTGACCGCGATCGGCTTCGTGACCGTCATGTCCTTCAGCGTCTCGGTGATCATGGGGCAGGAGTACCTGCCGAGCCGGATCGGGATCGCGTCCGGCGTGACGATGGGCTTCGCGATCGGCGTCGGCGGCGTCGCGGCCGCGGTGCTCGGTGCGGTCGCGGACGCGGCGGGGCTCGAGACCGTGATGTGGATCGTGGCCGCGCTGCCGCTGCTCGGCCTGGCGCTTGCCCGCACGCTGCCGCTGACGCCGGAGGAGGCGCGCCGCTCCCGCCCGTCGCGCGCGGCGACGGCCCGGACCGCCGAGCCGTAGGCCCCTCGCGGCATCGTGTACCCTGGGTTGCGTGACGCAACCCAGCACTGACGGGCGCGTCCGCACCTTCACCTGGGCGGATCCGCTCGCGACGGCCGCCGCGGCGGCGTCGCTCCCCGGCCTGGAGGCGCTGCGCCGCGTGGCGTCCGGCGAGCTCCCGCCGCCCCCGATCGCTTCGCTGCTCGACTTCGAGATCGAGGTCGTCGAGCCCGGGCGCGTCGTGTTCGCGTTCACGCCCGCGGAGTGGATGTACAACCCGATCGGGTCCGTCCACGGCGGGGTGGCCGCGACCCTGCTGGACTCCTCGCTGGGCTGCGCCGTCCACACGATGCTCGACGCCGGGCAGCGCTACACGACGTCCGACCTGCAGGTCCGCTACGTGCGCGCGCTCGAGACCGGCGTCGGCCGCGTCCTGTCCGACAGCCACGTCGTGCACGTCGGCCGCCGGCTGGCGACCGCCGAGGGGCGCCTGTTCGCGGAGGACGGCGGCACGCTGTACGCGCACGCGACCACGAGCTGCCTGATCCTCTGAACGCGGCTACCGCTGCGCGGCCTGCACCAGCCCCGTCTCGTAGGCCAGGATCACCGCCTGGATCCGGTCGCGCAGGCCGAGCTTGGTGAGGATGCGCCCGACGTGCGTCTTCACGGTCGCCTCCGAGACGACCAGGCGCGCGGCGATCTCCGCGTTGGAGAGCCCGCGCGCGACCGCCAGCAGCACCTCGCGCTCGCGGTCGGTCAGCGGGTCCAGCCGCGCCGCGCGCGTCGTGGGCGCGCGGTCGTCCGGCAGCCGGTGCGCGTAGGCGTCCAGCAGCCGGCGGGTGACGCTGGGCGCGACGACGGCGTCGCCGGCCGCGACCGCGCGGATGCCGGACAGCAGGTCGTCCGGCGGCGCGTCCTTGAGCAGGAAGCCGCCGGCGCCCGCGCGTAGGGCCGCGAACGCGTACTCGTCCAGGTCGAACGTGGTCAGGATCAGCACGCGGACGTCGTGGCCGGCGGCCACGATCCGGCGGGTCGCCTCGATCCCGTCGGTGCCGGGCATGCGCACGTCCATCAGGACGACGTCGGGCTTCAGCGCCGCGGCCAGCTCGGCCGCTTCGGCGCCGTCGGCCGCTTCGCCCGCGACGGTCATGTCCGGCTGGGCGTCGAGGATCATGCGGAAGCCCATCCGCAGCAGCGGCTGATCGTCGGCGAGCAGGACGGCGATGCTCACCGCGCCGCCAGACGGGCGTGGACGCGCCAGCCGCCGTCCGCGGCCGGGCCCGCCGAGACCGCGCCGCCGTAGACCGCCGCCCGCTCGCGCATCCCGGACAGCCCCTGGCCGGTGGTGGAGACCGGCGCCGGTCCACAGCCGTCGTCGGTCACCTCGACGTCGATGCCGTCCGGCTCGAAGCGCAGCCGCACCTGGGCCCGCGCGTCCGGGCCGGCGTGCTTGAGCGTGTTGGTGAGCGCCTCCTGCACGAGCCGGTAGACGGTCAGCTCGGCCCCCGGACCGAGCGGCGCCAGCTCGCCGCCGGCCTCGAACGTCACCGGCAGGCCGGCCGCGCGCACCTGCCCGAGCAGCGCGTCGAGGTCGGCCAGCCCGGGCTGCGGCGCGAGCGCCGCCTCGCCGTCGTCGCGCAGCACGCCGAGCAGCCGGCGCATCTCGCCGAGCGCGTGGCGGCCGGAGGTCGGCGTGTCGAGGCCGAGGATCATCCGCATCGTGGTCGACTTGCCGGCGCCGTTGGGGCCGAGGAACCCGGTCACGACGCCCGGCCGGACCGTGAACGAGAGCCCGTCCACGGCGGTCTTCGCGCCGTAGCGCTTCGTCAGCTCGGTGGCTTGGATCATCGTGCCCGCACGCTAGGCGGGCGTGCGCGTCGCGGACAACGGCCGGCAGGCTGATCTTGCGCGCCCTCGCGCGTACGACCTCCGGTGGACGCGCTACCGCAGGATGCCGGTGTGGCCGATCGAGTAGCGGCCGGGCTGCGGCCACACGCACAGGCCGTGCGGGCCGGATCCGACCGGCGTGCGGTGCAGCAGCCGGCCCGTGCGCGTGCTGATCGCGTAGACCTCGGCGTTGTAGCGGCCGCTCAGCCACAGCACCCGCCCGTCGGCGGACACGCCGCCCATGTCCGGCGACGCGGGGCGGGGGATGCGCCACTTGCGCAGCGGCCGCCGGGTGCGGAACGAGAGGACGCTGATCGTGCCCTCGCCGCGGTTGGTGACGTACAGCTCGCGCGCGTCGCGGCTCGGGTACAGGCCGTGGGCGCCCTTCCCGGTCGGCTGGAAGCGGACGACGCGCCAGCGGTGCGCGTCGATCAGCCAGACGCCGTTGCTCGCCATGTCGGCGACGTAGAACGTGCGCCCGTCGGGGGAGAGCTTGACGTCCTGCGGCATCGCGGTGCGCTTGAGCGGGATCGTCCGCAGGACGCGCTCGCGCCGCAGGTCGACCACGATCATCCGCCCGGCGAACTCGCACGAGACGAGCGCGCGGCGGCCGTCGGCCGTGAAGTCCATGTGGTCGACCCCGGCGCACTGGGGGACGTGCAGCGAATGCCGCAGCCGCATCGTGTGCGGCGTGCGGAAGTCGAGCCGGCGCAGCGCTTCGGCGACCACGATCGCGCGGTGCCCGTCGGCGGTGAAGTACAGGTTGTACGGGTCGGCGACGGGGAGCGGGCGGCCGGGACGGCCGGTGCGCGGGTCGATCGGCGTCAGCTCGTTCGCCTTGTCGTTGCTCACCCACAGCGTCTTGAGGTCCCACGAGGGCGTGACGTGCTGGGGCAGCGCGCCGGTGCGGAACGAGTACAGGACCCGGCCGGTCCGCTGGGACAGCACCGAGACGGAGTTCGACGTCGAGTTCGGGACGTAGACCCGCGCCGGGTCGTGCCGCACGACGGCCGCCAGCCGGCCGGGCCGGTCGGCGGCGTACACGTCGAGCCGGCGGGGCGCCGGCGGCGGGGTGCGCGCGGCCCGCGGCGTGGCGGTGGGCCGTGGCGGCGGCGGCGCGGCGCTGCCGCCGCAGGCCGCGAGCGTCAGGGTCGCGGCGAGCGTCGCCGCCAGTCCGACGCGCACGTCCACTCCGCAGAGACTACGCCGGTTCAGCCGGGCCGGCGCGGCGGGCGCGACCGCGCTCGCCGCGCGGCCTCGCCCTCGTGCGGATCCGGCCGCGGCGGCTCCCGCGGCGCCCCGGCCGCGGCGCGTTCCTCGTCCTCGCCCCGCCCGACGGCCAGGAACACCAGCGACACCGCGACCACGCAGGCGACGCCGAACGCCGCCAGCGCGACGGCCTTCAACGCGATCGAGTCGCTGACCACCGCGAGCACGGCGGCGCCGGCGATGACGGCAATCACCAGCGCCGCCGCCCGCCTCATGCCGCCGCCGCGAGGTTCCGGCCGCTCTCCGGGTCGAACAGCTGGATCTTGTCCGTGTTGACCCAGATCGTGGCCTCGTCCTTCGCCCGCGCGCGGCTCGTCTGGTCCAGCCGCGCGACGATGTCGAACGTGTCGCCGGGCGTCTCGCCGCCCGCGTCCTCCTGCAGCTCGCGCAGCTCCTCGTTGGCCGCGAGCCCCTCGCGCGGCGCGTCGATCGAGAAGTGCGCGTAGAACTCCGAGCCCATCGCCTCGAGCACGTCGATGCGCGTCTTGAACGTCGCGCCGCCGTCGCCCGAGACCACCTGCGCGTCCTCGAAGTCCTCCGGCCGGATGCCCGCGATCAGCGGCTTGCCCTCGGGCAGCCGCCCGATCGCCTCCCGCGTGGCCTGCGGCAGCTGCACCTCGACCATCGGCAGCTTCACGCTCCCGCCCTCGAGCGTCGCCGGCAGGAAGTTCATCGAGGGCGACCCGATGAACCCGGCCACGAACAGGTTGTTGGGCGCGTTGTAGAGCTCCATCGGCGTGCCCACCTGCTGCAGCATGCCCGCGCGCATGATCGCCACGCGGTCGCCGAGCGTCATCGCCTCGGTCTGGTCGTGGGTGACGTAGACCATGGTCGTCCCGAGCTGGTCCTGCAGCCGCGCGACCGACGTGCGCATCTGCACGCGCAGCTTGGCGTCGAGGTTGCTCAAGGGCTCGTCCATCAGGAACGCCTTCGGGTTGCGCACGATCGCGCGCCCCATCGCGACCCGCTGGCGCTGCCCGCCCGACAGCTGCGACGGCTTGCGGTCCAGGTGCTGCTTGAGATCGAGGATCTCCGCCGCCTCCTCGACGCGCCGCGTCACCTCCTCCTTCGGGGTCTTGACGATCGTCAGCGGGAACGCCATGTTGGCCCGCACGGTCATGTGCGGGTACAGCGCGTAGCTCTGAAAGACCATCGCGATGTCACGGTCGCGCGGCGCCTTGTCGTTGACCACCTCGCCGCCGATCCGCAGCTCGCCGGACGTGATGTCCTCGAGCCCCGCGATCATGTTCAGCGCGGTCGACTTGCCGCAGCCGGAGGGCCCGACCAGGATCATGAACTCGCCGTCGGCGATCTCGAGGCTGATCGACTTGACGGCCTCGTAGCCGTCCGGGTAGCGCTTGGTCACGTTGTCGAACACGATGTCGGCCATCTCGCTCCCCTAACCCTTGACTGCGCCCGCCGTCAGCCCAGCGACGATGCGGCGCTGGAAGACGAGGACCATGATGATGATCGGAACGGTCACGACGACCGCCGCGGCGGCGATCGCTCCGGTCGGATCGGTGAACTGCGACCCGCCGGTGAAGAACGCCAGCGCGGCCGGCACCGTGCGCGACGCGTCCGTCGACGTCAGCACGATCGCGAACAGGAAGTCGTTCCACGCGAAGATGAAGACCAGGATCGCGGCGGTGAACACGCCCGGCGCCGCCAGCGGGACCATCACCTTGGTGAAGGCCTGCCAGGGCGTCGCGCGGTCCACCTGGGCCGCTTTGTCGAGGTCCCAAGGTATCTCTCTGAAGAACGCCGACAGCGTGTAGATCGCCAGCGGCAGCGTGAACGTCATGTACGGGATGATCAGGCCGAGCCACGTGTCGAACAGGCCGATCCGCCGCCACAGGTCGAACAGCGAGCCGACGATCGAGATCGGCGGGAACATGGCGATCGCCAGCGCGCCCGACAGGATCAGCGCCTTGCCGCTGAACTCCAGCCGCGTGATTGCGTAGGCCGCCATCGCGGCCAGCACGATCGAGATGATCGTCGCCAGCAGCGCGATCCCGATCGAGTTGCGCAGCGCCGCGGTGAACGTGCCCTCGGAGAACACCTGGTCGTAGTTCTTGAACGAGATCGACTTCGGGAAGAAGCGCCCGTCGCCGATGTCCTCCGGCCGCTTGAGCGACAGCGACACGATCCAGATCACCGGGATCAGGCAGTAGACCAGCAGCACCGTGAGCGCGATGCTCCACAGCGTCACCTCTTTGCGCGTGTGCTGCATTACCGCCTCCCTCCCGAGACCGGCGACGCCGACGTGCCCAGGCCTTTGACGAACGCGACCGCGATCAGGATCACGCAGATGAAGATCAGGATCGAGATCGCCGATCCGAGGCCGAGATTGACCCGGTTGATGAGCGTGTTGTAACCAAGGATCGAGACCGTCTCGGTGTTGTTGGCGCCGCGCGTCATCACGAACACGGAGTCGAAGACCCGGAACGCGTCGAGCGTGCGGAACAGCACCGCCACCAGCACCGACGGCATGATCAGCGGCAGCGTGATCTTGAAGAACCGCTGGACCGCCGTCGCCCCGTCCACTTTCGCCGCCCGCTGCAGCTCCTCCGGCACGAGCGCGAGCCCGGCCAGCAGCAGCAGGGCTATGAAGGGCGTGGTCTTCCAGACCTCCGTGAGGATGATCACGAAGAACGAGCCGCCGCGCGTGGTCAGCGGCGGCGTGTCGAGCCCGAACCACTTGACCACGAACCCGGTCCCGGAGTCGAACGCGTAGCGCCAGGCGAACGCGCTGACCACGGTGACGATCCCGTACGGGATCAGGATCGCCGCCCGCACCGGCCCGCGGCCGAAGATCGCGCGGTGCATCACGAGCGCGATCAGCATGCCGAGCACCAGCTCGATCGCGACCGAGACGACCGTCAGGAACACGGTGTTCCCGAAGTCCTCCCACCAGGTGCTCGACCCGAGCACCGTGATGTAGTTGCCCAGCCCGACCCATTCGCGGTCGTCCGGGAAGCGCAGGTCGTAGCGCTGCAGCGAGAGGATGATCGCGTAGACGATCGGGTAGCCGGTCACGAGCAGCATCGCGATCACGGCGGGCGCGCACAGCAGCCAGCCGAGCCGGCGCTCCTCGCGCGCCCGGCCGCTGAGCTTCTTGCGCCGGGCGGGGGTGTCGCGCTCGCGGGCGGCGACCGTGCCGGTGGTCTCGACGGCCATCAGTACAGCCCTCCCTCGGCCACGACCTTCACCTTGTCGGCCATCTTCGCGATCGTCTTCGGCGGGTCGATGCTCGCCGGCGGGTGCAGCGTGCGCTGGATCGCCAGCGACACGTCGCTATAGGCCGGGGTGCTCGGGCGCGGGACGCCGTCGTCGATCGTCTCCTTCATCAGGTCCGAGAAGCCCGGGTAGGCGTCCTTGATGACCTTGTCGGCGTAGAGCGCCTCGAGCGTCGGCGGCAGCCCGCCCTTCTGGGCCGCGATCAGCTGGTTGGGACCGCTGCGCAGGCACTTCGCGGCCTCGATCGCCTGCCGCGGATGCCGGCTGTGGGTCGAGACGCCGAGGTTGATCCCGCCGAGCGTCACGCGGCTCGGCGTGTTCGGGTCGACCGCCGGGTAGCGCGCGACGCCCATGTTCTTGAAGATGTCCGGGACCTCGGCCTTGGCGCTCGGGTAGACGTACGGCCAGTTGACCATGAAGCTCGGCCCGCCGGTCTGGAACGCCAGCCGCGTGTTGTCCTCCATCGAGTTCGACAGGTTCGGGTCGGCCGCGGGGCTGCGGGCGACGTCGCGCATCACGGTCGCCGCCTTGATCGCCGGCTCGCCGAGCTTGACGTTGCCGTCGTCGTCGATCACCTGGCCGCCGGCCGACGCCAGCAGCGAGTTGAACCACACCGTCAGGCCCTCATAGCGCGCGGCCTGGACCTCGATCGTCCCGTTCTTGCCGAGCTTCTCGGCCATCTGGAGCATCTCGTCCCACGTCTTGGGCGGCGTCGGGACGCGGTCCTTGCGGTACCAGAGGAACTGCACGTTGGACGTGAACGGGACCGCGTACAGCTTGTCCTTGTAGGTCCCGCTGCGCAGCGGCCCGGCGAGCGTGCCCTGGCTCACCTCGGCCTTGTCGGCGCCCGTCCACTCGCGGATCCAGCCCGCCTCGCCGAACTCGGCGGTCCAGATCACGTCCATGCCGATGACGTCGATGTCCTTGTCCTCAGCGGCGAGCCGCCGGACGACCAGCTCGCGCTGCTGGTCGGCGTTGGTCGGCAGCGGCACCAGCTCGATCCGGTACTGCCCGGCCGCCTGCTCGTTGCAGTTCTTGACCGCGTCGTTGTACGCGCCGGACGGTTCCTGGAAGACGTACCACTTGATCGTCGGCGGGCCTGAATCGGACTCGGAGCCGCCGCAGGCGGCGACGCCGAGGGTCAACGCCGCGGTCACGACCACCGCGCCGGCTTTCAAAGGACGTTTGGACACGAGCTCCCCCTCGTCCGGCTCTCGCCGGTCCATCCGGGCCATCCTGGCGTTGTCCGCACCGGCCTCCCGCCGGCGCCAATTGCCAAGTCGTGGTTGCCCCTGTACCCAGGCCGGGTGTGTTGATACGCACGCTATCGCCCAAGGCGGCGGAGAGGGTCCGGTCGGCCCTCTATCGTTGGACGACCATGCCGCCGTTCAAGCTCGATGCCGTGTACTCGCCGGCTGCGGACCAGCCGAAGGCGATCGAGACGCTGGCGCGCGGCATCGAGCGCGGGGACAGCGGGCTGACGCTGCTCGGCGCGACCGGCACCGGCAAGACGATGACGATGGCGGCCACGATCGAGGCCGTCCAGCGCCCGGCGCTCGTGATCGCCCACAACAAGACGCTCGCCGCGCAGCTCTGCAACGAGTTCCGGACGTACTTCCCGCACAACTCGGTCGAGTACTTCGTCTCGTACTACGACTACTACCAGCCCGAGGCCTACGTCCCCTCGAAGGATCTCTACATCGAGAAGGACTCGGCGATCAACCAGGAGATCGACCGGCTGCGCCACGCCGCCACGGCGTCGCTGTTCGCGCGCCGCGACGTGATCATCGTCGCGTCGGTGTCCTGCATCTTCGGGCTCGGCTCGCCGGAGACCTACAACGCGAACTGCCAGGTGATCGTCAAGGGCACCGACGTGGACCGCGACGAGCTGCTGCGCAAGCTGGTGTCGCTGCAGTACAACCGCAACGACACGGCGCTGGGGCGGGGCACGTTCCGCGTGCGGGGGGACACGCTGGAGGTCTTCCCGGCCTACGAGGAGACGGCGTTCCGGGCGCTGCTGTTCGGCGACGAGGTCGAGCGGCTGCAGCACTTCGACCCGCTGACCGGCGAGATCATCCGCGACGACATCGAGCACGTCGCGATCTGGCCGGCGACGCACTACAACGTCGCCGAGGGCACGATGGACCGCGCGGTCGAGGAGATCGGGCGCGAGCTCAACGAGCGCACCGCCGAGCTCGAGGCCGAGGGCAAGCTGCTCGAGTCGCACCGGCTGCGCCAGCGCACGCAGTACGACATGGAGATGCTGCGCGAGGTCGGGTTCTGCTCCGGGATCGAGAACTACTCGCGGATCCTGGACGGGCGCGAGCCGGGCTCGCGGCCGTACTGCCTGCTCGACTACTTCCCGAAGGACTTCGTCTGCTTCATCGACGAGTCGCACCAGACCGTGCCGCAGATCGGCGGCATGTACGAGGGCGACCGCTCGCGCAAGTCGACGCTCGTCGACTACGGGTTCCGGCTCCCGAGCGCGCTGGACAACCGGCCGCAGACGTTCGAGGAGTTCCTCTCGATCACGCCGCAGATGGTGTTCGTCTCGGCCACGCCCGGCCTGTACGAGCGCGAGCACTCGCAGACGCTGGTCGAGCAGATCGTGCGGCCGACCGGGATCGTGGACCCGGAGATCGACGTGCGCGAGACGCGCAACCAGATCGACGACCTGATGGCGGAGATCCGGACGGTGGTGGACCGCGACGAGCGCGTGCTCGTGACCACGCTGACCAAGAAGATGTCCGAGGACCTGACGGACTACCTGCTGGAGATGGGCTTCCGCGTCCGCTACCTGCACTCCGAGGTCGACACGCTGGAGCGGATCCAGATCATCCGCCAGCTGCGGCTCGGGGAGTACGACGTACTGGTCGGCGTGAACCTGCTGCGCGAGGGGCTCGATCTGCCCGAGGTGTCGCTGGTGGCGATCCTCGACGCCGACAAGGAAGGGTTCCTGCGCGGGGAGACGTCGCTGATCCAGACGATCGGGCGCGCGGCGCGCAACGTCGGCGGCAAGGTGCTGATGTACGCCGACAAGGAGACCGACGCGATGCGCAAGGCGATCGGGGAGACGTCGCGGCGGCGCGAGATCCAGATCGCGTACAACGAGCAGCACGGGATCACGCCGGAGACGATCGTCAAGGGGATCTCGGACATCACGGAGTTCCTGATGTCCGACTCCAAGGTGCCGACCAAGCGCCGGCGGCGGCGCGAGAAGACCGTCGACATGTCGCCGAACGAGCTCGAGCAGACGATGCGCGAGCTCGAGGAGGAGATGCTGGCCGCGGCCGAGGAGCTGCGGTTCGAGTACGCGGCCAAGCTGCGCGACGAGATCCGCGACCTGCGGCGGGAGCTCGAGGCCGCGACGGCGCCTGCGGACTGATGCTCCGCACCACGTTCCTCGCTCCGGACGGTGAGCGCGAGGAACTGCTGGACGCGCCGGTGGACGGCGGCGCCGCGCCCTTCGTCGCCAAGACCGAGATCCGCCCGCACGCGTGAACGTCGCCGCCCTGCTCGACTGGTACGCGCGCGTCCGCCGCCCGCTGCCCTGGCGCTTCACGCGCGACCCGTACGCGCTGCTCGTCTCGGAGGTGATGCTCCAGCAGACCCAGGCGCCGCGCGTCGTCCCGTACTACGAGCGCTGGCTGGCGCGCTTTCCCGACGCGCCTTCGCTGGCCGGAGCGCCCACGCGCGACGTCCTGGAGCACTGGAGCGGCCTCGGCTACAACCGCCGGGCGCTCGCGCTCCAGAACGCCGCCCGCGCCGTCGTCGCCGGCGGCTGGCCGGAGGACCTCACCGAGCTGCCCGGTGTCGGCCCCTACACCGCGGCCGCCGTCGCGTCCTTCGCCTGGGACCGGCAGGTCGCCGCGATCGACACCAACGTCCGCCGCGTGCTGGGTCGCCGCGAGGGCGAGCGCGCGCCGGCCGCCCTCGAGGCCCGGCTCGCCGAGCTGCTGCCGCCCGGCCGGGCGGCGGAGTTCAACCAGGCGATGATGGAGCTCGGCGCGACCGTCTGCCGCCCGCGCGTCCCGCAGTGCGGCGAGTGCCCGGTCGCGCCCGGCTGCGGCGGCCACGCCGTCACCCCGCGCCGCGGTCCCGCCGTCCGGTTCGAGGACACCGACCGCTGGGCGCGCGGCCGCGTCCTCGCCGCGCTGCTCGGCGGCACCGAGCCGCCGGTCGCCGGCGAGCGCCTGGAGCGTGCGCTGGCGGGCCTCGAGCGGGACGGCCTGATCGTCCGCGCCCCGGACGGCACCCACCGGGTTCCATGACCGCCGTCGCGCCCTATCCTGGGCGGATCGTGGATCGGGAGAGCATCGAGCGGCGTGACTTTCCCACCGGGCGCCGCGGCTACGACCCGGCGGCGGTGGACGAGCATCTGCGCCGCGTCGCCGACGAGTTCGAGGCCCGGGTCCACAGCGCTCCGCCGCCGCTGTCGGCGGGCACGTCGGAGCAGGTCCGGCAGATCCTCGAGGCGGCCGAGCGCGGCGCCTCCGAGCTGCGCGCCGAGGCGTCCGGCCACGTCGCCCGCGTACGCGAGGCGGCCGACGGCATGCTCGGCAAGCTCGACCGGCTGGAGACCGAGCTCGAACGGCTGCTCGCCGCGCTGCGCTCCAGCGGGGAGAACCTGACGTCCGGCCTCGCCGAGCTGCAGGCGCAGACGGGCGCGCTCGGCACCGAGCCCGCCGCACCCACCAACGGCACCCCCACCGATGACGCCGGGGCCCGCCTCGCCGCGCTCAACCTGGCGCTCGACGGCGCGTCCCGCGAGGAGACCGCCGCGTACCTGGTCGCCCACTTCGGGCTCGCCGACCCGGCGCCGCTGCTCGACGACGTCTACGCCCGCCTCGAGCCGTGAACGCCCAGCTCGCCGAACTGCGCCGGAGGGCGGGGGAGATCGCCGATCTCAACAGCATCGGCGGCCTCCTGCTCTGGGACCAGAACACGATGATGCCGGCGGGCGGCGCGGGCGCGCGGGCGGACCAGTTCGAGGCGCTCGAGCGGCTCATCCACGCCCGCCTGACCGATCCCGCGCTCGGCAAGCTCCTGGACGCGCTCGACCCCTGGGCGGCGGACATCGACCCGGATTCCGACGACGCCGCGCTGCACCGCGTCCTGCGCCGCGACCACCACAAGGCGGTCAACGTGCCGACCGAGCTGGCCGCGGAGATCTCGAGCGCCAACGCCCGCGCCCAGCAGGCCTGGATGACCGCCCGCGACGCGCAGGACTTCGCCCGCTTCCAGCCCGCGCTCGAGCACGTGCTCGAGCTCCAGCACCGCTACATCGCGTGCTTCGACGGCACCGGCGAGTTCGCGCACCCCTACGACGTCCTGCTCGACGACTACGAGCCCGGCCTCACCACGCGCGAGCTGAGCGCGCTGTTCGGGCGCATCCAGCAGGAGCTCGTCCCGCTCGTCCAGGCCGCCGCGGCCGCGGGGGAGGAGGGACGCGTCTTCGCCGGCAGCTTCCCGGTCGAGCGTCAGCAGCGGCTCGTCCACGAGCTCCTGCTCGCCACCGGCTACGACCCCGAGCACTGGCGGCTGGACTCCGCCGTGCACCCGTTCGCGCGCAGCATGGCGCACACCGACGTGCGACTGACCACCCGCTGGGAGGCCGACGACCTGGCGATGGCGGTCTACTCGTGCCTGCACGAGTTCGGCCACGGCCTCTACGAGGCCCAGATGGACCCGGCGCACTACCGGACGACGCTCGCCGACGCCGCCGGCCTCGGCCTGCACGAGTCCCAGTCGCGCCTGTGGGAGAACCTGGTCGGGCGCTCGCGGGCGTTCTGGGAGTGGGCGCTGCCGATCTTCCGCCGCCGGCTCGGCGGTCCGTTCGACGCGCTCGACGTGCCCCAGCTCTACCGTGACGTCAACCAGGTCCGCCTGTCGCTGATCCGGATCGAGGCCGACGAGACGACGTACAACCTGCACGTCGCGCTGCGCTTCGAGCTCGAGCTGGCGCTGGTCGAGGGCCGCCTGAGCGTCGCCGAGCTTCCCGGCGCCTGGGAGGAGGCGACACACCGCCTGCTCGGCCTGGAGACGCCGACGCTGGTCGAGGGCGTCCTGCAGGACATCCACTGGGGCGCGGGGATGATCGGCTACTTCCCGACGTACACGATCGGCAACCTGATGGCCGCCCAGCTGTGGGACGCGCTGACGGCCGAGCTGCCGGACGTCGACGCCGCCGTCGCCGCGGGCGACTTCGCGCCGCTGCGCGAGTGGCTGCGGGTCAACGTGCACCGCCACGGGCGCAAGTACACGTCACGCGAGGTGCTGCGGCGCGTCACGGGGGAGGAGCTGCGGGTGGAGCCGTTCCTCGACTACCTCGAGGGCAAGCTGCTGGATGCCGGCCTGCTGACCGCTCCGGTTCGCAGTTAGCGAACATTCGTTCGCTTTTTCCGTCCGGGGGGTCCGTAGACTGAGAGGCGGTCTTATGTCCTCTCGCCAGAACTCCATCGTCGTCTCGGGCGCCCGCGAACACAATCTCAAGGACGTCAGCGTCGAGCTGCCGCGTGACGCGCTGGTCGTCATCACCGGGCTCTCGGGCTCGGGCAAGTCCTCGCTCGCGTTCGACACGATCTACGCCGAGGGCCAGCGCCGCTACGTCGAGTCGCTGAGCGCGTACGCGCGCCAGTTCCTGGGGCAGATGGACAAGCCGGACGTGGACTCGATCGAGGGCCTGTCGCCGGCGATCTCGATCGACCAGAAGACCACGTCGCGCAACCCGCGGTCGACGGTCGGCACGGTCACGGAGATCTACGACTACCTGCGCCTGCTGTGGGCGCGGATCGGCAAGCCGCACTGCTTCAACTGCGGGCGGCCGATCGCCGCGCAGTCGGCGGAGCAGATCATCGACCAGATCATGGGGCTCGCCGAGGGAACGCGGTTCATGGTCATGGCGCCGATCGTGCGCGGCCGCAAGGGCGAGTACGGCAAGCAGCTGCAGGAGCTGCGGTCGGAGGGCTTCACGCGCGTGAAGATCGACGGCGAGCTGCGCCAGCTCGAGGAGGAGATCGTCCTCGACAAGAAGTACAAGCACGACATCTCGGTGGTCGTGGACCGGCTGGTGATGCGGACGGAGCTGCGCAAGCGGCTGGCGGACTCGGTGGAGACCGCGGTGGCGCTGGCGGACGGCATCCTGGAAGTCGAGACGGTGCCGGTCGACGGCTCTGAGCCTGAGATCTTCACGTACAGCGAACGCTTCGCGTGCCTGCACTGCGGGATCTCGATGCCGGAGCTGGAGCCGCGCTCGTTCTCCTTCAACGCGCCGCACGGCGCCTGCCCGCGCTGCACCGGCCTGGGCTCGATGATGGAGATCGACCCGGACCTGGTGGTGCCGGATCCGTCGCTCTCGATCAACGAGGGGGCGATTCTGCCGTGGGCCTCGGGGGCGACCGGCTACTACGAGCAGATCACGGCGGCGATCGCGGACCGCTACGAGGTCGACATCGACGCGCCGTGGGAGACGTTGCCGACCGAGCAGCAGGACCTGTTCCTGTACGGCACCAACGGGGACAAGCTGTACGTCTCCTACCGCAACCGGATGGGGCGCAAGCGGTCGTACATGACCACGTTCGAGGGCATCGTCCCGAACCTGGAGCGGCGCTACAAGGAGACGGACTCCGACTGGTCGCGGGAGAAGATCGAGGAGTACATGTCGATGCGGCCGTGCCCGGAGTGCAGCGGCGCGCGGCTGCGGCCGGAGTCGCGGGCGGTGACCGTCGGCGGGATGGCGGTCCACGAGTTCACGCGGCTGTCGGCGCGGCGCGCGCTGGAGTGGCTCGAGCAGCTGGAGCTGTCGTCGCAGGACCGGGCGATCGCGCGGCTGATCCTGCGCGAGATCGACGAGCGGCTGCGGTTCCTGGACAACGTTGGCGTCGGCTACCTGTCGATGGAGCGGGCGTCGGCGACGCTGTCCGGCGGCGAGGCGCAGCGGATCCGGCTCGCGACCCAGATCGGCTCGTCGCTCGTCGGCGTGCTCTACATCCTCGACGAGCCGTCGATCGGCCTGCACCAGCGCGACAACGAGCGCCTGATCGGGACGCTGGAGCGGCTGCGCGACCTCGGCAACACCGTGCTCGTGGTCGAGCACGACGAGGGAACGATGCGCGCCGCGGACTACCTGGTCGACATGGGGCCGGGCGCGGGCGAGCACGGCGGCCACGTCGTCGCGCGCGGCACGGCCGCGGAGGTCATGGAGGTCGCGGACTCGCTGACCGGCCAGTTCCTCTCGGGCACGCGGCGGATCGAGGTGCCGGAGAAGCGCCGCAAGCCGTCGGCGTACGTCGAGATCGTCGGCGCGACGCAGCACAACCTCAAGAACGTCGACGTGAAGATCCCGCTCGGCGTGTTCTGCGCGGTGACGGGGGTCTCGGGCTCGGGCAAGTCGACCCTGGTCAACGAGATCCTCTACAAGGCGGTCGCCAACAAGCTCAACCGCGCGCGCATGCGCCCGGGGGCGCACCGGCGGCTGAAGGGCCTCGAGCACCTGGACAAGATCATCTCGGTCGACCAGTCGCCGATCGGGCGGACGCCGCGGTCGAACCCGGCGACGTACATCGGCCTGTTCGACCAGATCCGGGACCTGTACTCCAAGACGCAGGAGGCGCGGGCGCGCGGCTACAAGCCGGGGCGCTTCTCGTTCAACGTCAAGGGCGGGCGCTGCGAGGTCTGCCGCGGCGACGGGCAGATCAAGATCGAGATGCACTTCCTGCCGGACATCTACGTTCCCTGCGAGCAGTGCCACGGCAAGCGCTACAACCGCGAGACGCTGGACATCCGCTTCAAGGGCAAGACGATCGCGGACGTGCTCGACATGCCGGTCGAGGAGGCGCTGGAGTTCTTCGCGCACATCCCGAAGATCCGCCGGCGGCTGCAGACGCTGCACGACGTCGGCCTGGACTACATGCGGCTCGGCCAGCCCGCGACCACGCTCTCCGGCGGTGAGGCGCAGCGCATCAAGCTCGCGTCCGAGCTCGCGAAGGTCGCCACGGGCCGCACGCTCTACATCCTCGACGAGCCCACCACCGGCCTTCACTTCGCGGACATCCAGAAGCTGCTCGAGGTCCTCCAGCGCCTGGTCGACACGGGCAACACCGTCGTCGTGATCGAGCACAACCTCGACGTCATCAAGACCGCGGACCGCATCATCGACATGGGCCCCGAGGGCGGCGAGGAGGGCGGCACCCTCATGGCCACCGGCACCCCTGAGGACGTCGCCAAGGTCGAGGAGTCCTACACGGGCCGGTACATGCGCGAGCTCACCGCCTCCACCGCCAAGCCCCGCAAGCGCCCGCCCCGCAAGGTCGCCGCGGCGGCCTGACGCGCGGCGCTTGCCGCGAACGCCCCCGCGTCTCGCCACCGCGTGTCGCGTCGCCGGCTCGCGTCTCGCCACCGCGCGTCGCGTCGTCGGCCCGCGTCTCGCCACCGTGCGTTGCGTCGCCGGCCCGCGTCTCGTCACCGCGCGTTGCGGCGTCGGCCGGCGTCTCGCCACCGCGTGTCGCGGCGTCGGCCGGCGTCTCGCCACCGTGCGCTGCGGCGTCGGCCGGCGTCTCGCCACCGCGTGTCGCGGCGTCGGCCGGCGTCTCGCCACCGCGTGTCGCGGCGCCGGCCCGCGTCTCGTCACCGCGCGTGGCGGCGCCGGCCCGCGTCTCGTCACCGCGCGTTGCGGCGCCGGCCGCGTCTCGTCACCGCGCGTCGCGGCACCCGCCCATCGCGCGTTCGACCCCGGCCACCGCGCGTCGCGTGCGACCCGCGGGCCCGGTTCGCGCCCGCGGCCTGATTCGCGCGCGTTGCCGCGCGGCCCGCGGTGGTCGCCCGGCTCGCGCGTTGCCGTGCGGCCCGCGGTGGTCGCACGGCCGTCGCGCTCGCGCGGATCGCCGCGTGCGGCCCGCGCCTTCGGTGCGCGACGCCGCCGTGCTGCTCGTGGGTTCCGTGCCGCTCGCCGGTGGGGGCGCCTCGCCGCGCGGCCGGCGCCTTCGCCGTACGTTACGCGCCCGCGCTGCTCCACGTGTTGCCGCGCGGCTCGCGCGCGCCGCCCACGGGCTTCCGTGTCACCTTGGCGTCGGCGCGCGCGGGTTTCGACCCGCCGAGTGGTCGATTTCTGGCGCTATGCGCCACTACTTCGCTCCTCGGCACGCCACGGAGGCGTCTCGCGGGGCGATCGCAGTGGCCAGCGGAGGGCGGGGCGGACCCCGCCCTCCGGGACTCCTCCTTCCCAGCGAACTGGGGATTCCGAAGGTAATCGCCGTCTCTGAACGCCGGTTCAAAGCCGCCGCCGGCCGTCCGCGGCGCTCGCGGCCGCGCCGCGCGAGGCACGCCGCGTCGCCCCGCCGCGTGGCCACGCCCTCGCCGCCGTGCAATGCGCCGCCGCGCCCGCCGTGTGTCGCCGCGCGTGGTGCGCCTCGTCGCGCGTGGCGCTGCCGCGCCGCGCGCCGCCGCACCTCGCCGCGCTCGCGGCTGCGTTGCGAGAGGCGCGCCACGCCACCGCGCAGCGCGTGTCGTCGCGCCTCGCCGGGCGCTGCCGCGTGTCGCCGGGCGCTGTCGCGTGGTCGCCCCACGCTGCCGCGTCTCGCCGCGCACCGCCGCGCCTCGCCGCGCGCCGCCGCCGCCCGCGCCTCGCCCCGCTTCACCCCGCCGCGACGGCCGGCTCGGCCGCGACGGCCGGAGCGAGCGCCGGGCCGCGGAGGACGAATGCGGCGACGACGAGCGCGACGAGCACGAGCGCGGAGGCGACCGCGAACGCCGCGTGGTAGCCGCTCGTGAGCGACGCCGGATCGGTGAGCCCGCCGGCGCGCGCGTCGGCGACCGCCGCGAGGACCGCGATCCCGAACGCCCCGCCGACCTGCTGCCCGGTGTTGACGAGCCCGGACGCGAGGCCGGAGTCCGCGGGCGCGACGCCGGTCATCGCCAGCGTCATCAGCGCGGGCAGCGCGAGCCCCGCGCCGACGCCCATCGCCAGCAGCGCCGGGAGGACGTTGACCACGTACCGCCCGTCCGCCGGCGCTCGCGCCAGCAGCGCGAGCCCGGCCGCGATCGCGAGCAGCGCCGGGAGCAGCACGGCGCGCCACCCGAACCGCGCCCCCAGCCGCGCCGCGAACCCCAGCGACAGCACCCCGATCGCGAGCGAGAGCGGCAGGAACGCCAGCCCCGTCGCCAGCGCCCCGTACCCGAGCGACTTCTGCAGGTACTGCACGGCCAGGAACGACATCCCGAGCATCCCGGACACCGCGATCATCTGCACGACGTTCGCGCCCGCGACCGTGCGCGACCGCAGCAGCCCGAGCCGCAGCAGCGGCCGCGGCACCACCGCCTGCCGCCACACGAACGCCCCCAGCAGCGCCACCGCGACCGCGCCCAGCGGCACCGACCGCGCGTCGACGATCGTGTACACGCCCAGCATCAACGCCGCCGTGACCAGCGCGGCGCCCGGGACGTCGGCCCCCGCCTGCAGCCCCAGCGCGGCGCTCCGCGGCACGAACCGCGCCGCGAGCAGCCACGCGGCGACCCCGATCGGCACGTTCACGAAGAACACCCAGTGCCAGCTCAGCATCGACGTCAGAACGCCGCCCGAGAGCAGCCCGATCGACGCGCCCGCCGACGCCACGAACGAGAAGACCGCGATCGCGCGCCCCCGCTCGCCGGGCGCCGGGAACAGCGTCACGATCATCCCGAGGATCACGGCCGAGCTGAGCGCCCCGCCGACCCCCTGGACGAACCGCGCGCCGATCAGCATCGCCGGGCTCGACGCGAGCCCGCACACCAGCGACGCGCCCGTGAACACCGCCAGCCCGGCCAAGTACACCGTGCGCCCGCCGACCAGGTCACCCAGCCGCCCCGCGAGCAGCAGCAGGCCGCCGAACGCGATCAGGTACGCGTTCACGACCCACGCCAGCCCGGCCGCGGAGAACCCGAGATCGGCCTGGATCGCCGGCAGCGCCACGTTCACGATCGTCTGATCGAGCACCACCATCAGCATCCCCGCGCACAGCACGATCAGCGCCAGCCAGCGGGAGTCCGTCGCTCCATATCCGGTCATTGAGCGACCGTAGCAGATGATCTATTTCAAGACGATCCAGTAGGGGAGGATCTACCCTCGCGGCCGCCGCACCGGCCGCACGCACTCGGGCGGATGGGCCAGCCGGTCCTCGGCCAGCCGCGTCAAGGCCCGCGCGAACACGTCGCGCTCGTCCGCGGGCAGCGAATCGAGCACGTCCGCGTACACCCCATCGACGAGCGCCGTGCCCTCCGAGGCCAGCGCCCGCCCGGCCTCCGTGACCACGATGATCCGCGCCCGTCGGTCGGTGGGGGAGGGCAGCCGCGTCGCGAGCCCCGCCTTCTCCAGCTCGTCGACGGTGACGACCATCGTGGTCTTGTCGAGCTCGCACCGCTCGGCGAGCCGGATCTGCGTCTGCCCGCCTTCGAGCGCCTTGGTCAGCACGCACAGCGCACGCGGCGTCAGCCCGAGATGCTCGAGTCGCGCCGTCAGCTCGGTCTGCAGGGAGTGCGAAGCCTTCGAGAGCAACAGGGCCAGATCGGGTGCGGTCGCAACGGTCGTCATGTCGCTGACGATACCCCAAATACGTCAGTTGCCAGATCATCTACTACCGGAACGATCGATCGGTCTCGCATTACTTGCAAGGATTTGAAAGAATCCGGCGAGTCAGCCGGGGGTGCGCTCGTACAGGTGCGGCCGAACCGGCACGAGGGCCAGAAGGAGGGGAAAGGTGTTTGGAAGGGATCGCGCGATGGCGCGACTTGGGTTGGCGACCGGCGCGTGCGCGCTGGTCGCGGCGCTCGCTGCGCCGGGCGCCAACGCACAGGGACCGACGCTCCCAGATGAGCACAACGTCCCGACGACCGCCGTGGCCGGCAACGTCACGTTCCTCGACAACGTGCGCGGCGTCAGCGGGTACTCGGCGCTGAACTTCATCACGTACGAGAACCTCGAGACGGACTTCATGTTCGCCAACGGCACGGGCGGCCTCGCCGTCTGGTCGCTGCAGGACCCGCAGCACCCCGCGCTCGTCTCGAAGATCACCGCCAACCAGCTGCGCGTCGCCGGTGACACCGCGGATCGCTTCTGGGAAGGCGAGAACATGACCGTCGACCCGAAGCGCAAGCTCGTGTTCCTGAGCCGTGACCCGCGCGGCTTCGGCGGCAGCGTCACGACCGGCAAGTCCGGCGTCTACATCATCGACGTCAAGGACCCGTGGAACCCGCGGATCGTGACGTTCCACGAGATCCCGGCGGGCCACACCAGCACCTGCATCAACGACTGCCAGTACCTGTGGACGGTCGGCCCGTACAGCACGGGCACCCCGGGCAACGACCCGGATTGGACCCCGCAGCCGCCGTACTCCGTCCCGCGCGGCGGCGTCCCGGTGTGGGCCACGGACATCAGCGATCCCGAGCACCCGAAGACGTCCCCGGTGCCGATCGACATCGACCGCTTCGACGGCGAGACCAGCTACGTCCACAGCGTCGACGTCGACGAGGACGGCGTGGCCTGGGTCTCCGGCGAGGGCGGCGTGCGCGGCTACTGGACGCGCGGCAACCACTGGGACCCGGTGCAGAACCGCAACCGCACCGCGACCGCGGCCGACCCGGTCCCGCACGCGGGCGGCGTGACGCCGCCGGTGAACCCGGAGGCGAACGATTTCTTCTCGTTCTTCGACCACAACGCCGAGCACGTCACCCAGAAGGTCGGCAACTTCGACAAGGGCGAGCTGCTCTACGTCACCAACGAGAACATCACGACCTGCTCGGTCGCGGGTGAGATGAAGGTCGTCTCGCTCAAGGGCAGCTTCAACGGCGAGGGCTGGCGCTCGACGCCGCAGAAGCCGTTCCGCCTGCAGCTGGTCGGTCACTGGACCGTCTGGGGCCAGGAGGGCGCGGCCACGACCGGCAGCTGCTCCGCCCACTGGTTCACGACCAACGGCAACATCGTCGCGCAGGCCTGGTACGGCCAGGGCACGCGCTTCATCGACATGTCCGACCCGGCGAACCCGAAGCAGGTTGGCTACTTCCGCGTCCCGGCCGGGACCGGCGTGACCAGCGGCTCGGCGTCGGCCTCGTACTGGCACAACGGCCTCGTCTACGTCGCCGACTACAACCGCGGCGTCGACGTGCTCAAGTTCAACGGCGCGATCACGGGCGACCCGGACGACACGATCTGCTGGGGCGCGTGCGAGAAGGCGCCGCAGCTGTCGCCTGAGACCCCCCGCGGCGAGGTCGGCGGCTCGGTGCCCGCCACGCTGTCGCTGACGCTGGGCGCTCCGGCCACGTTCGGCGCGTTCACGCCGGGCGTCACCAACACCTACGGCGCCTCGACGACCGCGAACGTGATCTCGACGGCCGGTGACGCGCTGCTGAGCGTCGCCGATCCGAGCTCGACCGCCACCGGCCACCTGGTCAACGGCGCGTTCTCGCTCCCGCAGCCGCTGCAGGCTCGCGCCCGCAACGCCGGCAACACCGGCACGGCGTACAACAACGTCGGTTCCTCGCTGAACCTCATCAGCTACGACGGCCCGACCTCCAACGACGCCGTCGCACTGCAGTTCCAGCAGCGGATCGATGCCGCTGACGCGCTGCGTACCGGCACGTACGCCAAGACGCTGACGTTCACGCTGTCCACCAACCAGCCATGAGCTCAGCCCCGCGAGCGCTGGCGGCGACGGTCGCCGTCGCTGCCGCGCTCGCGGGGTGCGGTGGCGGCGGCTCCGGCCAGCAGTACACGACGCAGTCGATCCGGGCCGGGCTCGTGAAGCCCGCCGACCTCGGAAAGGGCGCGATCGAGCTCCGGGACACCGGGCACGCGTCGCACGTGATCTACACGCCGCCCGAGAGCGTCCCGACGTGCCCGTACGTGCAGCGCGCGGACGACACGACGGGCCTGATCGAGGCGGCCGTCGTGCTCGACGCGGGCAGCCCGACGCGGCGGATCATCGTCAGCCCGCCGAACCCGGAGCGCAGCCAGCTGCCGGTCGTCGAGCAGGGCGCGGTGGTGTTCGCCAACGACGCGCTCGCCACGACCGGGATGCAGCGGGTCACGGCCGCCGCCGGCAAGTGCCCGAAGGCGTTCACGGTCCTCGGCGGCCCGCCGGTGGTCGTCGGCTCCTACGCGGTCAACACGCGCCCGATCGAGATCGACGGGTGGAAGGGCTTCGCCCAGCAGCTGGCGCACCAGTCGCCGAAGGACTTCGGCGTCGACACCTACGACGACCTGATGACGATCGTCCTGCGCAAGGCGAACGCGATCGTCTACGCCGGCTTCGCGCAGATCAAGAAGGTGGGCGAGCCCGCCGACTCCTCGGCCAAGGCCGAGACGACGCTGCGGCGGACGCTCGCCCGGCTGGACTAGCTCTAGCCTCCGAAGCGCGACCGCAGCGCCTGCACGTTGGCCACGTAGCGCTGGGTGTCGGTGAACATGCCGCGCGAGCGCAGCGCGCCGAGGCCCTGGTAGTAGGCGGCGATCGCCGCGCTCTCGTTGCCGCCGGTCTGGCGCAGCAGCGACCGCAGGTACAGGACGCCGGCGGTGACGTTGTCGGACGCCGAGGCGGGATTGAGCGGCCGCGACGCGAGGTTGCGCTGCACGTAGTCCCACGTGCCCGGCATCACCTGCATCACGCCGCGCGCGTTGGCCGACGAGACCATCCCGTTGTTGAACCCGCTCTCCTGCCAGGCGATCGCGGTCGCCAGCGAAGGGGAGACCCCGTGCGCGGCGGCGACGCTCTGCACGTCGGCGGCGCCGACGCGGGTCGCGGTCGGCTCGGGCGCGGCGGTGGGGACGACGGTCGCGGCGGGCGCCGGCTCGGCGGCCCGCACGGGCGCGGGCGCGCCGGTCGGCAGCTTGATGACCGTGCCCGCGAGCAGGACGCCGCTCGGGTCGAGCCCGTTCATCTCGGCGATCGCGTTCACGGACACGCGCGCGCCCGCGGCCAGGCCGGAGAGCGTGTCGCCCGGCCGCACGGTGTAGCCGCCCATCGGCTGCGGCGCGGCCGAAGCGGCGGTGGCGGGCGTGACGCCCGCCTTCTGCAGCGCGGCGTAGCCCTCGGCGGTGCTCGGCACCATGATCGTGCTTCCGAGCACGACCGGCGAGCTCTCGGACAGGCCGTTGAACGCGGCGACGGTCCGGGTGGTCAAGTTGTTCGCGGCGGCGATCGACCACAGCGATTCGCCGGACTGCACCACATGCGGCACGGCGGCCCGGGCAGGAGCCGCGACGATGGCGGCGAACAACACGGCGAACAGCGAGATACGGCGCAAGACGTAGCCTCCCAGCAGGTTCTGACACCCGCAGGCTTGCCCTTCGCGCCGGCGAATCCAAGCGCCGCGCGCAGCGTTACGTTTCCCTGCATGGGAAATGCCGCCCGCGCCGACCTCAAGCTCTGGCTGCAGAAGTGGCGCTGGTACGAGCGCAACTCGCTGCCTCACAACCGCCTCCGGATCCACTACGAGCTCGCGCGCCGGCGCAGCTTCGCCCGCTGGCCGATCCACGGCAACGTGCTCGAGCTGCTGCTGGAGGACCGCCTGCGCCTGGGGGAGCACGTGCTGTTCGAGCCCAACGTGTGGCTCACGGCGCCCGCCCCGGGCCGCATCAGCATCGGCGGCGGCAGCTTCCTCAACCTGGGCGTGATGGTCGCCGCGGTCGAGGAGGTCACGATCGGCGAGCACTGCATGTTCGCCAACGGCTGCTTCGTCACCGACGGCAACCACCGCTTCGACGACCGCACCACGCCCGTCCCCTGGCAGGGCTTCACCACCAAGGGCCCGACCCGGATCGGCGACAACGTCTGGTGCGGCGCGAACGTCGTCGTCACCAGCGGCGTCACGATCGGCGAGCGCAGCGTGATCGGCGCCAACAGCGTCGTCACCAGCGACATCCCGCCGTTCTCGATCGCCGCGGGCGCGCCCGCGAAGGTGCTCAGGCCTTTGTGAGCATGATCTTGAGCGCGATCAGGACGCCGAGCGCGAACACGATCAAAAACAGGAGCGTGAACAGGCCGTAGCCGACGGCGGCGACGCCGTGCCCGGCCCGCCGCGCCTCCGACGAGCGCCCCATCCCGAGCACCGCGAACGAGTAGGCGGTCGTGATCCCGATCCCGGCCAGCAGCGACACCCAGACGACCTCGAAGATCTCGCCCAGCATTACGACGGCGACTCCGCGGGCACCGGGGTCGCGCGCCGGATCACGAACGCGGCGAGCGCGATCACCAGCAGGATCGCGACCACGACCGGCCCGGTCGACCCGCCGCCGAAGATCCGCACCAGCCCGTACGTGATCGCGCCGACCGCCGCCGAGCACGGCAGCGTCAGGATCCAGGCCACCACGATGTTGCCGGCCACGCCCCAGCGCACCGCCGACAGCCGCTTGGCCGCGCCCGCGCCCATGATCGCGCCGGACATCACGTGCGTCGTCGACAGCGGGAAGCCGACGTGCGAGGCGGACAGGATCACCGCCGCGCCCGCGCTCTGGGCGGCGAACCCCTGGGCCGGGTCCATCTTGATGATCTTCGAGCCCATCGTGCGGATGATCCGCCAGCCGCCGAAGTAGGTCCCGAGCGCGATCGCGCTGGCCGAGGACACGATCACCCAGGTCGGGATGTCCTCGCTCGCGCTCATGTTCCCGTTCGCGACCAGCGCCAGGAAGATGATCCCCATCGTCTTCTGCGCGTCGTTGGTGCCGTGCGAGAGCGAGAACAGCGCGCTCGAGGCCAGCTGGCCGAGCCGGAACCCGCGCGTGACGACGCCCGGCGACTGGCGGCCGACGATCCGGTAGGAGACGAGGATCGCCAGGCCGGCGGCCAGCATCGCCAGCACCGGGGCGACCAGCGCCGGGATCGCGACCTTGTCCACCAGCCCGGTCCAGAGCACCGCGCTCGACCCTTCGGAGACCAGCGTGGCGCCGACCATGCCGCCGATCAGGGCGTGCGAGGACGACGACGGCAGCCCGAAGTACCAGGTCACGAGGTTCCAGGCGATCGCGCCGACGAGGCCGGCGAAGACGGTCAGCAGCGTGATCGAGGCCGCGTCCACGATGCCCTTGGCGATCGTGGCGGCGACGGCCAGCGACAGGAATGCTCCGACGAAGTTGAGGCCCGCGGCCATGGCGACGGCGAAACGCGGCGACAGCGCGCGCGTCGAGACCGAGGTCGCGATCGCGTTCGCCGTGTCGTGAAAGCCGTTGGTGAAGTCGAAGACGATCGCCGTGGCAACGACGATCCAGAGGACGGCGTCGGAGTGCACTACCGGTTCTTGATGACGATGCCTTCCATGATGTTCACCGCGGTCTCGGTGGCATCGATGGCGTCCTCGAGGCGCTCGTAGATGTCCTTCCAGCGGATGACCATCATCGGGTCGATCCCGTAGTCGAACAGGGAAGCGACCGCTTCGCGCAGCAACCGGTCGCCGTCGTTCTCGAGCCGGTTGACCTCCACCGTGTAGTGATGGATGTCACTCAGCGTGCGCAACCGGGGGATCGCGCCGTTGATCTGGCGCGTCGCCTCGTGCAGGACGGCGGCCATCCGCTGCGCCTGCTCCATCGGCGCTTCGATGCGGTACAGGCCGAGGAAGTCCGCGACCTCCTCGATGTAGTCGACGATGTCGTCGAAGCCCGAGGCCAGCGCGATGATGTCCTCGCGGTCGAACGGGGTGACGAACGTCTGATTGAGCCGCTGGAAGATGTCGTGCGTGATGCGGTCGCCCTCCTGCTCACAGACGACCACATCGCGCAACGTCTCGCCGTGATCCGGCCACTTGTCGAGCATGTGCTCGAGCAGACCGGCGGCGCGAACGGCATTGTTCCCCGCCTCCTCGAAGAGGTCGAAGAACTCCCGTTCCTTGGGCGCGAAGATCTGGGACAACCGGCTCATCGCGCGCCAGTGTATGTGAAGCCCGTGTTACCGCCGGGAGTGATGCTCCTCGGCGGCGATCGAGTCGCGGAACCGATCCAGCTCCTCAGGCGCGATCCCGTAGCTGTTCTCCGGCGCCGGGAATTGGCGCGTGCGCACTTCGTGGGCGTACGCCTCGACCCCGCGCAGCATCTCGGCCTTGACCGCCGCGAAGCGCTTGGCGAACTTCGGCTGGAACCCGTCGTGGATCGCCAGCAGGTCGTGCAGCACGAGCACCTGGCCGTCGGTGCTCGGGCCCGCGCCGATGCCGATCACCGGGATCTCCAGGTGGGGCATGATCGCGTTCGTGACCTCGGCCGGGATCGCTTCGAAGACGATCGCGAAGCAGCCGGCCTCCTGGAGCGCGAGCGCGTCGTCGAAGACCTGCTTGGCGCGCGCCGCCGTGCGGCCCTGGGCGCGGTAGCCGCCGAGCATCGTCGCCGTCTGGGGCGTGAGGCCGATGTGGCCCATCACCGGCACGCCGGCGCGCACGATCGCGCGCGCCCGCTCGGCGGAGGCGCCGCCGCCCTCGAGCTTGACCGCGTCGCAGCCCGCCTCCTTGACGAAGCGGTGCGCGGTCTCGATCGCCTGGGCGTCGCTGGCCTCGTACGAACCGAACGGGAGGTCCCCGACCAGCAGGGGCGTCTTCAGGCCGCGGCGGACGGCGCGGGTGAGCATCAGCAGCTCCTCGACCGTGATCGGCACCGTGTCGGGGTAGCCGAGCACGTTGTTGGCGGCCGAGTCGCCGACGAGGACGACGTCGGCGCCCGCCTCCTCGACCACGAGCGCACTCGGGTGGTCGTAGGCGGTGATCATCACGATCGGCTCGCCGAGCGCCCGCATCTCCGCGAGCTTGGTCAGCGTGACGCGCTTGCGCTGATCCTTGGGTGGGCTGGACATGACTCGCTCCTTTGCGTGGTTGACGCCGGGCTAGCCGGTCGCCACCGGGACGGGTTCGAGGACGATGTTGTCGATCAGGCGGACGGGGCCCACGCGGGCCGCGACCGCCACCAGGGTGCGGGCGCTGATCGTGCGCAGGGGCGCGAACGTGTCGGGGTCGACGACCGCGAGGTACTCGGCGTCGACGTCGCCCAGCTCGGCCAGCGCCGCGGCGCGGACGGCGGCGGCGTCGCGCTCGCCGGCCGCGACCACCGCGGCGGCGGCGTGCAGCCCGCGGCTGAGCGCCAGCGCGCGGGCGCGGTCGGCGGGGGAGAGGCGGACGTTGCGGCTGGAGAGCGCGAGGCCGTCCGGCTCGCGGACGGTGGGCAGGACCTCGATGCGCGGCGGCAGGTCGAGGTCGCGCACCATGCGCTTGAGGACGGCGACCTGCTGGGCGTCCTTCTGGCCGAAGTACGCGACGTCCGGCTGCACGATGTTCAACAGCTTGCAGACGACGGTGCAGACCCCGGCGAAGTGGCTCAGGCCGCGCTCGGCGCCCTCGTAGACCTCGGTCAGGCCGGACACCTGGACGGTGGTGGCGAACCCGTCGGGGTACATCTCGCTGACCGGCGGGGCGAACAGGACGTCGACGCCCAGCTCGGCCGCCTCGGCGGCGTCGTTGGCCTCGGTGCGCGGGTAGGCGGCGAGGTCGTGCGAGTCGTTGAACTGCGTCGGGTTGACGAACAGCGAGACCACGACCGCGTCCTGCTCGGCGCGGGCCGCCCGCATCAGCGCGTGGTGGCCGGCGTGGAACGCGCCCATGGTCGGCACCAGGCCGACCGTGCGGCCCCGTCCGTTGCCGAGCCAGGCGCGCAGCTCCGCGATCGTCCGGATCGTCCTCACGCCAGCTCCCGGGTGAGCGCGGCCAGTTCGGTCCACAGCGGCAGCAGCTCCGGGGTGCGCTCGGCGACCGTGGCGCGGTGGCGCGCGATCGTGCCCTCGTCGCCGCGGGCGATCGGGCCGGTCAGCGCCCGCTCCGGTCCGAGCCGCGCCCACTGCTCGACGGTCGCGAGCACCAGCGGGGCGAGCTGCTCGCGGCTGATGCCGGCCGTGGCGGCGAGGCGCTCCGCCGCCGCTTCGAGCGCGACCAGGAAGTTCGCGGCGATCGCGCCCGCGGCGTGGTAGGCGACGCGGTCCTCGGCCTTGACGCGGGTGGCGGCGATGCCGAGCCGCTCGGCGAGTCGCTGCGCGGTGGCTCGGGCGCGCTCGGTGGTGCCGTCGTACGCGCCGCCGGCGCCCTGGAGGACGTCGGGCGTGCTGCCGTGCGGGACGGACATCAGCGGGTGCAGGGAGAAGCCCTCGCGGTCGCCGAAGACGTCGAGGCCGGTCGCGCCCGAGCAGTGGCCGAGCAGCGGGCCGGCCGGGATCGTCGCGGCGACGCGGGCGATCGCGTCGTCCGGGACCGCGAGCAGGACGACCTCGGCGGCCTCCGGGAGCGGCTCGCCGCGCTTGAGCGCGGGGCCCGTCGACAGCGCCGCCGCCAGCACCGTGCCGAGGCGACCCGCGCCGACGACGGCGCAGACAGGCACTTCGGGAGGGCTCTGACGGTCCAGTTCTCGCATCGAGATACCGGCTGTGGGATGCATGGTAGTCGGGGATCCGTCGCGCACGGCGGCTATTTTGGCGGTGATGGCCGGAGCAGCCGAGCGGCGCGAGGAGCTCAGGGCCGTGTTCGAGCAGGCGCGGGCCTGCGAGCGCTGCCCGCAGCTGGCCGGCACGCGCACGACGGTCGTGTTCGGCTCCGGCGCGGTCGACGCCTCGCTGCTGTTCATCGGGGAGGCGCCCGGCGCGCACGAGGACGCGACCGGGATCCCGTTCGCCGGCCAGGCCGGGAAGTTGCTGGACACGCTGCTGGGGGAGATCGGGCTGCGGCGGCGCGACGTGTACGTGACGAACGTCCTGAAGTGCCGGCCGCCGGGGAACCGGGACCCGCTGCCGCAGGAGATCGCGGCGTGCCAGGAGTACCTGTTCCGCCAGCTGGAGCTGGTCGAGCCGCGCGTGGTCTGCACGCTGGGGAACTTCGCGACGCGGCTGCTGCGCGGGGAGCCGGCGGGGATCACGCGGCTGCACGGGCGCGAGGAGGTGCGGCAGATCGGGCCGCGGGTCGTGCGGCTGTACCCGCTGTTCCATCCGGCCGCGGCGCTCTACACCCCGGCGCTGCTCGCGACGCTGCGGGCGGACTTCCTGCGGATCCCATCGCTGCTGGCGCTGCCGGCGCCCGAGCAGGCGCCGCCTCCGGTCGAGGTCGAGCCGGTGCTCGCTGCGGACGACGGACAGCTCGGGCTATTTTGAGGCGCGATGAAACCTGAGACCTGGGCCATCGTCGGTGGCCGTCCCGGCGATGTCCCGGGCGCTCCTCTCAACACGCCGCTCGTGCCGGCGTCGAACTTCGTGCTCGGCACGGAGCGTCTGTACAGCCGCACGGAGGCGACGGAGTCGTGGGTCGCGTTCGAGACCGTGATCGGCGGGCTCGAGGGCGGCTCGGCGGTCGCGTTCTCGTCCGGCATGGCGGCTGCCGCGGCCGTGCTCGGGCAGCTGCCGAGCGGCGCGCACCTGGTGATCCCGGACGACTGCTACCAGGGCGTGGCGGGGATCGCCGAGGCGGGCGCGCGCGACCACGGCTGGCGCGTCGACCGGCTGCCGTCGCCGGATCCCGGGTGGATCGGCAAGCTGCAGGAAGCGGACCTGGTGTGGGTCGAGTCGCCCACCAACCCGCTGCTGGACGTCGCCGACGTGGCGGCGATCTGCGCGGCGCCGCGGCGGGCGCGGCTGGTCGTGGACAACACGTTCGCCACGCCGCTGCTGCAGCGGCCGCTGGAGCTGGGCGCGGACATCGTCGTCCACTCGGCGACGAAGTTCATCGGCGGGCACTCGGATCTGCTGATGGGGGTCGCGGTCGCGGCGGCGGAGGAGCAGCGCGATCTGCTGGTCGCCGCACGGTCGCTCTACGGGGCGACGCCGGGCGCGCTGGAGACCTTTCTGGCGCTGCGGGGCGTGCGGACGTTGCCGGTGCGGCTGCGGCAGGCGTGCGCGAGCGCCGCGGAGCTGGCGTCGCGGCTGTCGGGGCATCCGGCGGTGCGGCGGGTCCGCTATCCCGGGTTCGGCGCGGTCGTGAGCTTCGAGCTGGCCGATGCGGAGACCGTCGACCGCGCCTGCCGCGCGACGTCGGTGATCTGGCACGCCACCAGCCTCGGGGGCGTCGAGACGACGATGGAGCGCCGCAGCGTCCATCCCGGGCAGGAGCACATCCCGCCGGGGCTGATTCGCATGAGCGTGGGCTGCGAGGACGTCGAGGACCTCTGGGCCGACCTGTCCGCGGCGCTGGAGGCCTAGGCCGCTGCTTCGTTCGCGGCGCGCGCGGCCGCTCGCTCGTCCGCGGTGATCGCGTAGCGCTCGTGGTCGCGCCACTGGCCGCCGATCAGTAGGTAGCGCGGGGAGAAGCCCTCGAGGCGGAACCCCGCGCCGCGGGCCAGCGCGATCGACGGCGCGTTCCCGGGCTGGATGTTCGCTTCGATCCGGTGCAGCCCGAGCGCGCCGAAGGCGTGGTCGAGGATTTGCTCGAGCGCCTCCCGCATCAGCCGCTGACCGGCGAAGCGCTGGTGCGCGTAGTACCCGAGGTACGCGGACTGGAACGCGCCGCGCACGATCTGCGAGACCGTGAACACGCCGACGATCGCGTCGGACTCGAGCTCGACGGCCAGCAGGCAGACGAAGTCCTCGCGGCGCGAGCGGTTGAACAGCTCGTCGAACTGGTCCGCGCGCTCGGGCGGGTACGTCCAGGGCCGGTGCAGCTCCCGGCTCTCGCGGGCCAGCGCCAGGAACTCCGCGCGGTCCTCGCGGGCGAGCACGCGCAGCCGGACGCGCGCGCCGGGCGGCGGCTCGGGCGGCGTGATCTCGGACGGCCGGAACGTCTCATCCGGGCGGCGGCGAAGAATCGAGCGTTTCATGTGCGAGATCAATCAAAGCGCACCGGCGCTGCGGGCGCTCTAGCGTCCCCTCCCATGGCGGGCGTGGCGATCGACGGGCGGGCGGCGGTCCGGCCCGAGCTCGGGGGCGTGGAGCGGTGGGCGCGGGAGCTCTGCGCGCGGCTGCCGTACGCCGTGCTGGCGCCGCGCCCCGCGTTCTCGCACCGCGCCGGCCACGCCTGGGAGCAGGTCGTGCTCCCGCTGCGCTCGGCGCGCCACGACGTCCTTCTGTGCCCGGCGAACCTGGCGCCGGTCGCGGCCCGCAACGTCGTCGTGATCCTGCACGACGCCGCTCCGCTGCGGCACCCGGAGTGGTACTCGCCGCTCTACGCGGCCTGGCAGCGGCGGCTGCTGCCGCTGATCGCCCGCCGCGCGCGGCGCGTGATCACGGTCTCACCGTTCTCCGCCCGCGAGCTCGAGGGGTTGCTCGGCGTCGAGGCCGACATCGTGTACGGCGGCGTCGACGCCCGGTTTCGCCCGGACGCGCACGGCGCGCGACCGGGGGCGCCGCCGCCCGGCGGCGATGATCGGGTGGGCGCGCCGCCGCCGCCCGCTGGCGATGATCGGGTGGGCGCGCCGCCGCCGCCCGCTGGCGATGATCGGGTGGGCGCGCCGCCGCCGCCCGCTGGCGATGATCGGGTGGGCGCGCCGCCGCCGCCCGCTGGCGATGATCGGG
>Ga0182736_1000862_pt1 | contig 37164 bp, 37 predicted proteins | sample eDN5th30CKraftBY_FD_128882 | JGI IMG/M metagenome (GOLD analysis project Ga0182736, IMG submission 128882) | Enriched backyard soil microbial communities from Emeryville, California, USA - eDNA 5th pass 30_C Kraft BY (version 2) (version 2) | ecosystem: Environmental > Terrestrial > Soil >... | reverse complement strand
TTGCCGATCGGCTGCATGCGCGTCTTCATGACGCCTTCCTGCAACTCGGCGGTCACGTTCGACAGACGCTGCAGCGGCGTCTTGAATTCGGAATCGCCGTGCCGGCGCACGATCTCGAGCAGCTGATTGCGGGTCAGCACCAGCTCCGAAACCATGGTCATCAAATGCTCGATGGTATCGACCGTGACTCGGATCGACTGCACCGAACTCTTGACCGTCTCTTCTTCCCTGAGCGGCTCCTGAACCGCGGGCTTTGCCTTTTTGGCGGGGCGCGGATCGACCGGCGTTTCCTGAAACGCCCGCTCCAGTTCCTCGAGCGACACTTCGCCCGGCGCCAGCGGTCGGCCGAGCGTTTGCTCGGTCATGGCGATCGCGGCCTGCTCCGGCTGTACCAGGCGCTCAGCAATGCGTTGAAGATCGGCGATCAGATCGCTGTCGGAGCCTTCCGGCTCGCGCTGATCGTGCTCCAGCGAAGCGAGGATTTCCTTGATGCGGTCGATGGTGGCGAGGATCACCGTGACCGCCTCGTGGGTCGCCGGCAAGCCGTCCCGGAATTTGCCCATCACCGTTTCGGCGGCATGCGCCAGGGTTTCCAGCCGGGGCAGACCGAGGAAACCGCAGGTGCCCTTGATGGTGTGAACGAGGCGGAAAATGTTGGCGAGAATCCGCGCGTTGTTCGGCTCCTGCTCGAAACGCACGAGCTCGACATCGACCACGTCGAGACTCTCATTGGTCTCGGTGACGAATTCCCGCAGCAGATCGTCCATGGACAAAGGCCTTCATCGACGGGCTTTGAACCCGCGCGCAGCTCCCCGTCGGGAGAGCCGGCAGTTTGGGCGATGAAGCGTTTAATTTTGGTTTCAGAAATCTAAATGTCGCGGAACTTCACACTTCGTTAACCGCGTCAAAGGGCCGCTAACCGGCGCTGACCACCACGGCATCGCCGTCCATGGCGACGCCGGCTTTCAGGCCGCAGGCCTGCGCCAGCAGGTGCGTGTAATAGGGCTGGATCTTGTGGGCATCGACGCCGTCCGGGCCGACCTCGCCCGACAGCAGCGGCGGCACGCTCGCCAATACCTTGGCATTGGTGCCGGTCGAGGTGACCTTGAAGCCCATGGCATCGCCCTCGCCGACCGGATCGACCGTGATCTGGCCGCCGCGCGGGATCGCCTGGCTGGCGATCAGCACCATGTTGAGCAGCAGCTTGACGCGGTTCTTGCCCATCAAGACGCGCGGAATATTCCAGGCGATCTTGGTCTTGTCGTCCTCGAGGAAGCCGCGCGAAATCTTCTCGGCATCGCCGGTGTCGATCTGCGAACCGGCCGAGCCGGCCGCGCCGAAAGCGATGCGGCAGAACTGCAGCTTGGCCGATGCGGTATTGGCGCTCTTCTTGATCAGTTCGAGCGCGAACTCGCGGGTCTCCTCGTCCTTGTCCTCGGCCAGCACTTCGAGGCCATTGACGATCGCGCCGACCGGGCTGATCAGGTCGTGACAGACGCGCGAGCATAGCAACGCGGCAAGATCGAGCGCTTCGATTGACGAACCGGACATGAGACGGGCCTCCGCACGAGGGTTTCTAATCGAGACGGGCGAATCGCTGTCGCATCGGCTCTGCCCGCGTGATACACCGCACATCCGCGACCGCCAAGGACGCAAAAAGTCCCTCATTTGGGGGCAAAGACGCGACATCGCCCGTGCAGGACATCACCGCGCAACAAGCTAAAGGGCTCATGGACGAGCTCACCGCCATCGCCGCGCGCGCCAGCGCCGCGACCTTGGCCGTGCCATTCTCCGCGGTTGAACAGCGTACCAAAGACGACCTGTCGCCGGTGACCGCCGCCGACGAGGCCGCGGAGGCGATCATCCTCGAGGGCCTGGAGCGGCTTTGCCCCGGAGTGCCGGTGCTGGCGGAAGAGAGCGTCGCCGGCGGCCGCATTCCGGCCTCGCTCGACGGCAGTTTTTTCTGTGTCGATCCGCTGGACGGCACCAAGGAATTCCTGGCGGGCCGGGACGAATTCACCGTCAACATCGCGCTGATCACGCGTGGCGAGCCGATTGCCGGCGTCATCGCGGCGCCGAAGCAAGGCTTGCTGTGGCGCGGCGTCGTCGGCTTCGGCGCGGCGCGGCTGAAGTTGTCAGCCACCGCGGCGGAAGCATTTGAGCCGACGGCGATCCACACCCGGCCGGCGCCGGCGCAGTTCAAGGTCGCGACGTCGCGCACCCATCTCGATAGCGTAACAGAAGCTTTCATTGGCCGGCTGCCGATCGGCGAACGCTATATGTGCGGCTCTTCGGTGAAGTTCTGCCATCTGGCCGAAGGCGGGGCCGACCTCTATCCCCGGTTCAGCCCGACCTGCGAATGGGACATCGCCGCCGGCGCCGCGATCCTGATCGCCGCTGGTGGCGCCGTTCGGGCGCCGTCGGGCGGTGCCTTGCGCTTCGGCAACAGCCACAGCGATTTCCGTGTGCCGGGATTTGTCGCGATCGGCGACCCGGGCCGGCTACCCGGCCTGGACGGCGCCTAAGCCGTCAGCGCGCAATCATGTAAGCGACCGAGGGCCACTTCTGCCTGGCGCGCTCAATGATGCGTTCGGGATCGGCGAGAAACTCGGCGCGCGCCGGCTCGTCATAAAACAGATAAAGACGCTCGCCGAGGATCGTCCAGATCAGCGGGTGGCCGGCGACCGAGGTATCGCGGCCGATCGCCACCGGATCGTAGCCGCCGAATTGCGGGCCGTAGACCTCCGGCTGTTTGGCAAAGGCGGCGCGGTTGCCCTCGTTCTCGAAGCGCCAGATCACACCGGCGCCCCGGAGTTCGAACTCCGGACGGCCCTGCACCGGCTGGCCGCGCGAAAAATAGGCTACGGGGTCGAAGCCGCTGATGGCCAGCCCGCTGGCCGGATCGACCACCACGCGCTCCAGTGGCCCGGCAGCGCTGGCGGCGGGCATCCGGCCAGCCAAAGCCAGAAACGCGACGAATCCCGCCGTGGCCAGCGCCATTGCGACCGAAAACCGCTGCTTTTGTTGCCGCCGCGCTGCCGTCATAGTTCCAAGTGACATAGAGGTCGATTCGAGTGCGCTCCCCTGGCCACCTTATGGCCGTAGCGTGAGCGTGACGTTAAACGCCTTCAACCGGGCCAACGGCCCTTGCCATGGAGCCTTCGATGCGCGCCCCGCTACGGTTTGCAGCCCTGAGCTTCGCAATTCTTATCGCCGGGGCAGCCCAGGCCCAGACCGCGGCGCCGCCGCCCCAGCCGATCCAGCCGGCGCCCCAGCAGCAGCGCAGCAACACCTTCACGGTCGATGAGATCGTCGGCACCGGGCACCAGTTCTTCGGCACGGTGTCGCGCGGCCTCGCCCAGGTCGTGGAGACCGCCGTCAGCCGCTGGGGCCAGCCCAATGGCTACATTCTCGGCCAGGAAGGCTCCGGCGCCTTCATCGTCGGCCTGCGTTACGGCGACGGCACGCTCTACACCAAGAATGCCGGCGACCTGCGCGTGTTCTGGGAAGGCCCGTCGATCGGCTTCGACACCGGCGGCGAAGGCGCCCGCACCATGATGCTGGTCTATAACCTGCCGTCGACCGAGGCGATCTATCAGCGCTTCGGCGGCGTCGATGGTTCGGCCTATTTCATCGGCGGCTTCGGCATGACCGCGCTGACGGCCAACAATATCGTCCTGGTGCCGATCCGCTCCGGCGTCGGCCTGCGCCTTGGCGCCAATATCGGCTATTTGAAATTCACGCCGAAGGCGACCTGGAACCCCTTCTGACCCTTTCTTAACGCCCTGAATGCTAGGGCCTCGCGCGGTAGCCCGCGCGAGGCGTTAAGGACGCGCGCCCGGGTTTAGGTTAATGTGTAGCATTGCTGGCATCCCTATCCGGCCGGTGCCATGGTCGGCTTGGGGATAGGCGGGCGAGGCGTTGTGTTCGGAGGCGTCGTTCCATGATTGAACCGATCATGTTTTTCGGGATCGGGTTTTTCGTCGCAGCCCTGGTCGGGCTCGTCGTCGTCCCGCTGGTGCATAACCGCGCCGTGCGCCTCACCATGCGCCGGCTGGAGGCAGCGACGCCGCTGTCGATGGCGGAAATCCAGGCCGACAAGGATCAGCTCCGCGCCGAATTCGCGATGTCGACCCGCCGGCTTGAAGTCGCGGTCGAAGGCCTGCGCACCAAGAGCACCAGCCAGCTTGCCGAACTCGGCAAGAAGGGCGACGCCATCAACCGCCTCAAGATCGAACTCGGCGAAAAGACCGCCACCATTTTCGCGCTGGAAGCGCGCGACAAGGCGCTGCGCGATCAACTGCGCGTCACCGAAGAGGAATTCGCGGTCAAGACCAGCGCCATGCTGGATGCCCAGCGCGCGCTGACCGAGAAGGAAGCCGAGGTTGCCCGCGTCCTCGCCTCGTTCGACGAACAGGCGAGCATCAACGAGTCGCAGAAGGTCGAACTCGTCGCGCTCAAGACGCAGGTCGAGGCGCTCAAGGGCCGCGTCGACGAGGCCAACAACGAATTGCGTATCGTCGAGGACCGCCGCGACGCCGAGCGCGTCGAACTCAAGGCGGCGACGCAGGAGCTCACCGAAGAGCGCGGCAAGGTCGAGAATCTCGGCCGCCGCGTCGGCGAACTCGAGCACGCCCTCGTCGCGCAGACCACCGAAGCCGAGATCCTCGGCCGCCGCGCCGCCGACATGGAAAACCGCCTCGGCGAACAGATGCGTTTGCTCGCCGAGAGCGACGCCTCGCTCAAGCAGATGCGCGGCGAGATGGAGACCGCGCGCAAGACCGAGAGCGACCTGCGCGCCGCCGTCGCCGAACTCGACGCCCGCGCCAGCGCCGCCACGCAGCAACTGCGCACCGAAAACGGCCAGTTGCTGGCCGAGCTCGAAAAGACCCGCGACGAGCGCGACCGCGCGCTGCGCGAAATGAGCGCGCTCAAGCGCGAGACCGAAGAGAACTGGAACGCCGAGCGCATCGAGAATTCGCTGATGCGCGAGCGCATCAATGACGTCGCTGCCGAGATCGCGCGCCTGGCCTCGGCGCTGGAAGGCCCGAACTCGCCGATCGACGCCATTCTCGCCGCCGAGACGGCGCGCGATCATGCCGTCGCCTCGCCGGGCGCAGCCGGCGCGCTGAGCACGCCGGATGCCGGCGGCCACCTTGCCGACCGCATCCGGGCGCTGCAAACCCAGGCCTCGCGGCTTGCCACCGAGGAGCCGAAGGTCGCGAACTGACGGCCGGCGCGGGGCCGATTTGCCCCGTGATTTCAGCGGCTTTTCGGCGGGATCGCGCCGCTTCGCTTGACACCCTGCCACCGCCTTCCTTATATCGCCCGGCTGAATGGCCGGGCGGTTAGCTCAGCGGGAGAGCACACCCTTCACACGGGTGGGGTCATAGGTTCAATCCCTATACCGCCCACCATCTAACGCTTGAGAATTCAAGCGTTTTTCGCGCAGCCCAAATACATTTCATGACGTCTCACAACGCAACGGAACGCGAACGTCGCGCGTCGATCCGTGGAAAATGCGTGGACTTTGTTCGATCGATGTTCCCCGCGCCGTAGCCTTGTTCTCGTCTTGCGGGTCCTGCGACCAAAGCCGAAGATGATAGGCACATAGCGAAGGGGGCACAGAATGAAATCGGGTGGAATAGCAGTCCTGGTAGTCTGGCTTCTCGTCGCGCTTAGTGGGGCGTCAGAGGCAGCGTGCAATCAGCGAGCGGCCGCGTCGGTAACGTCCACTATGAACGATCAGTTGGCCACCATAATCGGTTTTACGATGGTCCAATGCGTTCCCGCGCAGGATGCGGGAAAGTGCTCGATAATATGCATAACAACATCGCTGGAAGGTGACGCAAACGTAAATATCCTGCTCGCCGCTATCACTGCGTCTGCGGCGGTGAACATGCGACGGGTGGGATTGAGCAACTTCTCAACGGTTGCATTCGCGGACAAGAACCTTCTCCAAAGGCGCCGCTACGTGGCCACATCAGCAGCGAGTGCAGACCGGTTTCAATCGAACCTCGCCCGCTCTTCGTATAGCCCACCGCAGATAATGAGCCTGGTCCGGCAAGAATACACAGAGCAGGCAATACCAAAGTCACAATAGAGACGCACCCTATAGACGTCGAACTGTCGTAAATGCTGCTCTTATCTCATTCAAACAAGAATGGAAAATCGACGGCGCCCCCTTGCCGGAGTTTCTCATACAGTCGATGAACACGAGCCGGCTCTCCTTCTTCATGTGTGGCCAGCGCGAGATAGTAATTTAGACCCTCGTGTTTGGCGAAAATGATCCAGTCGCCAGTTAGCCCTCGTTCAGCTCGATCTGCGTAGCCGTCGATCGCAAGCCTATGTGCAACAATACCGGGCCAGCGAGGATCGTTGCCGTGCTTCCTGGCCACATCTTCCAGCATAGGTGTTAGGGAATCCCGCTTTCCTGCACCGATTAGGTTCCAGTGAATTCCGATGTTGCGGAGCATATGGCGCGGCGCTGACCAGTGCGCGTGCCAGAATGGATGCAACGGCGGATGGCGAAACTGCGCTTCCGCCCTCGCCCGCGATGATTGTCGCAGACCTTCTAAAGAATCTAACACGTCAAGAATGTGATGACCCTCCCGAAGGGTCACCCAAGCTTGGACCATGTCAAAGGCAAAACGTAAGCTGATCCGGTCCGCATAAGGCCGATCGTCGGTGACACGACGCTTGAGATCTCGCATCTCGGCTAGATCGAAGCTCACTCGAATCGGCTCGCTCATTTTGTGATCCTCGACGGCGCCTACGCCAGATCGAATCAACGCCTCACCAGTAAGCGTACCATCAGGCTCTCATGGCCCTCCCTTCGAGCGCCCCACCCTCGCGCGTTCGCCGGATCGTCGCATGCCGGATTTCTGAACCGCAGACTGTCCAAAGCGTCCAAAGCGTCGGACGAGACTTCGGGGCCCGTACCGTGCGGCGCAGGGTGCTTTCAATCTAATCGAATCTATCGCATAAAGAAGGCACGCTAGGTGTGCCGTCTGAATACCTGTTGCGACACAATCCGCATCATCATTGTCTGCCGCCAAGGTACGTCTGGGTTGACAAACCGAACGCCTCGAACGTATGAGTAAGGCATCGTAGACGAGATGTGACAGCGCGCCCGCACACGGCGCGCTTTTTCGTTTAGCGGCTCGCGCACCAACCTACTTACGTCTAGGCCACCATCCCGGTGGCCTTTTGCATTTTGGAGGAGAACCATGAAACGAACCAACGATATCGTCCACTTCCGTCTCTCAAACTCGCTGAAAGCAGCGCTCAAGGCCTATGCCGCCGAGGAGGATATGAGTGACGCCGGCGCAGCTCGCGATCTTTTGCGCGAAGCTCTGCGGTCGCGCGGCAGGTGGCCGATATCGGCGACCACCGTCCAGCCCGCTTAGCAAAAGAAAAACCCCGCTGCGCCTGCCAGCGCGACGGGGTTAGACAATGAAAGTAAGCAGCAACGATGTACGAGAAAAAGGATCGAGATTCAAGGGGAAACTTCGGCACTTTCGTCGGCCGGTGGCTCGACCAAGTGCACGATGACCACCAGATCAGCGGCGAATTCTTCAGGGTCGCCTACTCCATCCGTCGTCACCTCAGCCGGTCAACACTGACGTGCTTCCCGGGCAACGAGACGCTCAGGATTCAAGCCGCCGTGAGCGAGCGAACAGTTCAGCGCGCGCTCGCAAAACTCGAAGAACGCGGTCACCTGAAGGTTCATGCCTCGGTAAAGAAGAGACCGCGAATGTTGGTGCCACTCCTCAATGAGGGTGCCATTTTGACACCCGAAAAAATGCCACCCATCGACGCTGTAGATTGCAAGGGTGACACGATAGGTGACACGATGGGTGACAATGATTTCGAGGTTCATCAACGAAATCAAGATAGTTACGCCGTCAACCTTCGGGACTCGCGTAACCTTCGGGAGAGTCGCGCGCTAGCGCGCGCTAGTCCAAACGACTCGATTGGCAACGAGTGCGATATCGCAGAGGCGCCGCGATCTTGTCTAACTGACGACGAAAGGTTGAGCCTCGACATCATTTTCGAGATGAACACCGAGACGGAGCGCCTTGGACACGAGCATCGCGGGTCGCCCAACAGAGCCCCGCCCATTGTTTTCTGACCATGCGACCATGAACCGACCCGCCCGTCGTCGAAGAGATGCTCGAAGCGGCATAGCCGCCCTCCACCGTCCACCATCACGCATACCCGCGTGCGCCTCCCGCGCGTGCGCACGGACATGCATACACACCAGGAAACAAAGATGAACTCCGACGCAGAACTCTACGCCCTTCGCCAGCTCGCCATCACGCTGCAAGCACGTCAGATCGCCGCCGCCGAACTTGGAGACGCCGAATTTGCACCCCTCATCGCTCAACACCTCGCCGTCACGGTCGCCAACGGCGTCGCGGCGATCGATATCGTCGACTGCCATGGTCGTCCTCGAACCATTTTCGACACCGCAAAGGGGCGCTTTCTGCCAATCACCGCGGCAGGGCTGGCGCAAGAACTCGCAGACAGGCATCCGGCGCTCAAACGGAAGTCCGGCGCTAAGCAGCCCCCTGAAAAGGTCGCAGACACTCTGACGGCCGAAGTTGCCGCTCGCCGTACAGAGACGGCGAAGGCCGTAGCAGCCGAAAATGCAGCCGTCGTCGCTAAGGCACGCGCGGCCAATCCGTGGTCGAAGCGGCATTTCAATCTGACCGCGCAGATGAGGGTAACCCGGCTCGACCCGGAGCTCGCCGAAAGGCTGAAAGCGGATGCCGGGCAAGTCCATGTCGAATGAGTCGATCGCGCAACCTGAAAAAAACAGTCCGTATCAGGCTGGACGGGACGACTCGGGGCGGTTCCGCAAGGGATGCTCCGGAAACCCGAAAGGAAAGCCCGTTGGAGCCAGGCGGCACTCAAACCGAATGTTGGAAGCCGCCCTTCTGGAACGCGGAGAAGAACTCATCGCGCGGGCAATCGAGGTAGCCTTGGGCGAGCGAGGTGCTCCGACGCTCCGGGCAATCCTGCCCCTACTCGTGTCGCCACTTCAGCCGAAGGGCCCGGTTGTCGAATTCCCCTTGCCTGTCATTACGAAGGCCACTGATGCCGCTAGTGCGGCGAGCGCGGTCCTTTCCGCCACCGCGGCCGGCGAAATCGATGTGACGACCGCTGAGCGGGTCCTCGCGATGCTCTCGACGACCGTCCGGCTCCACGAAACGGCTGACCTGGAAAAGCGGATTGCAGTCCTTGAGGCCGCCACCGAGGAGAAAAAATCATGACAAAAATACTGGCTGCCCGGCTTCGCCAACTCGAGCGGAAGGCGCCTCCGCAAGTACTTGACGCTACTAGCGCGCTCGATGCAGTTCGCCGACATGCTCCCTACGACGAATATTGCGACTTCGTCGGGCTGGTCCGGCTTACTTCACCGGACCCCGTCACCGACAGTCGACGGTACGAGTGGGCTTCCAAAGAAGCGGAACGGCAAGGCGCCGCTGCCATCTCTCGGCTACGCATTCCGTTGGCAGGCGACCTGCCACACCTTCACGCCCGACCGGACGAGGAAGTTGAGCACGCCGCCGAGCTTCTTCGCTTGCCGGAACCCCTCTGTCCACAAGACCTAAATGAGTGGCAAACTTCTGTTGGCCTGGCTTTAACCGGCTGCGGCGCAGGCACGGAGCGAGGGAACGCAGGTTGAGAACCAGACTACTTCCAGGGCGTCACCGCGAGTTGGGCGCCCTGTGGTACACTATGTAACTGTATTCAGCATGGAGGAGACGCTGTCGAAGGTCCGCGTCCCGCACGCGTTCCAATACCTACTCCAAAGGATGTAACCGTGAGGAGCAACGATGCGCTGGGTAGCGAGGGCTCAGCCTGAAATATGGCCCGGCGCAGCGCGCGGCGTGGAAGAAAGTCAGACGCTCTAGTTCATGAGGTAAATTTAGAACACGCGCGAAACCGATGCTTTACCGTCTCTTACGACCAGATCGTAGTCACCAGATAGCCCACTCCCACGAGGGAAATCTTCCGGGATTGGTGAGATTGCCAGCCGGTAGCCGGCCGCATCAAGCCAGCGGATTCGGCTTTTGGACTTAACCGGTATTACCGAATACAATCCCGCTCGACCATCCGTACCTGAGAGCTCGACATCGATCGGCCGCCGCGATGCTTTCACCATCTCCGGTGCGGGCTGCGTTCTCGCCCATTTTAGAAGGTTGCCCGGATCAATCTGGCCTTCCCCACCCGGATCCACACCAAGTTCCTTCGCGAGCCAGTTTATGTAATCCGCGCGCAGTTTTGCGGCTTCACGCCTCGATCTGGCCAACCCTAAGGAAAGCGCAAAGGCAACGAACGGGTCCAGAGTGCCCCAGCGCAGAAGCTCCTTCGCCCAGAAGGCAAACCATGGAAGGCCGGTCACGTCCTTCCAGATGTCAAGCGTGGGCGTAGCAAGCGGATCGTCAGTGCCTTCGGACCATGCCCGGGCAACAACGGCACCGATCGCAACGCCCAGCCGAAACTCAAGGTTATCGGAAACAAATGTCTGCCACGCCCTGAGATCCTGAGGTCCGGGTCCCTCCTCGTCGGGCATCGCCATCCACCACGCGAGAACGTTGTGCCAGTTGGCGTAAAGGGATCGCCCCATCTCGGTGTCGCGGATGGAAAAACCATAGCCGCCATCGTCCGCCACCGTATCACCCAACTGAATAAAGACCGCCAGGCGATCGTGATTTGAAAGTGTCCCGTAGTCCCAAGTCCCCTCCAAGATATTGCGAATGGTCCCAGCCACCGCCTCGAACCGTCTTCCCACCTGCGGTGAATAGCCGTAGTCGTAGAGTCGCTTGCGCTCATCGGGGTCGGAGTAGACGGTTTGCACGACACCGCTTCCGCGCTTCACAAATGCTGCTTGCATCCAGGCTTCCCTCGCAGCAGACACTTGGGAGAATGTCTTCTGCCATAGCTGCGCAAGCATCGCCTCTGTATTCGCTAACGTTGTTTCCTCCAGGCTGATGGCCTTCGCCTCCTCGATGGCGGATAAAATCATGCTGTCGAGCTCATCTAGGCTGTCGGCAAGGCGAGCAGCCGGCACCGGGCTAGCCTTGCCCGCATCCTCCGATATCTCTTCAGGTGCCGTGCGTTCGAGCCATTCGAGGAAGTCATCATCATCATCTACACCCGGCAGGAGCAGTGCCTGTTCGCGAATTGCCGTCAGCAACACGGTAAGCGGGCTGCCTGCACCGCCCTCACCTGCGGCCTCCGCCTGCAGCCTCCCAATAAGGTCGTCATATTCATCCCGCCTACTGCGGGCCTGACGCCGCTGCATCCCGAGCGTCTTGGGCGCTGTCGTGGAGGTCGCAACAGGAAGGGCTACGAGCGTGAGGCCTTCCATACCTTTGGCTGCGCCTGGGCGCCCTGCACGGCCCGAAAGATTCCGGAACTCGGCAGTGGACATCGGGTATTCGGTCTGCCTCTGCGTTGCAACGTCGAACACAACCCGCTTAAGCGACGGCAAGAAAATCATGTCAAAGGGCAGATTGACGCCTTCGGTCAGCGTGGCGGTGGCCACTGTGATCCGGCAGATCGAACGCTCTATCAAAGCGACCATCATCCGGCGCAGCCGCTGCGGCATCTGGCCGTGGTTGGTAGCGATGCCACGCTCCAAAAGGCTAAGCTCATGCGAGGCCTCCCCGCAATAATCGATGCAGACTTCTCTAGCTTCGGCAAAGAGCGCGGCGTCTTCGCCGTCCTGCGGAGGCTTGAAGGCGGGAACATCGTCCCAGCCTTTTAGGTCGAATGCATCGGCGAACCACCCCATGGTGCGCTCCGGCATCTGCGATATCGAAACTAGGATGCGCCGGTCTCCATCGGAGAGATGCAGAGCCGTCCAAAGAATGGTATTTTGCGTAAAGTGATTGAGGCTGTTGCGAATTGATGCCGGCGCCTCCGGCATGGGATTGATCCGTAGGGGGATGTACACTTCCCCCTGCCCACGCACGCTTAGCCTGTGATCGTTTAATCGGTGCAGCTCGATACGGGGAGCACCATTGCTGACTTCAAGCACACCCAAGGCTTGCCGCGTACTGCGATAGTATGATCCGACCGGTTCGGCATCCTCCTTCGACTCTATCCATCGCGCGACCGGATGGGCTGCGCCGCCCGCTACGGCAGTCAGAGCAAGCCGGACGATTTCCGGCTTTCGTAGCAGGAGGCGCGATATGAAACTCTCCATCCTGATGGACCGGCTCACATGCTCAGCGAGGGCGTTTCTTTCGCGTTCATTGTCCTCCGAGACGACTTGATGTGCCTCGTCCACTATCAGAAGCTTAAGGCGCGCAAGAAGCATAGGACCGAGATACCGCATTAACGCGTCGGCCTTCTCAACCGTAGCGATGAGGACGGTCGGCATATCGGATGTCAGCCAGACGTCCGTGATGCCCCAGTCGGAGCCGCCATAGAGTCCCGTGACAACGAAATCGCGGCCAAGCTCGCCAACAAGTTTGGCCTCCACTTCGCCGGCCAGGGCGCGAGATGGGACGAGATAAAGAGCAAGAGGCGCCGTGTGCTCCGCGTTTCTTAGGATCAGCAGCTCTTTGAGGATGGCGAGATTTGCTACAAGCGTTTTGCCTGAACCAGTGGGGGTGCAGAGCGCAAACGACGAATTGTTCAGCAGCCTGTCGATGCCCTGCTTTTGAGATTGCCAGAGGATGCCGCGCCCCCTCGCATATTGTTTTCTTGCAAACTGATTGACGTCGCGCATCCGATCCGGATTGAGTAAGCCGAGTTGCCTGAGCGGCGCATAGATCGACGATTTTCCATAGCGTTCACAGGCCGAGCGCAGGAAGAAGGCGAGGAGTGCCACGTCATCGGAGGACGTCCTGACGAGGAGTCGCTCTACGTCCCGAAGCCGTTCCAGCGCGGCGTCAAACCTCGCGACTTCCCCGCGGCGCAGGGTTTGCGAGGCGAGCCCGATGCATCGGACAAGCTCGACGGTGGCGAACCACTCGACACTCTCAAATGTACCTTCCCCGAAGAAAAGCCCCCCGGCCCCGCGGGCCGTGAGATCGCGATGTTCCTTCCAAAAGCGCGCGGTGCGCCGCAGAACCGCATCAAAGTCCGCCTTGAGAAAGTCGGCGAACAGACGCGAACCTCGATCGTCCGATGTAACCTGACGCAGCAAGCCTGAAGCCATCGCCGGCAAGCCACCGAGCTGGTAACAACCGGCAGCGATAAGCGCTGTGGGAATCTCCGTGCCTACAGAGTCTCTCGCGCGCGCCAACCATTCCAATAATTCGCCGGCTCTTCGGAATGCGAGCGTTGCCTTCTCAATGCTTCCTCCTTCTACGGTCGAGAGCAGCTTTCCTGCACGGATCAGGTGGCGGGCCTGCTGCAGCACGACTGAAGAGTCTTCATCGCTCCACCGTATGACCTCTACATCCCAATCGGTTTGCAGACTGCGGACAAACGACCTTGCCTGCAAACGGCTCAGTGTATGCTCCTGCGCAAGATCACTCTGTATCGCGCGAGCCAACTCGATTCGCTGCTGATCGAACTCAGGCATCCTCAAGCTCCTCCGCCCAGAGCTTGCCGTAGATGGCGTCGATTAGTTTGTCGCCCTCCTCGATGATTAACTCGACCACCTGCAGGTCACGGCCGGCCGTGTATTCCTCGGGCACCTCGTCCCACGGAATCAACACTTGACGCGGTTCCCGTGTGGCGGCCGGCCCGCCCGCCAACAAGATCAGATCGGTGCGCTCAATCGGATCGGGATTCCGGTGCGCAAGTATTCGGTCAAGCGAGGCAATGACCGAGGCATACTTTTGGGGTTCACACTCTTCTAAGATGGCGTGAAGCTGCTCCAGTCCCAGCGGCACAGGAAGGGCGCGGTTAACCTCGAACCATACGCCTCTGTTGTCATGAACTTTCTTGGATCCGCCCGCAGGATCATCGATCTTCGTACCTAGCATGACCGTATCTACGACCGAGGGCGTCCAAGTGCTGCGCCATTTAGCCTCGCCCGCGATGAAGCGCGTTACGCGCCCTTCCTCATTGACAACGATCGCGATGAAATCGTCTCCCTTGCGCCCAAGGACCCCCCTCGTTCGAGCGGGATCGCGGTTCAGCGTGTAGATGTACTGCCCGGCATCCTCATGGTAGCGAAAGAGGAAGACGGGTATTAGCCACTCATGTTTACCTACGAACTTATAGGCTTCGGCCGTCATACCGGACATGACTTCCCCAAAGAGGCCCTTTCGCGCGGTTAGTGGGAGCGCGGAGGGATACTGCGCATCGCAGCCAATCTCGCCATCATCCGGGTGGAGGCTGATGCGTGCGAGCTTATGGAAGCACTGCCTGGCATCGAGATGAGCGGATTCGAAGTATGGGATTAGCTCTTTGTAGAGCGCCTGATCCGCTGGCGACCTCTGCTCCAGAAGCAGATGGCCGTAATTGTTCTGTTCAGTGGGATAGCTTTTAAGCCATTTCTCGAGAGCTTTCTTCGGTGGCTTACATGTATGCATTGTTCGCGTCTTCAGGTAGATGTTCAGCGTATTCGGCAAGGGGATGAAAAAATGATATCAGCGCTCGCATGAGTTGAGAAGGTGCCTCGTAAAACCAATGCTGGACTGACTTTGCACGAGAGCTCGTCAGCAAGACTCTTCCCACTTGCTGCTAGGTGCTAAGATTTCGAGCACATTGATCGCCACCCGGTCAGCCACTCGTGGCAGGATTCAGACCGCTAGAGACACAAGTGCTACGCAAAGTATCTCAGGCAATGAACTGGCAACCATCAACCAGGTGCCGCGCAAGACTCGCGCGGCAAATTGGTCGCGTTCCTCTGGGTCTGTCACCTGTTGAGGACTCTAGACACCTGGACCGCCGACCAGGAGCTTGCCCCCCGTGCGGTAGGAATGCGGCGAGCGCTGAGCGCGTCAGCAACTGCGGCGAGGGTGTGCGCGCCAGCGGCGCGGATTTCAGCGATTACGGGTTTTAGATCGGCCGCCCTCTCGTCGGCCCGCATCACGATCGCCTTGGCGCCGGCAAGCTGAGCCTGCTTCGTAATTTTTTGCCCTCTAAAACCACCTAAAGCAACTCCGCGCCGCTTGGCGGCCGCTAGAGCCGCTTTGGTGCGTGCCGAGATCATTCGCCTTTCCTCGTCTGCGACCATAGCCATGATCCCGACGGTCAAGCGGTTCGCCATCGGCATGTCGGCCGCCACGAAGTCGACGCCAGCCTTCTCCAGGCCAAGCAAAAAATGCGCATCGCGCGAGAGGCGGTCTAGCTTTGCGATAACAAGCTTGGCGCCGTAAATGCGGCACGCTTGGAGCGCCTTCGCGAGTTCTGGCCGGTCGGCACGTTTACCACTCTCAACTTCCGTAAATTCAGCCACGAGTTCCCAAGCGCCACCGTTCAGGTAGGCGTGGACGGCCTCGCGCTGCGCTTCCAGCCCGAGACCCGAGCGCCCCTGCCGAGCGGTCGAAACGCGAAAGTACGCGACATGGAGCCCTTCAGTCACGGAACCTCGCATTTTACAAATCAATCAACGAGCGTTGATTGCTTTGTAAAACGCAGCGCTGGCAAGAGCAAGTGGTGGTTGCGCTCTTAAGCTTGATTCGGCTTCCCGATATGATCGAATTAATGAAATAATCAACCGTAGGGAGGCTAGGAATGATAAGGCTTTTGTTCACGGCTGTTTTGATTTCCCTTTTCGCTGGAAGCACACTGGCACAAAGCATAAAGCCAACGTCCCCATCGCCGGGGGGAGGCAATCCGACAGGGGGGCACCGGCCACCAACCCCGAAGCCCACACCGACGACTCCAAAGCCAACTACAAGTACGCCTTCCCCCGGGTCGGGCCCGGCTGCTACTGTCACCATCCCGTCGGGCCGCGGGACACCAACTGGAACATATAGCCCCAAGGGAGGTGGAGGCGGAATGAGTGGCGGAGGCGGAGGAATACCCCCATTCAAGCGATAGATTTTCAAGGCCGCCCTAGTAGGCGGCCTCTTTTACAAACGACGACCTTCGTGCGGTTTGGGATCGCAAGGGAAGCCGTTCACTGAATGGTGGGGAGCAAACGGCGGGTCTTTGCCCGACTCTTACAGTAATAAGCGATTCCGGCGCGTCGGATGTCAGCCCACGCCGACGCGGAAGCAAAGCGCGCAAAACACAAATCGCCGGCCAAGCGTCGATTGTGACCGAACCGAATCTCAAAGAATTCTGCGGCGTCCACCAACGACCGCTCAGTCATGCCTCAATCCACGCTCTTAACAATTTCCGAAGCGGCAGAACGCCTCAGAAAGTCAGTCCGCTGGCTGGGCGCCTGGCTGCGTGAAAATCCAATCGATGACAATGGGATCCCCCACTATCTCCAGCTTGGCCGCGACCGGCTTTTCTCATCCACGGACATTGTTAGAATTGAGGCTAGAATCCGCGAGTTGACCCGATGCCGCTTAAGCTCATCCCGCCCCGCCCGGGCAAAACGCCGTACTGGTCCGTTCGCGGCACCTATCTCGGGCAATACGTTGACCGAAGCACTAAGGCTCGCAAGCGGTCAATTGCCGCTAAGTTCGTACGACAGTGGGAAGAGGAAATCGAACGTGGCGAGTTTGCACCGCGTGGCGAACTCGACTTTGCAGTCGCCGCGATCAACTACATGAAGGCGGGCGGCGAGAGGCGCTATTTGACGCCGCTCATCAAGCATTTCGGCCAAACGCCGCTGCGCCAGATCAAGCAGGCGTCGATCGAACATGCGTCCGATGCGCTTTATCCCGACGCCACGGCCGCCACCAAAAACCGGCAAGTGTTCTCGCCTATCTCGGCGATATTGAAGCACGCCGGCCCGGAATACGATTTCAAGCTGCGCCGGCCGCGGGGGTCGAGGGGACGTGTCATCACCCGCTGGCTTTGGCCAGAACAGGCGTTCGCGATCTTCGCCGGCGCCGCAAAGATCGACGCCGAATTCGAGATCTTGTTGCGCTTCCTCTGCTACACGGGTTGCCGCATCAGCGAAGCGCTGGCGCTGACCTGCAACGAGGTCCGCCTCAGCGAGGCTTTCGCTTACGTGCGAACGTCAAAGAACGGCGATCCGCGCGCCGTGTACCTCCCCGACCATCTGGTCGCTGCCCTAGCAAACCATCCCCGCGGCCTAGAGCGGGGCAACCAGCGGATATTCCGTTTTCACCGCGGCGGTGGCCTACGAAACCACCTCACAGCCGCCTGTGCCCTCGCCAGCGGCTTGCCGAAGCCTAAGCGTGAAAAGCGAAGCGGCCAGCCGATCCGGCAGCCGCACGATCTAGACTGGGTGAACTTCCACACTTTCTGCCACACCTACGCGACCTGGATGCGCCGCTTTGGGGGCTTGGATACAAAGGGATTGGTCGGCACCGGCCGCTGGCGCTCAGAGCAATCGGCTTCCCGGTATGCCCATGTCGTGATGGGCGAGGATGCTAAGGCTGCTGACCGTCTGCCCAGCGCCGTTCGAAGGGCGGAAAAGTAACGTTTTATCACTAGAAATGGACGGGATATCTGCTAAACGAAGGCGAAATCGGGTTGAAGAATGCCAGAAATTAATCCCAAAGAACCCTACCCGAAGGCGCCGATAGTCGAAGCGGTTTTCGAAGTACGTTTTGCTGAAACGCTGTCGATTGCCGACTTCGCTCGCGCGCGCGAGCGCTTCAAAAGCAATTATCCTAAGACTGAAGATGAGAACGACATCCGCGTTGCTATAGACGGCCCGCATATTAACACGCAAACCAGCCTGAGCGGGATTAAACTAACCGCATCAAATGCAGCCGATATAGTTCTGATACGTACCAATCTGATTTCCTCAAACAGATATGCCCCGTATATTGGATGGGATGACTTCTTTTCGAAGGTCATCTCAAACTTCGAAACTTTCACAAAGCTCTTCGGACGAAAAACGATTACGCGCATCGGGACGCGTTTTTTGAATCGCTTAGATATTCCATCGGAGCAACTCGAAGGCCGATCTGTTTCAGAATGGGTAAAAGCTACGGTTGCCCTTCCGAAACAACTTACCCAAACGATTGGCCCGTACTCGTTTGCGGTGAACTTCATTCACTTGGATACAGGTGCGAAGATACTGCTGCAAAGTGGCGTTGTTCCGCCAGCCCTGCTGAAGCACGTGTCGGTCACTCTAGATATCGATGCATTCGTCGACGAAAACATCGGCCCACACAAAGACGAGATCAAGCGGATAGCTCCGATGTTACGCGCGGCCAAGAATAGTGTCTTTGAGAATCTCATCACAGAGAAATTGAGGATGACCTTCTCGTGAAAGCCTTTCCTCAAGTCTTATCTTCGAGCAGCGAATTGATCGAGAACACGAAGGTGTTCAATCAACTAACTGCGTTCGGGCCTGATCTAGCGAAGCTTTTTGACGAACAGCGATTACAAATAGAAAAATATTCATTGCCTCCATTAACGGGGGCCCCTTTCTCGCACGCATCGAAAGGCGAAGTTAGACTTCGACCGCATGGGCAGAATGTTGTAACAGTATCCGACGCTAACGGTTTAGCAGAGAAACTATTCAATTCACTTGTGGAACTAAAGGTATCAGTAGCGCAGTACGCTATGCACCTTTCGCCGAAAACACGGCATAAGATTTTCGATGATCTTGATGCTATTCTCAATGTGGAAGATTGGCACGAAGATGATTTGCTCCCTCGCGCTCAGTCTTTTCGCGACTTTCTCAAATGGACAATATATTCAAAACGCTTCAATTGGCTCTCGGTAGGATTTTCAGAAAATGGAGAGCTGCTGGCAGCTTGGAAATCCGACAAGGGATTGATGACAGCGCGTTACCCAGGGAACGGGCGGGTTTGGTGGACCGCCACGATGACAATTGACGGCGAAAAAAATCATGTCGCGGGAGATTGTACGTTAGAATATTTAGATCAAGAGGCCCGCAGACTGGACTAAAAATGGCCGTAAAAAATATTCCTGACGATCATCATGTTGTTCGTCACTGCCGCAAAAGAGTTGTGATATTCGAAAATGGGGCTCCCATCGGGGTCTACCCCGCGGCCTTCGAATTGCGGCCGGCCCTACCGCCACATCGACTTCGCGCCGAGGAGTATTTGAGCGCTTTGTATTACGAGTACTTTTCCAATCAACCTGACCCATGGAAGTGTTGCTGCGGGGCTTTGCCATTCCAGCCCAAGCCGAACGATGCAATGGCTAAAATGAACGTTGGGAAGATTAAGGCGTCATTCATCAAGGAAAAGATTGCGATTCGCGTCACTCACGAGGGCGGCGGAAAGCACCATGAGGCCTATGCCGCTATTCGCCCTGGTAAACTAAACGAACTCTTGCAGGCCCAAATCGCGTCCGACGGGATTGTTGAGATCAAGGCGGTCCATTCCGTTTAGAGCAAAATCAGTGGAAACAGGCTCTCTTTCCTCTTAAGTTATTGATTTAACTCGATAATGCACACCCTTCACACGGGTGGGGTCATAGGTTCAATCCCTATACCGCCCACCATTGGCGCCACTGCATCGTTTCCGTCGAAGGCCCGCGCGAGCGGGCTTTTTATTTTTGACGTCGTCTCGCGATGGACACGATGCGTAGCCACTCTCCACAGGCCCGGCACGAAGCGGTTGCCCCCGCAGGCACCCGCAGGCGATAAGCACCGCCCGCTGAATCGTCTTATCGAGTGTCGTCCATGTCCGAACTGATCTTCCGCCGCATCGCCACCGAGTTGTCCGTTCGCGTCGAACAGGTGCAGGCGACGGTGGAACTGCTCGATGGCGGCGCCACGGTTCCGTTCGTGGCGCGCTATCGCAAGGAGGTGACCGGCGGCCTCGACGACGCGCAGCTGCGCACGCTCGACGAGCGGCTGAAGTATCTCCGCGAACTGGAGGACCGGCGCGAGGCGATCCTCAAATCGGTCCGCGAGCAGGGCAAACTCGACGACGCGCTCGAGGCGCAGATCATGGCGGCCGACAACAAGGGCCGCCTCGAGGACATCTACCTGCCCTACAAGCCGAAGCGGCGCACCAAGGCCGAGATCGCCAAGGAAGCTGGGCTCGAACCGCTGGCCGACCTGTTGCTGTCGCAGCCCGACACCGATCCGCAGGTCGCCGCCGCGGCTTACGTCAACGCCGACAAGCAGGTCGCCGATGTCGCCGCCGCGCTCGATGGCGCCCGCTCGATTCTGGTCGAGCGTTTCGGCGAAGATGCCGATCTCGTCGGCGCCTTGCGCGAGGCGCTGTGGACGCAAGGCCGCCTCGTCTCGAAGATGCGCGACGGCAAGGCCGAAGCCGGCGCGAAGTTTGCCGACTATTTCGACTACGCCGAATCCTTCACCAAGCTGCCGTCGCACCGCATTCTGGCGCTGTTCCGCGGCGAGAAGGAAGACGTGCTCAGCCTGCAGTTCGAGGACGAGCCCGTGCCCTCCCCGGCGGGCGTGCCGAACGCCTACGAGCTCAAGATCATGCACCGTTTCAACGTGTCGGATCGCGGCCGGCCGGCCGACCGCTGGCTCTCGGAGACCGTGCGCTGGGCCTGGCGCACCAAGATCCGCGCCCACATGAATATCGACATCCGCCTGCGCCTCTGGAACGCCGCCGAGGAAGAAGCCGTGCGCGTGTTCGCCGCGAACTTGCGCGACCTGTTGCTCGCCGCGCCGGCCGGACCGCGCGCCACGCTCGGCCTCGACCCGGGCTATCGCACCGGCGTCAAGGTCGCGGTGGTAGACTCCACCGGACAGGTGGTCGCGACCAGCGTCATCTATCCGCACGAGCCGCAGCGCCAGTGGAATGAGGCGCTCGCCATCCTCGGCAAACTCGCCGTGACGCATAACGTCGAACTGATCGCTATCGGCAACGGCACCGCCTCGCGCGAAACGGACAAGCTGGCGAGCGAACTCGTCAAGCTGCTGGGGCCGGAGCGCAAACTGTCCAAGATCGTGGTGTCGGAAGCCGGCGCCTCGGTCTACTCCGCATCCGAATTCGCCTCGCAGGAACTGCCGAGCCTCGACGTCACCTTGCGCGGCGCGGTGTCGATCGCTCGCCGCCTGCAGGACCCGCTCGCCGAACTCGTCAAGATCGATCCGAAGTCGATCGGCGTCGGCCAGTATCAGCACGACCTGTCCCAGCACAAATTGGCGCGCGCGCTCGACGCCGTGGTGGAAGACTGTGTGAACGGCGTCGGCGTCGATCTCAACACCGCGTCGGCGCCGCTGCTGGCGCGCGTTGCCGGCATCGGCTCGACGCTGGCCGACAACATCGTCACGCATCGCAACGCCAACGGCGCCTTCCGTTCGCGCAAGGCGCTGCTCGAGGTGCCGCGCCTGGGCGCCAAGGCGTTCGAGCAATGCGCCGGCTTCCTGCGCATCCGCGGCGGCGAGGATCCCATCGACGCCTCCGGCGTGCATCCGGAATCCTACCCGGTGGTGCGGCGCATCCTTGAGGCGACCAAGAGCAATATCCAGGTGCTCATCGGCAACGCCGCCGAACTGCGCAAGCTCTCGCCCAAGGATTTCACCGACGACACCTTCGGTCTGCCGACCGTCACCGACATCCTGCGCGAACTGGAAAAGCCTGGCCGCGATCCGCGTCCCGCCTTCAAGGCCGCCGAGTTCAAGGAAGGCGTCGAGACGCTGAAGGATCTCAAGCCGGGCATGATCCTCGAAGGCGCGGTGACCAACGTCGCCGCCTTCGGCGCCTTCGTCGATATCGGCGTCCACCAGGACGGGTTGGTGCACATTTCCGCAATGTCGCACACCTTCATCAAGGATCCGCGCGAGGTGGTGAAGCCCGGCGACATCGTGAAGGTGAAGGTGCTCGAAGTCGATGTCGGCAGGAAACGCATCGCGCTCAGCCTGCGCCTCGACGATGAGCCCGGCGCCGAGCGGCCGAAAGGCGGAATGGGCGCCAAGCCGTCGGAGCGCAACGACAAGGCAATGCGCACTTTCAACGCCCGCAAGCCGCCCGAGCCGTCCGGCGGGGGCGCACTGGCCGAAGCGATGCGCCGCGCGGCGGAGAAGACGCAGCGTCGTTAGCGCCGCGCCTTGCGCTTCCGCGCGACACGCCCCGGCTTCTTCTTTTTGGACGCAGCCGGGCGCGCCGTCTGCTTGCGCGGCTTTGCTTTCACGGCGCCAAGTTCGATCCACACCGGGGCATGATCGCTGGCTTCCGGCTTGCCGCGCACGGCCCGGTCGACGCCGCCGCTTCGCAGTTGTTTGGCGAGCGACGGGCTGAGCAGCAGGTGATCGATGCGGAGGCCGGCATTGCGCTGCCAGCTATTCCGCCAGTAATGCCAGAACGTATAGAGGCGCTCGTCCGGATAGAGTTCGCGCAGAGAGTCCGTCCAACCCTGCGCCACGAGTTTGGCAAAGGCGGCACGGCTGGCCGGATGCACCAGCGCGTCCTTGTCCCATGACTTGGTCGGGTAGATGTCGATCTCGGTCGGCGCCACATTGTAATCGCCGGCGAGAATAACCGGCGCGCCGGACTTCAGCAGCTTACGCGCATGGGTATGAAGCCGTTTGAACCAGGCGAGCTTGTAGTCGAACTTGGGCCCGGGCTGCGGATTGCCGTTTGGCAGGTAGATGCAGCCGATCAACACGCCATCAACGGCCGCTTCGATATAGCGGCTCTGGGTATCCTTCGGATCGCCCGGCAAGGCGGTGCGCGTGATGACCGGCTCCACGCCGCGCGACAGGATGGCAACGCCGTTCCAAGTGCGCTGGCCTTTCCACGCCGACATGTAACCGGCTTTCGCCAGATCGGCGGCTGGAAAGGCGCCCTGCTCCGCCTTGAGCTCCTGCAGGCAGACGACATCCGGCTTCGCCGTTTTCAGCCAGGCCAGGAGGTTTGGCAGGCGGCGGTTGATGTTATTGATGTTGAAGGTTGCGATCTTCATCTCGGACGGCTCGGCCAGCGCAACGCCATACTAGCCGCCGGCAGAGCCAAGCACAGCCCGCAACAACGCCTCGCCCTGATTGGCCCGACGGCCATTCCGTGCGGCCGCCGTCTTCAACGAGCCATTCTCGAAGGCTTCGACCACGACCGCATGCACGTAGCTCTTGCGGCAGATGGCCGGGGTATTGGCAAGCTCTTCGGACACCGCGCACAGGCATTCCTTGAGTTGCCGTCGCCGGCCGGCCTCGCTCGGCTTCGGCTCCAGACGCACCAGCGATTCCAGAGCGCGGGCGCAGGCCAGAAGCGTGCGGAAGTCCTTCAGAGTGATCTGCTCGCTGGCGATACCGTGGAGGTAAGCGTTGGCGTCGCGGCGGCGGGCCACGACGATAGCGCCGTCGGCATCGCGGTACTGAAACAGCCGCCGGCCTGGAAGTGCCAGTAGTTTCTTGATGGCCGCGGCCAGCCGGCGCGAACGAACCTCACGCTCGATGAGTTTGCCGCCCTTGCCGGTGAACCGCAGCGCGATCTTGTCGCCAGTGATGGTAACATCGCTCTTCAGCAACGTCGCCGCGCCGCGGGTGCCGTGCTGACGTGCATAGGTCTCGCTGCCCGGCCGCAAGGCGGTCAGGGCGATCAGCTCAATAAGGGCCGCCAAGGTATATTCGCGCGTGATCTCGGTTGCGCGCAGGCTGCGGCTGATCGCGGTGCGAATCCTCGGCAACGCGTCGAGCAGCTCGCGCAAGCGGCGCGCCTTGCGCTTCTCGCGCAGTTTCTCCCAGTCCTGATGGTAGCGGTATTGGATGCGACCGGCGTCATCACGCCCAACGGCCTGGATGTGAGCACGAGGATCCTCGGCGTAACGCACATCTTTATAAGCCGGGGGCACCGCCAGGCGTTTCAGCCGAAACAGCACGCGCTCGTCGCGCAGCCGCCTTCCGTCACGGATATAGACGAAGCCGCGCCCAACGCGGCGGCGCTCGATCGACAGCTCCGCGACTTCGACGCGCCGCAAGGTAGCGCGACCGCTTCGGCCGGCTAGCCTGCGCTGCAGTTGACGCGCCGCTTCGTTAGCTTTGCCGTTCCGCGCGCTGCCTGTCTTCATGGCACCGACAACGGCGCCTCGCCATCCCGGTTCCGGAGGCATGAAACCAAAAGCGCCTCCCGTGGTTGTTCCGTCCGGAACTGCCGGGCGCCATTGCGGCCCCGGCTTCCGCCATTCGGGGGCAGTCACTTGGGTCTGGACAGCGGCGATCGCGAAGCGGCGCAGCGGCGCGGCACAGGCGAACCCTTACCCGGCCTGTTCGACACCGGCGGCTGGGCGTTCGCATCGCAAATCGCCGTCTGCGGTATCTTCGTCATCGTCTTCATTGCCGCGCTCGACCTGGCGCGCCCGGTACTGCTGCCGGCCACCTTCGCCGTCGTCGTTGGCATGATGCTCGGACCCCTGACGGCGCGCGCGGATCGCGCCGGCGTGCCGTCGCTGGTGACCGCCATCGTATTGTGGCTGCTGGTTCTGCTGATCTGTAACGGCGTCATCATGCTGCTGTCGGCGCCGGTGATCGACTGGCTAGGTCAAGCGCCCGAGATCGGCCGTGTCCTCAAGGAGCGGCTGCATTTCCTCGACGGCCCCTGGTCGGCGCTGCAGGATTTGCGCAATGCCATCTCGCCGGGAGACCGCGACAAGGGCGTCGGCATCGATCTGATGACATTCGTCCAGCCGATTTTCTCGTTCGCGACCCCGGCGCTCGGACAAACGGTGATTTTCTTTGGCACCTTGTTTTTCGTGCTGCTTGGCCGCTCGCAACTGCGCCGCGCCCTGGTGGTGGGTTTCAAAGACCACGAGAGCCGCCTGCGTACGCTGAAGATCTGGAATGACATTGAAAATCAGCTGACCAGCTACCTGAGCATCGTCACGCTGATCAACGTCGTCGTCGGCATTGGTGCCGCCGTCATCACCTACGCCGTCGGCCTGCCCAATGCCCTGGCCTGGGGCGTCCTCGCCATGATCCTCAACTTCATCCCCTATATCGGCGCCGTTATCATGGAGCTGATCCTGGTCGCCGTCGGCCTCGTCACATTCCCGACGCTGGCGCAGGCGCTGGCGGCGCCGGCGATCTACCTGGCTTTCACCTCGCTCGAAGGCCATTTCATCACGCCGAGCATCATGGGCCGCCGCCTGACATTGACGCCGCTGGTGGTGTTTTTGTCCCTGGTGTTCTGGTCGTGGCTGTGGGGCCCGGCTGGCGCCTTCCTTGCCGTGCCGCTGCTGATCGTGGGCCTGGTCGCGATTCACCATATGTCGCCGAAGCACGAGCCAGACCTGCCTGGCTGAACCAGGCAATGGAACCAGCGTGCCGGGCGCGCGTTGGTTCCGCAATTCCGCATGAATCAGTACCAGGGGTCATCATGTCTACCCGCAGCAAAATCGCCGCCTCGACCAGTGACGAAATCGAAGCCATCAAGGATCTGATGGCGGATCTGGAGAAACGCCTGCAGCGCCTCGGCGGTACCGCCAAAAGCGAAGTTGCGGGAGGCGCCAGCGATATTTCCGACTTCGTCAACGATGCCTTGAGCGGCATCATGGGCCGTGTGCGCAACAACGCGCAGTCGGTGACCGATAGCGTCGCTGACAAGGCGAGCGAGATCGGCGGCGACGCGGTCAAGAAGATTGTCAGCGAAGTCGAAACTCGTCCGCTCACCATGCTCGCCATCGCCGCCGGCATCGGCTTCCTGTTCGGCGTGGCGCGCCGCTAACGAGGTCGCCATGCGGCTAACCGACATCGCCGAAGGCGCCGCCAGTGCCCTGATCGCGCGCTATCTCAAGCGCGCGCTTCTGGTCGCGCTGGTCGGCGTCTTCGCGATTGTCACGCTTTACTACCTCAGCGCCGCCGGCCTGATGGCGCTGGCGCTCACCTACGGGCCGCTTTACGCCTATCTGATCATGGCCGGCATCTATGCGGTGGCCGGCCTGATCGCGCTGACCGTGTTCTACGCGACGCGAAAGCGCGCTGTCGTTCGCCAGAATGCGCTGGGCGATGCGAACGGGGCAATGTCCCCGCGCAATATGCAGATCGCCATGCTGGTGGAAGCCCTGATGCTCGGCTACTCGCTGGCGCGCAAGTCCGGCAACAAGAGCATCATTTAAGCGCTGCGCTTCGCCGGCTCGCGGGACAGGCCCTTGGCGGCCAGCTCGTCCAGATAGCCTTGCCATACCGCGGCCTGATCGCGGCCGAGGCGGTACAGGTTCGACCAGTCGAAAATGCCGGTCGAATGCATGTCGTCGAACACCAGCCGCACCGCGTAATTACCCACCTGCAGCACTTCGATAATCTCGACGTTTCGTTTGCCGGGCACGGTCACGCGCTCGCTCGGCGAATGTCCCTGCACTTCCGCACTCGGGCTATTGACCCGCAGATACTCCGCCGGCAGGTCGAAGCGCGCGCCGTCGTCAAAGGCCACGGTCAGCGTCCTGCGGTCCTTGTGCAGGCGCAATTCGGTCGGCCAGGGGGCGTTTGCCGTTTCGATCATAACGCCCTTCTAATCGCCCGCGCCCCGTCGCACAATTCCTGATATAGAACCGGGCGCAATCAGACCGGAGCCGGCAGGGGCATGGGGGAGCGAATCGACATTCTGTCCATAGGAGAGCCCATGGTCGAATTCAATCAGACCCGCGAGGGCGGCGGCGACACCTTCCTGCGCGGCTGCGGCGGCGACTCGTCCAACTTCGCTGTGGCGGCGGCGCGCCAGGGCGCGCGGACCGGCTACATCTCGGCGGTCGGCGCCGACACCAACGGCGCGCTGCTGCGCCAACTCTGGAAAAGCGAAGGCGTCGACGACAGCCATGTGCGGACGTCGCCGGACGCGCCGACCGGCGTGTATTTCGTCAGCCATGGCGCGGACGGCCATCAGTTCGACTTCTGCCGCACCGGCTCGGCGGCGAGCCGCTACAGCGCCGCCGACCTGCCGCTCGACGCCATCGCGCAGGCCAAGGTGCTGCACCTGTCAGGGATATCGCTCGGCATCTCCGCCACCGCCTGCGACGCCTGTTACAAGGCGGTCGAGCACGCGCGCGACAACCGCGTGACGGTATCGTTCGACACCAATCTGCGCCGCAAGCTGTGGCCGCTCGGCCGCGCGCGCGCCACGATCTGGGATGTGCTGTCCCTCGCCGACATCGCCCTGCCCAGCTATGACGACGTCATTCAGCTGTCCGACCTCAAAGACCCCGATCATATCGTGGACCGCTGTCTCGCGGCCGGCGCCAAGATCGTGGCCCTCAAGCTCGGCGCCGAAGGCACGCTGGTGGCGGACCGCCACCGCCGCTTGCGCATCGCGCCTTATCCCTGCAACGTCGTCGATGCGACCGGCGCCGGTGATACGTTCGGCGGCGCCTTCGTCGCCCGGATCGTCGCCGGCGACGATATCGAACAGGCCGGCCATTACGCCGCCGCGGCCGCGGCACTCTCGACCGAAGGTTACGGCGCCGTGACGCCGATCCCGACCGCGGACAAGGTCCGCGCCCTGCTGGAGCGGAGCTGTCATGGCTGAACATCTCAGGATCGCGCTGATTGCGCATGACGCCAGGAAAGCCGACATGGCCGACTGGGCGCATACGCACGAAGCCCGGCTGTCCCGATGCGCCCTCGTCGCCACCGGCAACACCGGTCTGCAATTAATGACGCGTTGCCCCTCGCTCACGGTCGAGCGGCTGCTGAGCGGCCCGCTGGGCGGCGATCAGCAAATCGGCGCACGCATCGTCGAGGGCAAGGTCGACGCCCTGATCTTCTTCATCGATCCCTTGTCGGCGCATCCGCATGACGTAGACGTCAAGGCACTGGTCCGCGTCGCGGTGCTGAGCAACATTCTCTTCGCGCTGAACCGCACGACCGCCGACACCGTACTCTCAAGCCTCATGCCGGAGAGCGCCCGATGAATGTCAACACAGCGTCGGAAGGCGCGCGCGCGCTGCTGGCGCTGGCGCCGGTCATTCCAGTCATCACCATCGACAAGGTCGCGGATGCCGTTCCGCTGGCGCAGGCGCTGGTGCGCGGCGGCTTGCGGGCCATCGAAATCACGTTGCGCACCGACGCTGCCATCGACGCCGCCAGGGCAATTCTCGCCGATGTGCCTGAAGCCATTGTCGGCCTCGGCACAGTGGTGACACCGGCGGATCTTGATCGCGCCGCCGATATTGGCGCGGCTTTCGCCATCAGCCCCGGTTGCTCGCCCGATCTCTTGCGCGCCGCGGCCGCCAGCAACCTGCCCTATGCGCCCGGCATCCAAACAGCGTCCGAGCTGATGGCCTGCATCAATGCCGGCTTTGATGTGGTGAAGTTCTTTCCCGCCGTGCCGGCCGGTGGCCTCGCGGCGCTAAATGCGCTGGCCGGCCCCTTCCCGTCAGTCAGCTATTGCCCGACCGGCGGCATCGGTGAGGCGAATGCCGCCGAGTGGCTGGCCCATCCGAAGGTCATTGCGATCGGCGGCTCGTGGATCGCGCCGCCGGCGGCGATCAGGGACGGCGCCTGGGATGCGATCGAAAGCCACGCCCGCGCGGCGAGCGGGCTGCGGCAGTCGCGCGGCTGACTAGAAGATTGTCCGGCGAAGAATGAGCTGGCGCTCCCTAGGGGACTCGAACCCCTGTTTTCGCCGTGAGAGGGCGACGTCCTGGGCCGCTAGACGAAGGGAGCTTTAGCCAGGAAGCCCCCGAGATAGCCGCGATCGGCCGCCAGCGCAAGCGGCGCGCCGGGTTCGCCTTTTCGGCGGGCCTAAGGCTGCGGCGAAAGCCGCAGCCGGCCCAGCAGGCGCAACGTGTCGGGGTCGTAGGTGCGCAATTCAGTCGCGCCGCCGGCCTCGATGGTCACGAGGATCTGCGCCTCGCCGATCGCAGTGCCGACCACGCGGGCGCCGGCAGGCAGGCTGTCGGAGGCTTCGACGAGCGTGCGAGGCGCGCCAGTGTCGGCCGCCGGGCCCTCCCCCGAATGGTAGACCTTGTAACCGATGACGCCGAACACCGCGGCCATACCGACCACCAGCGTCGCCGACGAAATCATCATCAGTCGGCGCACTTTGGCGACGGCAGCTTCCTGCTCGGGCGTTAACGGCTTTTCGGCGTCGGTATCGGACATCGGCACCTTCGGGTTCAGGATCGAACCGGTTCTCTATATACAGACGGAATGGATAGCAGCACCAAAACCGTCAGCGTGGCCGCCGAGGATGCCGGCGCACGGCTTGATCGCCTGCTCGCGGCGCGCATTCCGGCGCTGTCGCGCTCGCGGCTCAAAGCTCTGATTCTGGACGGTCAGGTCAGCATCCAGCCTGCCAGCAGCACTGCCGTGCAGGCGGCGCGCACCATCCTTGATCCGTCGGCGGAGGTCAAATCCGGCGACGTGATCACGGTGACGTTGCCGCCGCCGGAAGACGCCAAACCCGCCGGCGAGAATATCCCGCTGTCCATCGTCTACGAAGACGACGACCTCATCGTCATCGACAAGCCAGCCGGCCTAGTGGTGCATCCGGCCGCAGGCCACGCCACCGGCACGCTGGTGAATGCGCTGATCGCGCATTGCGGCGACAGCCTGTCCGGCATCGGCGGTGTCAGGCGCCCCGGCATCGTGCACCGGCTCGACAAGGACACCACCGGCCTGATGGTCGTCGCCAAGAACGACCCCGCCCACAAGGCGCTGTCGCAGCAGTTCGCCGAGAAGCTCGAAAGCGGCCTCGCCCGCGGCTATCTGGCGCTGGTCTGGGGGGCGCCCGAGCGGCAACGCGGCACCATCGACGCGCCCCTCGATCGCCATCCGACGGCGCGGGAAAAGCAGGCGGTGCGCAAAGGCGGCCGCGACGCCGTCACGCACTGGGAATTGCGCGAGGCTTTCACCGACGCCGACGGCAAACCGGTCGCCAGCCTGATCGAATGCCTGCTCGAAACCGGCCGCACCCACCAGATCCGGGTGCATCTTGCCCATATCGGCCACCCGATCCTGGGCGACGAAACCTACGGCACCGGCTTCAAGACCAAGGCCGCCCGGCTGTCGCCGCCGGCCCGCGCCGCGTTGGAGGCCTTGGGACGTCAGGCGCTGCATGCGGCGATCCTCGGCTTCACGCACCCCGTTTCGGGAGAGCGGATGGAATTCGAGGCGCCCTTGCCGGCCGACATGGCCCGGCTGGTCGCCGCCCTCCGGGCCGACCGCTAAACCATTCCGCTTCAAGACTTTTCCGCCGCCCCCTTGAATTGACGCCCCGCGACATTATTTCAGGTCTCGTGAGCCACCCCACATCTGAAAATCCGACCCGAAACGTCCGTTCCGCCCGGAACGGCGCGCCCGATTGCGGCGTTACCGTGTTGAAGGCGCCGCCCGACGGCGCCCGGCCTCAAGCGGCGCGTCAAAAATAATCTGCTGAAACAATGACTTGATGCCTCGCAACGGGGTCACGGGGACGTGACGGCGCAATGCTTGGCGTCGTCGGCCTTAACCCGTTATGCTTCACCTGCGTCTGTTGGAGAGAGCGGACGCATTCTTGGATGCGCATCGTCGGCTCGGGGAGCGACGGTGACAACCGCCTGCCGATCCGTCGGGGGCATTTCATAGGAGGGCGCTTATGGCCCGTTCTGCTGCAATCCCGGCACTCAATGCCGAATCTGGTCTTTCACGCTACCTCGAGGAAATCCGCCGGTTCCCCATGCTGGAACCGCAGCAGGAGTACATGCTCGCCCGCAGCTGGCGCGAGCACGGGGATCGTGAAGCCGCCCATCAACTCGTCACCAGCCATCTGCGACTCGTGGCCAAGATCGCCATGGGCTATCGCGGCTACGGCCTGCCGATCTCGGAAGTCGTATCCGAGGGCAATGTCGGCCTGATGCAGGCGGTGAAGCGCTTCGAGCCCGAAAAGGGCTTCCGCCTCGCGACTTACGCGATGTGGTGGATCAAGGCTGCGATCCAGGAGTACATCCTGCGCTCGTGGTCGCTGGTGAAGATGGGCACCACCGCCAATCAGAAGAAGCTGTTCTTCAACCTGCGCAAGGCCAAGAGCAAGATCTCGGCGCTGGAGGAAGGCGATCTTCGCCCCGAACACGTCAAGACGATCGCGACCCAGCTCGGCGTCACCGAGCAGGACGTTGTCGACATGAACCGCCGCCTCGGCGGCGATGCATCGCTCAACGCTTCGATCCGCGATGATGGCGAGTCGGGCGAATGGCAGGACTGGCTGGTCGATAACTCGCCGAGCCAGGCCACCATCCTCGAAGACTCCGAGGAGAGCAGCAACCGCCACAAGGCACTGATCGGCGCGCTCGACGTGCTCAATGAGCGCGAGCGCCGCATCTTCGAGGCGCGTCGCCTCGCCGACGACCCGGTGACGCTCGAAGAGCTCGCCGCCGAGTTTGGCGTGTCGCGCGAGCGCGTGCGCCAGATCGAGGTGCGCGCTTTCGAGAAGGTGCAGAAGGCGGTGAAGAACTCCATCGCCGCGCTCGAGACGCCGAAGGTCGGCGCACAGGCGCAGGTCACATCTGCCGCGATGCACTAAGGCGCTTGCGTCAATAACGAATGCAGAAGGCCGGGCCGCAAGCCCGGCCTTTTTGCTGCGGCGATGCGACAGACGACGTCGCGGAACTTTTGCGGTTCCTCACGCTTGTTGCCCGGAACCCGGAGGAACCGCATGAAGACCCCGAAAGTCCTGAGCGATGTCGAACATGAAGCCGCGCGCCAGCTCAACGCGCTGATGCGCGCCGTGAAGAAGCAATATCGCCGTTTCGTCTCGACCGGCACGCGCCCCCGCCCGCAAACCGCCGAGCGGCGTTACATCCGGGCCGCGGAAGAAACCATTGTCAGTGCCGAGAAGATCATCAACCGGCTCAAACCGCGCATCGCCGCCGCCAAGCGCTCGCTCGGCGTCTCGGAATCAAGGGCAAAGCGCAAGGTTAAGCGCAAGACCGCGCGGGCGGCGGCCAAGCGGGCGACGCTGAAAAAGAAAACGGCGCGATCGCGCAAGAAGAGACTTTAGGGCGCCAGTCAGCCCTTCAGCTTGCCCTGCTTTTCGGCCTCGAGCGCCTCGAAGGTCGGCATGTTCGGGCAGTAGTCCTGCCAATGCGTGTCGTCCGGGTCCGCCTTGAGCTCGTGCATGCACTGTCTTTTTTCGGCGCACAGCGAACATACGCGCTGCAGATCGTTGAGCACGCCCGGCTCTTGCCGCGCGATCTGCTCCGCATCCAGGCCGAGTGCATCGAGCCGGCGATACATCGGATAGGCGGCCGCCGCTCCCTTGTGCCGGACGGCTTCGAGTTCAGGCAGGGTCACCCCGACATCCGATGCGATCTTGGTCGCTTCAACGGCCCCGACAGCTGTCGTCAGCGGCGCGGCGGTCAGGTCCCGCCACCATTGAGCGAGCCGTTTGAGCGGCGACGGAGCAGTTTCAACCTGGGTCGATGACATGGCAGGCCTCATCGATTCGAACTCGGAGTTGGCGATACGGCCTGTGTGTCAACGCTGCCTGTCCCGGACATTGACGAAAATCAAAGGCGGCATAGGGGTTTATCCGTAGACGAGCGCCGGATTCCGGTATCGAATGCGCGAAAACGTGACATCGCCGGGAGCCGCCATGTGCTAGGGTAATATTAAGGCTCGTGGCATTCCCGCGGCCATGACGAACAACTGGCCAGGGACGGAAGCGTGCCACGGCAGCCTCAACCCAACGATGGGAGGCGCCTATGGCTCATTCTCACCTCATCGCCGGCGCAGCCGGCAGTGCGGCCGTTCCCGCCATTCGCAAGATCGGGCTCGCCGATCTCAAGGACGCGTTGTCGCGCGGTGCTGACGATTTCCTCGCCATGCCGACGCACGCGATCTTCCTGTGCGTGGTTTATCCGCTGATCGGCCTCATCGCCGCGCGCCTGGCCTTCGGCTACTCGGTGCTGCCTTTGCTCTACCCGCTCGCCACCGGCTTTGCATTGGTCGGGCCGCTGGCCGCGATCGGCCTTTACGAACTCAGCCGCCGGCGCGAACAGGGCCTCGACGTGTCCGCCGGCGACGCCTTCAACGTGCTGCGCTCATCGTCGATCGGCGCCATCGTCGCACTCGGTCTTCTGCTGGTCGTCATCTTCGCGCTGTGGATGGCCGTCGCCAATGCCATCTACATCGACAACTTCGGCTACAAGCCGCCGGCGTCGGCAGGCGCCTTCATCCATGATGTGCTGACGACCGAAGCCGGCTGGAACCTAATTGTGGTCGGCAACGCTGTCGGCCTGATCTTCGCAATCGTGGCGCTGACTCTCAGTGCCGTGTCATTCCCGATGTTGCTCGATCGCGACATCGGCGCCGCGGGCGCGCTTCTCACCTCGATCCGCGCCGTCATCGCCAATCCGCTGGTCATGGCGGCCTGGGGCCTGATCGTCGCGGCGCTGCTGCTGATCGGATCGCTGCCGTTCTTCATCGGCCTGACCGTGGTGCTGCCGATCCTTGGTCATGCGACCTGGCATCTCTATCGCAAACTGGTGGTCGCCGACGGCACGCCGGCGCCGACCTATCGCGACGACAGCCAACGCGTCAGGCGTCCCGCCGCCGACTTTCCGGCGGCGCTGTTTCCGTGGCGGAAGTAAGCGAGGATTGCCTGTCCTGGACGTGATGCAGCATGCAATGCTGCATCACTGGTCCGGCATCGCGACACATTCGGCATTCGTGAAGGTCCCGGTTCTGCGCTGCGGCACTGCGCGCCGCAACGCGTCCGGGACAGGCAACCGCCATCACGAATGAGCCCGGACGGCAGTTCGCATGCAGATTATAACAGGAAAATTATAAAGTGTCAGGGCTCAACGGCGCCCGGGCGCCATGGAGAATACGCAGCACCACCAATTCGTTCTGCCCGATCTCGTAGTAAATAAGATATGGGTACCGAACGATGGGCATGATGCGAACACCCGGTCGCTCAATCATTCCCCGACCACTTCCTGGAAATTCGGCGAGCAATCCTATGGAATTACGTATCGCGGTTTCCACGGCGCGCGCCGCGGCCGGCCTGCGTTCAATCAGATAGTCAGCGATTTGAATAATGTCGTCGGTTGCGCTCGGGCTGAACCTGACCTTCATCGGCGGAAGCGGCGGAAGGCCGCTTCGACGTCAGCATCGGACGAGAATTCGCCGCGCTTCACCTCGGCCAACGCCTGATCGACGGCGGCGAGCTCCTCGGCGGTCGCCGCATGGTCCCCGAGCCTGTCCAGGGCCAACAGCATTTCTGCCGCGTCGTCCTGCCGCGATGCGGGCCACTGCCTGATGGCAGCCAAAGCTCTCTCCATGAGACTTGTCATCGCAAACATATAGCAGATTTCAAGCCTCACGCCTACGGGCGCGGCCCCGGTTCTGCGCTGCGGCACTACGCGCCGCAACGCGTCCGGGACAGGAACTTACTCACCCCAGGCGCGGAAGGATTCCTCGAAGGCACGCGTGCCGGGCACGCCCTTCTCGATGGCGAGGATAGCGCGCTTACCGCTCGTATAGACGATCGGAATGTCGAACCAGTCGCGTTCCTTGAGCAACTGGATGTTGCGCTCCTTATCGACCGGGATCGAGGACAGGCCGATCAGGAAGTAGTTGTTCGTCACCTTCACCGACAAGCCGGCGAGCGGCACGCCGCGCGCCTGCTCGTTCTGCTTCATCAGCAGACCCGGCACGTTGCCGATGCCGCCTTCGGAGAAATCAGCCGGCAGCGTGAACATGACCTCGATCGTGTGGCTCGCCGGCAGCGCCTTGTCGGTGTTGCGGCGGAGCGACCAGGTCATGCGCATGCGGCGCTCGGGGATTTCGACGTCGGCGCGGATGGCCAGTTCGGGCGCCAGCCCGGAACCGGGCGACACCGTCTCGGTCCGCCACACCGCCGATCCGACATAGCGCTTGCCCTGCGGATCGGAAGGATCTTCGTCGTACAGCACGACCTTCTGCGCCACAGCGGCGGACGGCGCCGTCGCGGGCTGACCCGTTGAGTCGCTGCTGGCGCCAATGCGGTCGGTAATTTTCGGCCGGCCGGCCGAAGTCTCCGACGTCGCCGCCGGCTGTGTCGGCGCCGGCGTCGTGGTCGAACTCGCCGTCATGTTGCGATAGGCGCCGACGATATTGCCGCGCTGCCAGTAGCCGAGCGCACCGACTACGCCGATCAACAGTACGACAACGGCGGCCTTGATCAGTCCGCCGTAGGAACGCGCCGGCCGTCGATAGGCGGCGTCTTCGTCGTCCAAAGGCGGCGGCAATACGGCGCCACGCCGAGGTCGTGGATGTGTTTCGACAGGCTCCGGAGCCTCGGACAGCGGCGCATAAGCCTCCGCCTGATGCGTATCGGGCTCCGGCTGCACTGGCTGAAGCGGCTGTTCGTCAGCCGGCGGTTCGAAATAATGCGGCGCGGGCTCGACCGGCTCGTCGTCCGGGATGTCCCGAACGTCGCGGTGAAAATCCTCATGCGCGGCATAGCGGGCTGCACCGGGCGCCGGTTCAGCGCGATCTTCCGGCGCAGTGTCGCCGGACCGCGTCTCGTACTCCGGCTCTTCGTAGGCGTTGCGATCAGCCTCGGCGCCGGTCTCGGCTTCGTCGGGCTCGCCGGCACCGGCAGCCGCCTCGCGGACATCTCGCAGACCGGCCTCGCGCTGCGAAGCGCCTTCCGATTGAGCCGCGTCGTCCAGCGCTCGCTTGACGGCATCGGCTTCCAGCCGGCGGATCGCGTCTTCCAGCGCCAGGCGCTCGCGCGTGATGTCCGCCTCTTCGATCGGCGGCTCGACGCTGCGCAACTGATTGACCAGCGCAGTGCGCGCGCGCTCGTACAAAGCACGGCGGTTTTCACCCGTGTTTGTGTCGAGGCCTGCGACGGCGCGGGCAATCAGGGGGTAGTAATCGGCCATTGGGGCTTAAGGAAACCTGCTTTGCGAGTATTGTGAGGCGTAAATTCTCGTCTTTTCGGGGATCAAGTCTCGAACGGGTTCTTCATCAGGATCGTATCGTCACGCTCCGGGCTGGTGGACAACAGAGTCACCGGGCAGCCGATGAGTTCCTCGATTCGGCGCACGTATTTTATCGCCTGCGCGGGCAGTTGTGCCCATGAACGGGCACCCGCGGTCGGCTCCTTCCAGCCGTCGATGGTCTCGTAAACCGGCTCGACCGCGGCCTGGGCATGTTCGCCGGCCGGCAGATAGTCGATTTCCCGGCCGTCCAGCTTGTAGCCGACGCACACCTTGATCTCATCGAGGCCGTCGAGAATATCGAGCTTGGTCAGGGCGATGCCGTCGATGCCGCAGGTCGAGACAGTCTGTCGCACCAGCACCGCGTCGAACCAGCCGCAGCGCCGGGCCCGCCCGGTCACCGTGCCGAACTCGCGGCCGCGCTCGCCGAGCGTCTTGCCGATCTCGTTGTGCATCTGGTCAGTCGGAAACGGGCCGTCGCCGACCCGGGTCGTATAGGCCTTGGTGATGCCGAGCACATAATCGATGGCGTTGGGGCCGAGGCCGGCGCCGGTCGCGGCCTGTCCGGCCACCGTGTTCGACGACGTCACATAAGGATAGGTGCCGTGGTCGATGTCGAGCAGCGCGCCCTGGGCACCCTCGAACAGAATGCGCCGGCCTTCGCGGCGTTTGCCGTCGAGCAGGCGCCACACCGAATCCATATAGGGCAGCACTTTCGGCGCGATGGCGGCGAGGTGATTGTAGAGGTCCTTGGGCTCGACCTCGGGCATGCCGTTGCCGCGTCGCAGCGCATTGTGATGCGCCAGCAGCCGGTCGATCTTGCCGCCGAGGGTCGGCAAATCGGCGAGGTCCATGAAACGGATGGCGCGGCGGCCAACCTTGTCCTCATAAGCGGGCCCGATGCCGCGCTTGGTCGTGCCGATGCGCGCCGAGGAATTCTCACGGATGGCTTCGAGCTCGCGGTGCAGCGGCAGGATCAGGACGGCGTTTTCGGCAATGCGCAGATTGTCCGGGGTGACCTTCACGCCCTGGGCGGCGAGGGTCGCGATTTCCTTGAGCAGGGCTTCCGGGTCGATGACGACGCCATTTCCGATGACCGACAGCTTGCCCTCGCGCACCACGCCCGACGGGAGCAGCGACAGCTTGTAGGTGGCGTTGCCGATGACCAGGGTATGGCCGGCATTGTGTCCGCCCTGAAAGCGGACCACGACGTCGGCCTGCTGCGACAGCCAGTCGACGATCTTGCCCTTGCCTTCGTCGCCCCACTGCGACCCGACCACCACGACATTCGCCATGAAAACTTCATCTCCGCGTCAGCGCCTGGACACTGACGCCGGGCGGTGCCGGTCAGGTCCA